>ERZ780178.1529-NODE-1529-length-14547-cov-6.326318_pt1 | contig 14547 bp, 20 predicted proteins | sample MGYA00511018_ERZ780178 | MGnify/ENA primary metagenome ERZ780178 (study PRJEB29588, sample SAMEA2151439) | human gut metagenome | biome: human gut; feature: human-associated habitat; material: faeces | place: Denmark | collected 2008/2010 ...
CTGCCGCTGTCGGAGCCGCTGTTCCGGCGGCTGGGCGCAGCGGTCAAGACCCCGCCCCCGGCCAACAGCGCCGCCCGGCACTTCCTCGCCTTTCTGAAGCGGCAATACCCCGACAAGCCCACCGACAATCCCTGACAGGAGGTTTTCTCATGTGTACTGCGGCCACCTATCTGACCGACCATTTCTTCTTCGGGCGCAATCTCGACTATGAGCGCGGCTTCGGCGAGCGCGTCACCGTCACGCCCCGGAGCTTCCCTCTGCCCATGCGCCATCTGAATGAGGTGACACAGCACTACGCCATGATCGGCATGGCGTCGGTGCAGGCGGGCTATCCCCTGTACTACGACGCGGTGAACGAGAAGGGACTGTGCATCGCCGGGCTGAACTTCGTGTCCAGCGCCGTCTACCACCCCTGCCCGGCGGAGGGGCGCGGCGTAGCGCAGTTCGAGCTGATCCCGTGGCTGCTGGGCAGCTGCGCCGGGGTGGATGAGGCCTGCGCCCTGCTGGACGGCGTCTGCATCACCGACGACGCCTTCCTGCCTGGGCTGCCCCCGGCCAAGCTCCACTGGCTTCTGGCCGACCGGCAGCGCTGCGTGGTGATCGAGCAGACCGCCGACGGTCTGCACATCTACGACGATCCCGCCGGCGTGCTGACCAACGAGCCGCCCTTCCCCCTGCAGATGTTCCAGCTGAACAACTACGCCCAGCTGTCCGCCCGTCCGCCGGAGAACCGCTTCTCCCCTGCCCTGCCGCTGCGAGCCTACAGCCGGGGCATGGGTGCCATGGGGCTGCCCGGCGATCTGTCGTCCCAGTCTCGGTTCGTCCGCACTGCCTTTACCCGGCTGAACAGCGCGTCCGGCACCGGCGTGGCCGAGGGCGCCAGCCAGCTGTTTCACATTCTGGGCGCGGCGGCGCAGCAGCGGGGCTGCTGCGTGCTGGAGGACGGCAGCTGTGAGCTGACTCTCTACACCTCCTGCTGCGACGCCGACACGGGCGTGTATTACTACACCACCTACGACAGCGGCCACGTCTCCGCCGTGGACATGCACCGGGAGGAACTGGACGGCGCGGCGCTGATCTCCTACCCGCTGGACGATGTATGGCAGGTGCGGCTCCAGAACTGAGCTGTATCACCCGAACAGATCCCCGCACAGCTCCCACACGGGGCTGCCCTCGTAGTGCTGGCGGATGGTTTTGCCGGAGTAGGCGGAGCGGTTCTCCCGGTCGGCTCCGGCATCAATAAGAAGCCGGAAAATGCGGCGGATGTCGTGGCGCATCTCCTCCGTGACGGGTCGCCCGGGGTAGAATTCGCCGTTCTCCTCGCTGCGGATGGGGCGCAGGCGGCCGGTCTCCTCCACGGCCTCCATGAGCACGCCCCGGCCATACCGGTCGGTGGCCTGCACGTCCGCGCCCAGCGCCAGCATACGGCGCAGAAAGGCGAAGGCATCGTCAGCCTCGGCCTGGGTGTGCTTCCGCACAAGGCGCATGGGCGTGGTGTCCTGCCCGTCCCATGCGTAGCGGCGGGCGTTCCAGATGGCGATGTTCACGCCGTCGAACAGCGCGGGATAGCCGTCCAGCGTCTGGGTCTGCGAGGACAGGTTGTTCTTGTCGTCATAGCCCCACTGCACGGTGTTGCTGTAGTTGCTTCCTGCCTCTTCATAGCGCATCAGACGATCCTGGAAATCGTAGGCGTACTTGGTCTTGCGCCCGGAGATGTTGTCGGTCAGGATGCCCAGATTGCCGTTGTTGTCGTAGGTGTACTTGACAGCCTCGGCGTTGTCCTCGTAGCCGATGGTGCTGGTGCGACCCGGATTGTCGTAGGAATAGCTGATGCAATCGCCTCTATCCAGCCGTACTGTTATGGAGCGATTACTCTAGGTACTGCATGGCGCGCGACTTGCACCCTCAATACAGCGGGACAAAAGCCCAGGCCTAATAGCACAACCAGACCTGGGCTAATAAGGGTTAGTTTTGACCGGTATGCTTCAAAATGTTTTAGGGCCTGTTTTTCTTGATGATTATCAACTCGACCGAAGCGTCTTCTAAAGAATTATATTCGTCCAAGTGGATGTGGCCATATTCTGGCACCGCTTCCTGCGACAACTCTAATAAATGCCTTGCTAATGATATTAATCCTTCTCGATTAGCCTCAAGCCACACACTGTTTTCGTTTATTGAACACCGTATTGAAAAACCATCTTCCCAAACAAAATGGAATCCTTCTGCGTCGTACAGCGGCACACTAATGTCCATTTAAAATTACCTCCCTAATCAAAAATAAAGATGTGAGATCTTCCAGTAATTCCAAACTTCCCGGGTTTGAGTGGATTGGGCGCAAGTGTTTCAAAGTTCAGATGTGGCGCGCCAGCATGGTTATTGACTTTTGCTAAATCGGATGCTGTCATTCTTACTTGGCGTAAGTTGTCCGCGGAAACAAAGCGACCAGGTGATGGCTCAGAGTAGCCTTTTCCCAAGAAATCATCTGCCAGGTCAAGCGCACGTGAAGTCTCCAATTTTGTGCCATTCTGGGGTAGGATCTTTCCTTTCCCGCATACATTATGCATGAGAACGGGTATGTCCCCCACAAAATACGTATGGAAGTCCGAAACCTCAAAGTTGAAAACCTGAACAGGTGTCTCCAGGATTTCGTGCTGCACTTGCTCAACAACAACATAGTCCCCGTTGACAGTGACGAGAATGTCCCCGGCACGCAGCTGAATCGCCTCAGTCCAGCCTTTCACAGGAGAGTAGAACGGGTGCTCCGGTGTGCAATCGATGGTTTCTCCCTCAATGGTTGCATATACAATCAGAGCAAGAGCTCAGTCAATTTCACAGCCAATGGGGAAAAGTATTCCTCCATGTCATAGCCCATGTTTATCAATGCTCTTCGCCCGGATAGGTATTCTTGCACGTCATCCTCCGAATTCAACAATCTGTACTGATTGAGTTTGCGAAGGACTGGACGGAAGATATCCTTAACAACACACACATTCATGGTTAAATCCTCATACAGGCAAGAAGTAGACATATCAACATCGGCGTAATCGTAACCAAGGATTCTGATGATTGGCAGCTCTGCTGAAGATAAGATGATCGAACTTGAACTTTCTACTTGCAGACAATATGTTGAAATGTTCATGAATTGGCAGTGCCGTTTGTATCTTTGCAGGTAATCTACATCCGGAATAACCCACGGCCTAGAATCTGAATATCCAAACCATCGCCTCTCTGCTTCAGCGGTTAACTCAATAGACACGTCATCCGATAACCCGTCCAAAGGCCATGTTATATTACGGCCTATGCCAAAATATGGATCCATCGTAGGGCGGTTGAGTTGGTTTTCATTAGACTTGATTATAAACCCATTTTTGAGCATATCACTATCCTCTCGGTACCTTAAAGATCGGAATATGATTTACAGAGCCTATATGTGCGTGAGGGGCTTGACTAATCACTCCGCGTCCCGGATGCCCAAGATCTACTCTGGGGTTTCCTGGCAAATTGTACTCCTGAGCCCATTTGACAAGTGTTTCTGCGTCATCCATTGGAATTCCCTTTTTATTGGATTTTGCCAACTGGATATCATAGACATACCCGCGGTAGCGGAAGGGATTGAGATTGCCCAGTATGTCGGCCATGGTGCCGGTGGTGGACAAGGGGTTACCCCTTGCGTCATAGGTGTACGCCGCCACCTGCGTGCCGCAACTCTAACTGAGGTGTACCATGCAGAGTTTACACGGCACACCTCAGTAGATAGAATTGATAGTCGCTATTAGGCGTCCAATTTCTTTAATGCGGATTTGGCATACTTGCGCCACCCCGGGTGCTTCGAATTTTGAAAACGTTCAAAGTACGGGCGCAACTCATCTCGTTTAAAGTCTCCCAAAGCGGCAATTGCTTGTAATCTTACTCCTTCATCTTCCAATAAATCAATTAGCACAGGAATCGCGGCTTCCACTTTTAATTTTCCAACAAGCAAAATGACCATCTGTCTGTCTTGCCCGTATGAGGCATTAGCTATGATTTTTAAATAGTCGGCGATGTGCTTTTTTGACCGAATCTGATATAGGCATTCCCCAATTGCCCATCTGTCAACATTGAGATCATCAGAGCAGTAATCTTCCAAGAGCATAGGTACTACTTCCTCTAATCCTCTATGATGAAACCACTTTAACAGATATTGTTTTTCCCTTTTTAGCCTCGCCTTTTTATAATATTTAATTACAATCGGGAGAATGCTATCTTTGTGCTTTGGCATGAAGCCTTCCGCCTGATTTAAAACTTGAAAGCGAAACCCTAAATCCAATAGTTCCTGCTTGAACGCAAGAAGGACACTGTTTGGGTCACCTTCCAGCTTCTTTTCTTCAGCCTTATATTGCTCTAATAAGTGCTTTACCAAAGACGGATTGCTGTTAATATCATAGCTGCTCACGATGCCACTCCTTCTAATTCAAAGGGAATACTTGCAATAAACCGCTATCTACAGCTCGCTGTAATGGGCCAGTTAAACGAGCGTTGGTATATAAATGCATTTCAAGGCCTTTACTTTGCGAATACAGGGCGAAATCTCTCAATTGGTTTGTATATGATAGTGTTCCAGAATAATTCTTCACCTCAGATAAAACGGTTTCCGTTAATCCATCCGGGATTCGATATGCAGCTGTGTTTGTAAGCGAAGGGATATGCATCGTGTTCTTTGTGATCCCAGAAGCCACTTCCCCTGCTTTGCCTTTTGATGCAATATCCTGCATTTTGCTTGCGGCTACTTGTGAAGACGGAGCTAATCTATTCGACACCTGCGACAGATTGTTGGCAATATACGTTCCACCAGCACCAAAGCCGCCTGAACCAATCGTTGCTATTAGGGTACTCCCGCCCTTTACAACTGCGCCTGTTGAAGCTGTTAAGCTTCCTGCTAACGCTGCGCCAGTGGCCATACCCGCTCCTGCACCAATCAACGCACCTGTTACTGCACCAACTCCAATTCCTGTCCATATATTAGCACCACGTTTTGCTGCGATTATACCGCCAGAAATTGCACCAACTATAGCGCCAAGGGCTGCCGTAATCGCAAAGAACGGCAGCTTTCCCGTTGTGTCTGACAAAATGACGGGGTTGTTCCCGCAATATGCAAACATATTCCCGCTGAGAACGCCCTGCCCTGTAAGAGCATAGCTATCCGCGTTGACGAATCGCCCGGTTTCGGGATTATAGTATCTGCTCTAGAGATACTACAATCCTGTCTTGGTTGAATCCTGTTATGTGTCCCGGAGGGGGAATTCCCCTCCGGGACCGTTCCCTTTTGAGGCGGATACCTATTGAAACAAAGTGTTATCCACCGGCCAGCATCGCCGTTGTGATACCACGGCACTTGTCAGGAATATTCATGAAACCTTTTTATCTCAAACAATACCGTGACTAAAATGCGAACCGAAAACTATCGATGATAGAATCGCACACTTTCACTTCGGCGCTTTTTCGTTCGCTTTGATATGTGGCAAACACTATTTTCGGGTGTTTGGCAACAACCCACAATTTTATAAACCAACCATCAGATGTTGTGCCTGTTCCGTACAAAATTGTCTTGCCATCTCTGTTGAAAAGTATTAAAGGAGAATGCAGATTTATACTATTTTGATCAATAAATCTTTTGGCCAATATGCTCATCTGCTCATCTAAAGATTCTTTTGTTTTTAAAACATTAAAAAAAGATGTTGTTATCGCTCCATTGCCGCTGGGATTATACAAAAGAAGATTATCAATATCCTCTTCGGCACACCAATTGTTAGGTAATGTATAATTCAAATATTCATTATGATTAAGCGTCATTTATCTCACCTCTAATCATACAATTTAAGCACACCCGTCCAAGTCCCACCAAACTGTTGACTTGCGGCTGATGTGTATCTATTGAGTTGGTTCATTCCTCGAGCAATAGCTTGTGGATTGTTGGGTTTCAATTCATATATAATACGATTGTTAAAATCTATTCCGTCAACCCTACATCCAGGTGCGATTGTTTGTTCTTTTAAAACTCCAGGTCCATAATCCATCTGTTTGTGCATTGCTTGACCTTTTTGAACCGCTGCTTTTACTTTCGGATTCTGCGTACCTCTCCCTGTCGGGGTACTTGTCGGTGTTCGTGCTTTGGACATTGTATATCCATCATATCCGCCCGTTAGTCCACCGAAAGCCGTTGCCGCTACTGTACCCCAGTTTCCTTGGGCATTGAACTCTTGCACGGAACTCGACGTGGATGCGGCAGACAAAACTGCCATACCATAAACAGTTGCCGACCCTATAAATGCTCCAGCGGCAACGGTTGATGCGGTCGTAGCAGCTGCAACACCACTACCTACCATACAAACAGCTGTAGCAGCTGCTGCAAAGCCTCCACAGGTAACTACCGTTGCTACTGCACAAGCGGCTACAACGACCGCTCCAATTGCCCAGTGCCACCAAGCTTCTCCGGTAGGATCAATTCTATTAACAGGATTATTGCCGCAGTAAGCGAACAAATTCATTCCTGTCAAATCACTACCTGTTGAGAGTTGATTATCCGCATTGATAAACCGACCGGTTTCGGGGTTATAGTACCGACTGCCGAGGTAGTACAGCCCCGTCTCCGTATCATAGACATACCCGCGGTAGCGGAAGGGGTTGAGTTTGCCCAGCGTGTCCGCCATGGTGCCGGTGGTGGTCAGCGGATTGCCCCATGCGTCATAGGTGTACGCCACCATCTGTGTGCCGCTGCTGTTGACCAGTCCGGTCACGTCTCCCTGTGCGTTCTTCAGATAGAAGTATTCCGCGCCATCGTAGGTGACGGACATGGGGCCAATCTCATCGTAGGTAAAATGCAGAGTTGCGCTGCTGTTAGGCTCAACAATTCTGACCTGCGTCAGCGTGTCGCCAAGGTAGGAGTAGCTTGTCCGCGTAGTCTCGCCCGCGTAGACGATCTCGCCGCCGGAATAGCTGGCGTGATAGACGCCGCTGTCCTTGCCGATTCGGTGCCCGTTGGAATCATAGCGGAAGAGGATCATTTCCGTGTCGCCGGAAGCATCGGGGCGGGACATCTGCTTCAGCTGGCGTCCGTGCTGCCAACTGTAGCTCCATGTGCCGTCATTGGCAAGATTGCCGATCTCGTCCGATGCTTCCAAATTGGAGAATATGAGGTTTGAAAGCACGGAAGGTGAGTTTCCCCTCTGCTCTACTGATTAGAGGGGAAACTCACAAACGGTTTATGCGGGGGGATTGCTTTCTATGACGTGAATGCGTGCTGCGCCATTCGTACACTTAGCAAGACTATCATCAAACAAGCACTTGTACTTTGAATATATATCCTTTGTGATATATACCATACAAGATGAATGTTTGAGGAGTTCATCAAGAGAATCGGGCCAGCATATTCCCAAGCAAAAAGAGTTGGAAGGGTCACGCAGGTATAAATCCCTGCTACTTGTATTACCTCGAATAGAATCGAAGGGATACTGAGGTGAAAGAAGCAGAATAAAGGGGAAAGGGATTGCTATTTGATGAGCGTTTGATTCAATTAAGTAGTGCATGGGAATTTCTCGGTTGATTCCGTGCCCGTAATTATTGTTATAGACTGCACTGGTGATTGCAATTGCTCCTAAATCAGAATAGTTGATTTTCTTGTAGCGGAAAGACAACCATAGTAATTCAATACAACCGTCGGCATATCGATATCTACCTGCAGCTCCTGCGGAAACAAAAAGCTCGGTGATTAGCAACATACAACCTATAATCATACACCCATAATGTAGAGCGTCATTTGAACTACCGCTTATTAATGTGGCTATCGCGAACAGTGCTGTCAATACAGCAAGTTTTCCCTGCGGCAGCAACGGAGTTTTTCTTTTATAGCGTTTCACAATTCCCTCACTATTCACAGAATTGGTATGCCATAGCGTCATCTGCAACGCCAAAGAAGCCCTTTAGCATTTCGCCAAAACCAGGGGTAATCGGTGCAATACCAACATTGGGTGATAATCTCCCAGCCCAAGAGTTGTATCCATGCGGCCCTTGGGCAAAATCAACGCTATATCCTATGCCAGCGGTTATTGCGCTCATCGCGGCGCCTATTATGGAGGCATTTATTGCTTCAACAACAATTTCTTGAGACGATTTCTTTTGACCATTTGGCAAACCGGTATTATTCAGACTTTCGGTAATGAATGTTCCTGTTCCCGAGCCAACGCTACCACCAATTATTGTGCCAGCGGGGCCTAGGGTTACCGTTCCAAGCGACTGGGTAAATCCATTTACTGCACCACCGGCCCACCCATTAATGAAGCTCTTGCCTTTCCTTTCGTTTGCAACACCGCCAACAAGACCGCCGCACGCTGTTCCAAATGCAACTCCGGCAGCAGCCAACCCTAGTCCCCCCGTGCCCGCTGTAGCAACCGCGACTACAATCGCGGCGGTTACAACTACAGCAGCCACAGCAACTACTTTTGCGACTTTTTCCAACCATTTGGGCCAACTTCCGGAAGAGTCGTTCATATTAACGGGATTGTTAAAGCAATACGCAAAAAGGTTATATCCATGTACAGATTCAAAGGAATTTGATATGGAATTGTCTGCATTGATAAACCGTCCGGTTTCGGGATTATAGTATCTACTCTGGAGGTAGTACAGCCCCGTCTCGGTATCATAGACATACCCGCGGTAGCGGAAGGGGTTCAGCTTACCCAGAGTGTCCGCCATGGTGCCGGTGGTAGTCAGCGGATTACCCCATGCATCATAGGTGTACGCCACCACCTGCGTGCCGCTGCTGTCATAGACGTAGCTGTGGCCGAACTCCTCCTTAAACAGCTGGATCCCATCAAAGTATACCTCATTTACGTTGTAGCTGTAAAGTAGGGAAATAGTGATGGAGTTATAAGCTTTTTTCGCAACGATACGATCTGCCACATATTGCCAATTTACAAATCCAATGGCGTTGGGGTTAAATGCGATAAGAGTAACATTGCACATGACCACCAGCAGCAAAAGAGCGCACAACTGCCGTTGCGTGACGATTTTTCTCCATTCATACCTCATATCGCCTGCTCCTCTTCAAAAAAGTGTAGGTATACATCTTCCAACGTGGGTCGAACTGCCACCGCCTCCGGTACAGGCGCACCATCGTGCAGCAGCCGTACCCGCAGGCGCGTTTCCTCACGGTTGATACCGCAGACGGTATACGTCCGGGCCCATGCGTCCAATGTCTCTGCCGTAGCTTCCACCTCCCATACCACGCCGTACAGCTCTTGGGTCAGTTGACCCGCCGTACCCCGCCACAGCACAGTGCCCTGCCGTAGCAGTACCAGCTCCCGGGAAATATCCTCTACATCCTGCACCACATGAGTGGAAATCAGCACCGTCTTGTGCAATGCCATCCACGGCATCGCTCGTTTTCGGTGCAAAACACCGGTTCCGGCGGCGCCGGCACGAACGCCGTGCAGGTGTGCTTGTCTACGCTGCGTCTGCTTTCATGCATCATTCGCTCCTCCTTCCGGGCTAACGCCCTCATTTTTTCTCTGAAAATGCAAAAAGAGCGCCGGTTGATGGTTTTATGAAACCAACAAACCGACGCCCTTGTTTTCTATATGTTGTTTTTCAGATGCGAACCACTTGGGGTCAGCACTTCCGGCAGCTTCCAAAATCCGCCGGAAACGCTCGGTTCGCATCCATATAAATCTCCTCAAAAAGTTGCAAAAAAGCTGTGAAATATGAAATTTCACAGCTTTTCGTGGTGGACCTGAAGGGATTCGAACCCTCGACCTCTCGGATGCGAACCGAACGCTCTCCCAAGGCTGACATATTGCATCCATACCACAAGCGTTGTAGCACGGTATTCATATCTACTGCAAAAGTGTACATCGCGCAAAACGAGTAGTGTCAAATATATAGTCGCTTTTCTTCAGATCAATGATTCTGCAAGGCACATAAATCCCAATCTTTATTTCATTCTGCAAATATCAAAAATCACAAATTCGACCCGTTATCTTCAAAGCGATATGTTACATAAACTTGCTGCAGCTTGTTTTTTCGTGGAATTAAAGTCCCATCACGAACCATACGATGGTAATCATTAAGCGCTCGCTCTAATTTACAATAATTTTCATCTTTGATTGCCGGCGTATTCGGCAACTGCCGGATCATATCTACCACACTCATATAAATAGCCTCGTCTGAAAAAAGAATCTGTAACCATGACTTTGAATATACTCAGTCAAACTATCATAATACTCACTGATAATTGAATTCAATTCTGGATCTTGCTCAAAATCTACTATTTTCAGGTGCAACTCGTCCGTCAGCACTTGGATTCCTATAGGTCTCCCATGGGACTTCCACACATTATTGTCGCTAAGCATATTTGCGATTTCAAGTGCGCGAGCCTCTTTTTCTGCTTCTGTTACCGGTTTTCCATTGTTCGAGTGTGTAACCCAATCCTTAAACTTGTATTTTGTTAACCACTTTTTAAGCATGTCAACAGCTAATTCTTTCGCCTGTTCGTACGACCTAAGCTCTGCAAGATCGAAGTCCTTGAGAATCAGAAATTCAGCCTGAGTTAAATCATTTCTATTAGCTTTTTCAAGCATTTCATTTATTTTATCAAGATATCCTAGTGCGGCGACAAGATTACCATCCTTTGTTTGCACCTGCGGATCAATCGGTCCAAGTGAGGAGTAATAATTCATATAGATATTATCCCCGCTCATACACCAAATTGTTCCCGCGCTATATGCATAATCAGGGATGATAAAGTTAACTTCTTCATAAAAATGACGAAGTATATCCACCATTCTTTGAACAGGTATAAGACTTCCTCCGGGAGTTGTGAGGAAAACATACAATGCCCGATGTTTTTTATCATCTTTTGCCAAATTCTCAATGATGTCTTTCACTTCTCGCTCTACGCCATTAACAATTTCGCCATAGTACGTAAAGACGTCCGCATTGAGCTTTGTTTCTAACTTTGCAAGGAGATCTGAAACTGCACTTTGGTTTAATCTTTCCAACTTGTTGACCATCACTTTCCCTCCCTTAAAAGTTTTATATATTGTAACACTAATGCAAAAAAACTTCAAGGAAGAATACTGAATATTAACAACAATGTACAAGCACTATTAGGAAGCAGATTAACATACACCTAGTAAAGAATATGAGCACACAGAAGAATTATATACGTCTCTCTATTACTCTCCCGAAAACATATTGGAGTTGCCCAAATTCATGCAACACTACACCCCCATCCCGTTCAAATACTGTGCCTCGGAGATGTTGAAGTCGATCTGGATGCCGTAGCCACGGGTTAGTGTTACGGCTTTGATGAGGTGAGAAGCGATAAGCTTGCGCTCGGCCGGGGTCGCGTTGTCAAACATTTCCGCCCAGGAAAGGAGCTGCTGGTGCTGATCCTTCAGCTCCTGGGTGAGCCTGTCGCTGTCGGCCAATCGGGCTTCCAACGATTCAATATTGGCGGATAGCGATGTCATGGCCTCCTTTACGGAGTCCAGTCGGCTTTTGACCTGCTCGGGGGTGAACGGGCACTTGCCATCCAGCGAGTCCAGCATCAGGCCTTCCCAGCGGCCCTGCTCGATGTGCTTCTTGGAAAGCTCCAGCTTGGCTTGCCGAATCTGCTGCTGCAGATCAGATGCCGTTGCGCCGATCTGATTGCGGACGATATCGTACTCGCTGACAGCTCCGGCCTTTTGCAGAATATCCCGGATGAGCTTGCTGACCACGGCATCCACCTTTTCGGCACGGTAGGTCGTGGGGCCATCGCAGTTCTCTTTGTGTTGGGTACGGTTATAGCATTTGTAGATGGCTACACGGCCATTACTGCCATCGGTGGGGTGATGGGTCTTCCGTGCTGTTGACGCAAAAATGCGGCCACCGCAGTGACCGCAATACACATTACCGGACAGCAGAGCACTGCCGGTATTTTTTCGGGGATAGCTGCGAATCGGACGAGAAACCTCTGCTTCGCTGCCATCCTTCAGTGTGATGGTTTCCGTTCCATAGGCCGCAGCGCATTTTGCGAGGTAGTCCGCAGACCGCTGCTCCCGCCCCTTTTGGACACGTTGGAACTGCTCCGGCGTAATGATCTGCAGTTCGGGAAATATTTCCGATACGCTTTCACCGCTTCGCAGCACGCCGGTATAGGCGATATTGATGAGGATATTTTGAATGGTGGAATAGTGAAACGGCTCACCGGTGCGGAGGTTGATGAAGCCCTCCTCCTTGAGTGTGGTAGAGGTTTTCCTCCCACCATAGCCGTACTGATCCGCCAGCTCGAAAATGCGCCGGACAGCGGCGGCTTCCATAGAGTTTACCTCAATGTCAAACAGTTCCCGGTTCTTTTTGCCCATGCGGCCTTTTTTCAACAGCTGATAGCCGTAAGGTGCGTAACCGCCACGGAATCGGCCCTCCATGACGATCTGCCCAAGCCGCGTCTTGGTACGGATCGAGGTTTTGATACTCTCGCCGGACGCCTGCCAGTAACGGATGTAGTTCAGCAACTTGTCCACATGGTTATCAAACCGCTGCTGGCCTTCCTCGGCACTCCAGACCTCAATACCGTTGTTGACAAACCATTCCACAATGAAGGGTGTTTCGTCATCGCGCCGACCAAGGCGGTCAAACATGAAAACAAGAAGGATGTCAAAGGTGTTCAGCGCCGCCTCGCGCTGGATCTCCTGTATGGCATCGCGCTGCTTGGCAGACACTTTGAAGCCGGAGACACCCTTCTCGGAAAACTCTCGAACAATGTCCCAGCCCATCTGTGCGGCAAACTCATGACACCGCTGTTTCTGCATGGGGATGTCGTCTTTTTCGACCTGCTTCAGCGTGGAAACACGGTACAGGCAGCAAACTCTTTTGCCCAAAGTCACGCCCCCTTACGCCTGGAGCGTCCGAACGTAGCTGTTTTTCAGAATCGCTCGGACGGCGGCCACAGTATCATCAGCAGGAAAAGGCGCGAAAGTGAGATGCACATGGAGTCCATTTATCTCCAGCGCTATCATGTTTTTAGAAGCGGCCATAGCCTGTTCCTCCTTCTTCAGTATCCAATTCACTGGGGAAATGTTCAGTGAGGTCATTGACCGCCCGCAGACGGCCAACGACCTCGCTCAATTCATCTTCGGTCAGGGGTGTATCCCCCGTAATGATGATAGCTCCGTCAATGCAGGCGATCTGCACCTCCGCGTTCGAGTCGATGCCTGCTTGCTCCAATAGTTGCTGCGGTATGGCGATCTGCTGGGTGGTATCCAATTCAGAAAGAGATACCGATGAAACTGTGAACTCATGGTATCGGTTTGCGAGGTCATCGTCGGTGATATAAGCCACAAACACGTCCTGCCCCGCAGTCAACCCCATTTCAGTCAAGTCATCCGCCGGGATCACAAGGCGTCCGTCATCGCCAATGGTATAAGAGCTTTCAGAAATTTTAATGAGTACCCCTCCTCTTGCAGTTGCATTGATTCCTGATGGCACAAACACGGGTGCTGCGGAAAGGAGTAATTGGGGGGGGTAGGTAGTAAATATGTGAGGGGGAGGGAAAGTGCAGCACCCGCATTTCTGCCATCAGGCAAAGGTCATGGCGGGGCCGCCCCGGTTTCCCGGAACGGCCCACGCTGTTTCTGTCGTTTGTCCAGTCCTATTCGACACTACTTCCCGGACTGATGGGCGGTCAACTGGTCTGCGGTGGGCGCCGCACATGGGAATCTCACCCCTCCGAGGATCTCTCCGAGCTGCACCGATTTTGTGAAGGCATCGCTGTGCAGAAGTACCATTGTAGGCAGATGAGGTCATGGCGAGACAGCCTGCCGCGGCTGCTTTTGGATGAACGGGTATCGCTGGGCACCTTCCGATTTGGGACCTGCATTGACACGGGAGCTTCCCGTGCAGGTGGTCATGGCGCGTTCTCCGCATCGCTGTCCTCTTTTTTACGGAGGCTCATCTGCTGATGTGATCCAGTTGCCGGATATGGCCGAATGGCGTTTTTCAAGGTACAACAAGCCGCTTGGTTGGCTTGAGAAAATTGTAAATCTGCTTCTCTGTCATTTGAAGAGCGCAGTAGTACAGGTTTGCAACGGAAACCTGCACTGTCACCCCCGCTTTTCACTCAATCGATCTATCTTCTCAAGAGTTTTATGTATTTGGGCCGTAAGCTCCTTGATCTGTACAGCCGCGAGAGGCTGCCCCTTGAGCAGGAAATCCGAGGAAACCTCCAATACATTAGATAGGTCCAACAACAAATCGATAGATATGCCTCGTTTGCCAAGCTCGATTTTTCTGATATGTTCCACGCTGATGTTGAGCATCACAGCCAGTCGTTCCTGCGTAAGATGGTGTTCTCTACGCAGTTTTCTGATGCGCTCTCCGAATTGAATTGGCTGAAAGTGCATTTTATTCCCTCCGTTTCGTCATTTGTGAAGAACTCGCAAACGGCAGAAACGGTGGGGCACGGCAATAAAATTGGTATCCGCATAATGAAAAGCGGACAAAAAGCCAAGGATGGCCGCAAAGGGCCATCCT
>ERZ780178.1530-NODE-1530-length-14541-cov-19.553362_pt1 | contig 14541 bp, 10 predicted proteins | sample MGYA00511018_ERZ780178 | MGnify/ENA primary metagenome ERZ780178 (study PRJEB29588, sample SAMEA2151439) | human gut metagenome | biome: human gut; feature: human-associated habitat; material: faeces | place: Denmark | collected 2008/2010 ...
ATATTCGTCAATTCTCTGGCTGAAGATTTCCGGCCAGCGGGCGTCGTATTCGGCAAACACCTGCTTGAAGTAATCGGCTTCCTCTGCATCCGGCCGGGCTGTGCGGCGGTAGCAATACAGGGTAATGCCGTCCAGCGGGAACTCGGTCACATACTCATAATGGACGGCAGCAGGGCTTTGGGTGCGCAGCGCTGCGTTGATGGGGCCGACAATGCCGCCCTCATCCACACGATCGGTCACCATCACATATTCTGACGTCCAGATTCCCGTGGGGAAGCCATGGGTGGAGGGCACACTGCTCTCCCACAGGATCATCGTTTGCAACTGGGGGTGGGCCGGGTCACTGTAGGCAAAGGTAGTGCCGCTGTAACCATTGGAATCCATATTGATGTAAACGGTCTGGTCCTCGGTGCAATGCTCCAGCACAAAATCTGTCACGGCGCGCATCTGGGCCAGGTCGGTGCGGCGGGTCAGGTCCAGGCTTTCGCTGCTCAGGGCCAGGGTCTGCACGTTTTTACCGGGCAGACGCAGGGCGTTGCCGAAGTTGACCACCAAAAATACGGCCAGAACACCCGCCGCAGCATTGCGCAGCCAGGGCTTTGCCTTTTGCTGGGTCAATTTGGCGCACAGGCCAAACAGCATCAACAGGTAAAAAGGCGCAAGGATCAGGCTCTGGTGGTCGCCCAGGGACTGGGTACGGGTAAACAGCACCATCGCCCCCAAGCTGGCCGCGGCGGCTACAATAGCCTGTGCACGGGTGCTGCGGCAATACAGCAGCCACACCAAGCCTGCCGCGCAGAGCACCAGCCAGATCAGTCCCTGGGTGCGCAGCTGGCCCAGGCAGTTGTTGCCAAAGCCGCCGCCGTAGTAAGCGCCGTAAATATCGGCGTAGTCGGTTGTCAGGATGGTTTTGAAGGTGGGCAGCAGCGCCCCCACGATGATCACAGCGCTGGGCACGCCGAACAGCAGCATATGTTTGAGGGTACTCCCCAGCGTTTTGCGGCGCACCGCCCCCACCAGCACCGCCAGCACATACACAGCATAAAACGCCAAGATCCAGAACATGTACCAGCGCCGGGTCAGGATCAGGGCAAACGTTGCAGCAAAAATCGCCAACAGCCGCGGCCAGGGCAGCGTTTCAAACCGGTAATCCGCGCACAGCAGGGCGATCACTGCGGCAAAAGTCAGGCCAAAGGCATCCGGCATGCCGTGGGTGGCAGGCCACAAAAACATGGGCCACAGCACCATAACCGCCATACACAGCGGGTAATACAGCGCCGTATGGCAAGCGGGCAACTGCTGGGCTAGGTATTTTGCGCCCATCAGCAGCGCAAACCACATGGGCACAAAGCAGGTGATGGCATAGCACACCATAAACGCATTGATGCTGCGCCCGGTAAAGAGATACGGCACACTGATAAAGAGATTCATGAACATCTTATAGTCCGCCGTCAACAGGCTTTCCAGCAGCACATGAATGCCGTAAAATCCGCTTTGACCAAAGCTGCCGAACAGCAGTGTCTGCTTGGCAAAATAGTTAATCGCGTCATCACTGTACACCGTTTGGCGGTAGCACACCAGTGCAGCGATGACCGCAACGCCCACAGCGGAGCCAGCCAGCCAACTGCGCAGGAACGTTTTATCCTGTGCTACCCTCTGACCGGGGAACACCGTCTGCCAGGTAAAGTGCAGCAGCAGGCACAGCCCGCCCATGCAGACAGCCCACATCAGCACCACCAGCAGCATGCCGCCATAGGCTGTGATCACACCGCCCACCAGAATGGCACACAGCAGCAGCACGCCATACGCCAGCCAGCGTGGACCGGCCGGGAGTGCGCGAAGGTTCGGGAACTGAATTTTTCCCATCGGGGGCCTCCTTTCGCCCTTTATCTGCTTATACAATTTGTTTATATAAAATCGTTTTATACAAAGTATTTATTTTGTTCGTGTTGTCCTGCTCTTGTACAACCCTTATGCGGCTTATTTCACAGGGGGGAACAGTTACACTCCACGCAGTCACACAACACTGCGGGCATCCGGCACTTCCACACTTTGCAGATCAAATACAAAAGCAGCCCGCGAAACCAAGGCTCCGCGGGCTGCCGGGTTATGTATTTACTTTCTTGCGGCCGCCGGCTGATTCAAACGTTCCAGCTCGGCATTCAGGTCCTGGCTCACACTGCGGCGGGTATCACCTGCGCGGCGCAGGCGGTGGGTGTTTGCATTATTGGCCTGCACCTGCGGCTGGCTGCGCACAGGGCGCACCCGTTTGGCAGCTGGCTGAGCAGACTTATTATGGCGCACCTTTGCCTGGGCAGCGGGGCAATTTTCCTTTGCGGTGTTCTCTCCAAAGTGGCGCAGCTCCGCACCAAAGGCTTCAAAATCTGCACCGGTTGCATCCAGTGCCTGATAAATTGCTGTGGTGGCATCATCCAGGTCCGCAGTGGCGGCGCTCAGGCGTTCATCCACGCGGGTCACACGCTCACGCAGCATGGCAAGGCTTGCGGCCAAATCGCGGGCATGCTCTGTCATGCGGCCCTGCTGCTCTTCAGCCTGCTGTTTCAGGCGTTCTTCGGCCGCATCGGCTTTCAGGCGGGCTTCCATCAAAATCTGACGGGCCTCTATGCGGGCTTCCTCGGTCACATCAGCCTGGGGTGCCTTCGGTTCCGGGGCCGGCTCCGGCTTTTCCTGCGGGGTAGGCTGAGGTGCGGGGGCCGGTTCCTGCTTGGGGGCAGGCATACCGCCTTTGGGGATCATCGCCTCGTATTCAGCAATCTGCTTTTCGTACTCGTCGATCTGTTTTTGCAGATCGCGGCAACGGAACTGCCATTCCACCACAGCCTGCTGATTTTCTTTATTGCGGCTCAGGTTTGCCGTGGCGCGCTCTTCTACCGATTTGGCACGGGCGACCACCTCGGCAGCCGATTTTTCCGCAGCTTCGGCGCGCTGGTTAGCGGCCGAAAGATCGCTTTGCAGCTTTTCCACACAGGCACGTGCAGCGGACTGTTCAGAGCGCATTTTATCCAGCTGGGCCTGCAGCTGGGCAATCTGCTCTTCCTGCTCTGCGCTGTGCTGCCGGTTTTCGTTGTCCAGTGCATTGAGGTAAGCCAGCACATCATTTTTATCAAAGCCCCGGAACGTGGTTCGGAACCCTTTTTCCTGCAGGGCTGATAAGGTTTGGCTGCTGGGCATAGCTTTCCTCCTAAACTGGTCAGCGGGCCGTTTTGTTTTTTATGCGAGCATGCCTGCCCGCAGCCGCAAAGGATAGAGAACGCGCAGCGATCAGGAACGCTTGTTCAGGATGCTGAGCAGATCGTTGAAGTAATCACCGTCATCTTCGCTGCTGTCATCTTCCTTGGCAGCGGGGGCGGTGGAAACCGGGGTGTCAACATTGGGGTTGAACACATTGCTGAATACCGGGTTGGGGATGACCGGATCAGCGGCCGGGGCCGGGGCCGGGGCGGGAGCCGGAGCAGGTGCAGCGGCCGGGCGCGGTGCAGCCGGGGCAGCAGCAGGTGCAGCGCCTGCGGCAGCGCGCTGGGCGTTCACAACAGCCTGGATGGGCTCGTCCACGCCAGGCGTGCTTTCAAAGCCGGTAGCCACAACGGTAATGCTCATCTCATCCTGCAGGCGCTCGTCAAACGCAGTACCCCAAATGATGTTCGCATCGGGATGTGCACTCTGGGTGATCATGGAAGCAGCAGTCTCAACATCGTCCAGGCCGATATCCGGGCTGGAGGTAATGTTGATGATAACGCCGCGTGCACCGGCAATGCTGGTTTCCAGCAGCGGGCTGGAGATTGCAGCCTTGGCAGCGTTTTCTGCCTTGCCTGCACCCTTGGCAACGCCAACGCCCATGTGGGCAAAGCCAGCATCCTTCATGATGGAACGGACGTCAGCAAAGTCGAGGTTGATGAAAGCGGGAACATTGATCAGGCTGGAGATGCTCTCAACGCCCTGGCGCAGCACGTTATCGGCTGCTTCAAAAGCGTTCATCAGAGTGATCTTTTCCTGGCTGATGAGCTTCAGCCGCTCGTTCGGGATCACGATCAGGCTGTCTACATGCATCATCAGGTTGGCAATACCCTGTTCTGCCATGCTCATCTTGCGCTTGCCCTCAAAGGCAAAGGGCTTGGTGACAATACCGACGGTCAGGATGCCCAGGTCATGGGCCGTTTCGGCCACGACCGGTGCAGCGCCGGTGCCGGTGCCGCCGCCCATGCCAGCGGTGATGAACACCATCTGGGCACCTTTCAGTGCATTGGCGATCTCATCCTTGCTTTCCTCCGCTGCACGCTGGCCGACCTCCGGGTCAGCACCAGCGCCGCGGCCCTTGGTCAGCTTTGCGCCAAGCTGAACCTTCTGGGTAGCCTTGGAGTTGACCAGTGCCTGCTGATCGGTATTCATTGCTACAAATTCAACGCCATTCAGGCCAGCTTCAACCATGCGGTTCACAGCATTGCCGCCGCCGCCGCCAACACCGATAACCTTAATGTTGGTTACATTCTGCATCTCTTCATCGAGAACGAACGCCATAAGTGTATCCCCCTAAAGAATATAAAATTGCAAATGCAACAGGGCCGGATTTCCGCCAGCGGACACACTGACCCCCATAAAGGAAGTGCCGCCCCACACCCCAAACTTTGCTTACGCGCGTTGCGGTGCAGCCAGCTCTTCCTAAGATATCGCATATAACTGTTTATAAGAATAACAAATTCTGCAAATAATTTCAATACCCACACGCTAAAAAGCCAAAAAATAGATGTTCACATTTGTGGGTATCACAAAAAGCCCCGCAGGTTTTGCGGAGCTTTGGTGAATTATGACAATATTTTTACAGTTTTTTCGTCTGTCTGCCAGCTTCTGTCCCGGTGCGGCCTGCCCGGCAGTCGGCCCCCAGGCGGCGCAGATCCCCCGCCAGGTCGGCATAGCCGCGCCGGATATGTCCGGCATCCAGCACCCGCACGCAGCTCCCGTCCCCCACACCAAGGCCCGCCAGCACCAGTGCTGCCCCACCCCGCAGGTCTGGTGCAGTCACAGTGGCACCATGCAGTTTTGCGTTGCCGCCAAGGTACAGCAGCCGTCCCTCGCTGCGGGCATCAGCCCCCAGGGCGGCAAAGCCCTGCGCACAGGCAAAGCGGTTTTGGAACAGGCCGTCATAAATGCGGGATGCTCCCTCCGCCCCCAGCAGCACCGCTGCAGCCAGCGGGGCAGTATCTGTGGCAAGGCCAGGGTAAGCAGCCGCTACAAGTTCCTGACCGCCGCGCAGCTTTGTATCCTGATCCCGCGTGATGCTAAACTCATTTTCCCCGCGGGCAACCTCGCAGCCGCTGCCCTGCAAAAAGTCCAGAAACGCCGCCAGCCACACCGGACTGCACTGCGTTACCGTCACCTGCCCGCCTGCAATGGCGGCGGCTGCCGCATAAGTCGCTGCGGCAATGCGGTCCGGCAGCACGGTATGCACACAGCCGTCCAACAGCTCGCCGCCGGTACCTCGGATGCAGACCACCGGCGTACCCGCCCCCGTGATCTTTGCCCCGCAGGCGTTCAAAAAAGCGGCGGTATCCGCAATTTCCGGCTCGCACGCCGCACCGCGCAGGGTGGTAACGCCCGCCGCACAGCAAGCCGCCAGCATCAGGGTCAGGGTTGCTCCCACGCTGGGCAGGCGCAGAGCAAAATCCGTACCACGCAAAACGCCGTGGCGGCGCAGCACCACGCACTCTGCCGCCGCGCACACCTGTGCCCCCATGGCCGTCAGCCCGGCCAGGTGGATATCAATGGGCCGCGGCCCCAGTCTGCACCCGCCTGGCAGCGGCAGCTCTGCCCAGCCCGCGCGGGTCAACAGCGGTGCCAGGTAAAACACCGACCCCCGCATAGCCCCCGCCAACGCCGTGGGCACCCGCCCGCTGATCTGCCGGGCTGGCTGGGTAACAAGGTCCTGCCCGGTCCAGGCCGCCCCACTGCCCACAGCCCGCAGCAGATCCAAACTGGTCTGCACATCCCGCAGCAGGGGCACCCGGCGCAGGGTGCAGGGTTGCGCACACAGCAGCGTTGCCGCCAAAAGGGGCAGCACACTGTTTTTGGCCGCTGCCGGGCGGATGCTCCCCCGCAGCGGGTTCCCGCCTGTTACTTCGATATATTCCATTGCCGCACCGCCCCTCTTTGTTCCCACACCAAAGCGCCCTTTTCTATCATATGCCGCACCCGCACAAAACAGCTCTGTTCCACGGGTTTTACAGCAAAATCGGCTGCAGCTGCACCCCGCGCAGAGCGGCTTCCAGCGTATCCGGCAGCTGGGTAAAATCCGCTTTCAGGCTGCAGGGCTTTTTGTAGCTGTCGTCCTGGCCAAAGGGAATGAAATAATAATTTTTGCGCTGCAGCAGCGCCGCCAGCGCTCCCACGCTGCCGGAAAGCCCATCGTTGGTGGATACCCCGATCACCACCGGCCTGCCGCCGCGCAGCATGCTTTTGGCCGCCAGCGTGACCGGCGTTGCGCTGATGCCCGCCGCCAGCAGCGCCATCGTTGTGCCGGTACAGGGAGCAATGACAAGTGCCTGTGCCATATGCTTGGGGCCAAGCGGTTCCGCTTCCCGCAGATCCTCCAGCGGGCGGTGGCCGGTGGCTTCCTCCAGGCGCTGCTTCCAATCTGCCGCGCGGCCAAAGCGGGTATCCAGCGCCGACGCCGCATAGCTCAGCATCGGCAGTACTTCCCACCCGCAGGCGCGCAGGCGGATGATTTGCGGCAGAACCGTTTCAAATGTGCAAAAGCTGCCGCACAGGGCAAACACCACCGTGCGCGGCGGTTCCAGGCTGGAATTCATCAGCTCACTCCCCTTTCGCTGCGGGCCGTGGCGGCACGCTCCTGTAAAATCACTTCCACGGTATGCGCCACCAGCGCACCGGCGGTTTCGGGCGCACAGCGGGCAGGCAGGCTCAAGGCATGTTCCGCACGCAGGCCCAGTTCCCGCGCGGCGGCAAAATCCGTTCCGCCGGGGCGGCTGGCAAGGTCCAGGATCAGCGCCCCCCTGGGCAGGCAGCGCAGCTGGGCCGCCCCCAGCACCGGGGCCGGTATGGTGTTGATGACCGCATCAAAGTGCGGCAGAAGCTGTTCCAACGCGGTCAGCGGTGCGGCATGCAGCCCCGCGCAGCGCGCTGCGGCCCGCTGTTCCGGCGCGCGGGCGGCAATGGTCACCTGCCCGCCCAATGCCTGCAGCCGCTGGGCCACCGCCCGCCCAATGCGCCCATACCCCAACACTAGGAACTCACTTTCCCATATCGTGCGCTGGCGCAGCTGCATCAGCAGGGCCAGGCACCCTTCCGCAGTGGGTACTGCGTTCAGGCAGGCCAGCTCCGGCCGCAAAAAGTAATCCACCAACTCCACCCCGGCGGCCTGCGCCGCTTTGCGCACCGGCTCGCTGATGCGCCCGCCAAGGGCCAGCGTACCGGGGCGGGCGGCGCGCAGGATGCGGGCAAGGTCCGCCGCCTCGGCATCCATCGGCATAGGCAGCAGGATGTAATCCGCCTGCCCGGCCCCCTCTGCCCCCAGCACGGTATAGCCGCTGTTCTGCAGCGCCCGCGCCGCCGCCAGTTGGCGGGCATCCCGCCCAACCACACAAAAAGTCAAATTACATGCTGCCGCCATAATGCTTCCCCCCGGTGTTGTATCTGGCCGTTTGTTCCATGTTATGCCGGGGTGGGCGGCATGGTTCCGTCAGAACATCAAAAACGCCTGCCGCAAAAAAGTTCCCCCGCCTGCATCACAAAGAATACAGACAGGGGAATTTTTCTATTTATTGGTTATGCTCCGTTTTAATAGCTGCGCAGGGCATCGCACTGACCGCGCAGGATACGCAGCGGCTCCACGGGGGTTTTGCCCACGCGCACTTCCACCACGGTAGCTTTGTCGGTGGTGCCAAGGGCATCGCCCTGGGCCACGATTGCACCTTTTTCTACCGTCAGCCTGCGCAGGCCATAGTAAATCGTCTTTACGCCCGCGCCGTGCTCGATCACCAGCGTATTGCCCACATTGGGCAATTTTTCCGCCAGCAGTACCTTGCCGCCCGCCGGGGCAATCAGGTCGCACCTGCCGGAAAGCACCACATTGATGCTGGTGCGGCCGGTACCGGTGTTGTTCTTGCGCTCGGTCTGGGTACGGTTGACATATTCGGTCAGGCCATACGGCAGGGTGACCTCCACCTTATCGCTGAACGGCGAAGCAAACCCAGTGTCCGCCCAGTAGATGGTATCCGATGCCGTATCCAGCAGGTCCAGCACCTCCTGCGGGGTATCATCCGCGCCGACATACGGTGTGACCAGCCTGGACTTGGAAGTATAATCCCGAAAAGATGCGGCGCTCTTGCTCACGTTCAGGGTAAGCTCCTGCATCTCGCCGTCCACGGTGACCTTGATGGTATAGCTGCCAGGCTCGGTTTCGAGCGGGACCGCCAGGTAAGCCACCCAGCCATCGCCGGTCGCGCTGGCACGGAAGCCGGTATCTGGCAGTTCTGCCGTCAGGCTTGGCTTGGTATCCGTCTGCTGGCCCGTTACCTTTACGGCCACAACGCCACCCGGCGTAACAGCCTGGGTATTCAGCCGCACGGTAGCCTTAATCGTTACATCAAATGTGAACTCATAGGTCTGGTGGCCCGAAACTGTCGGTTCGCTCTGGTAACCCTCGCCGCTGCTGACCACCAGCTTGGCGGTGTAGCTGCCGGGCGTGGTAAAGCGGTAGGCGGCAAATTCCTGGGCGCTGCCGCTGAACACTTCCTGCTTGTTCTCGTCCTTAACGGTCACTTCGGCGCTGCAGTCCGCCGGGGTCACCCGCAGCGTCATGGTGCCGCCGCCAAAATCAGATTCCAGCGCTGTGGGAGTGCTGGAAAGTGTCTCGGCATAGGTACGCTTAAGGTGGTTGCCTGCCACCGGCACCTGCCAATGGTACGCCACGGGGTCCAGCTGCTGGCCCGCCACTGTTACCGTAACGGCAGGAATCATATCCGGCGTGGCTTTTTTGTACAGCCAGTATATGCCGCCTGCGGCGATCATACCCGCCAGCAGCACCACCAGCAGCAGCCAGCCGATCAGCAGCCGCACGGCGCGGCCCACTTTGCTGTCAGTCGATTCCGGCGTATCTGCCTCTTTCTCCGCCTGTTCTGCTTCGGCATCCTCGATCTGTTCAATCGAAACCTGGACCGTTCGGGTGATCTCCGCCTTGCGCCGCTCTGCTGCAGCGCGCTGTTCCGGGGTCAGTTCCGGTTCGTCATTCTCCGGCTCCGGCGGCTCCGTGGCCTGGGGCAGCTGCGCGGCTTTGGGTTCCTGCACCGCCTTTTCCGGCATTTCCGGCGCGGCGGCTGCTTCAGCCGGTTCGGCCACAGCGGCAGGTTCCGGCGTTTGCGGTTTTTCCGGCGCTTCCGGGGGTTCCGGCCGGGGCTCAGCATATTGCTGCGGTTTTGCTTCCGGCTTGGGGGCAGCCTTTTTGCGGCGGCGTTTGCCGCCTGCCTGCCCGCTGCGCGGCGCTTTGGGCTTGGCTGCCACCTGTTCCGGGGCGGCAGCTTCGGTCTGCTCGGCTTGTTCCGCCTGCGTTTTTGGTTCTTGCGGGGATTTTGTATTTTGGGGTTCGCTTTTTTGTTTTTGCGTGCCCGTTTTGCGGTGCGCAGTATTGCTATTGCTGGCATGGGGTTTGGTCATTCTGCCTCGCCCCGTGCCTGAAGCGGTTTTGCCCTGCGTGCGCTGCCCGCCCCTGGCTTTGGGCTTTGGCTGCTGCGCCGGCTCCATCGCAGTCTGTGTTACCTTCTCTTCGTCCATCGCTTTCTCCACCAACATTTGCGATTTATCGTTGCTCTAAGGCAACACCGCACAATTCCCGCCTGACGGCTTAAGCACCGCTCCGGCGGCTGCGGCACGGCATCTGCGTTGCCAAAATGCTCGATAAGACTCCAGTATTATCTGCGCTTTTGGCTTGGCATCTGCCGCACCTCGCTCGCCGTATCGGCACTTAGAATTATGCGGTATTGCTCTAACTCTATTTTGTTACATTGTTTCGCGGTATAAAAGCCCGCTGCTGCCCGTCAGGGCGGCAGCAGGGTCAACGGACTTGCTGCCAATGCGCAGCTCCCAGATCAGGGTATGCTCCTCACTGGTGGTGCCCAGTTCTTCGCCGCGGGCAAGGCTCTGCCCACGCTGCACCTTTACGGCATCCAGCCCAAACAGATAGCTCTTAACCCCGCAGCCATGGTCAATCACCACGGTGCCGCCGGTCAGCGCCAGCGTTCCGGCGTACACCACAGTACCCGCCTGCGGTGCCGTAACGGCGGTACCCGCTGCGGCGTTATAATTGATGCCAGTTGCCCGGCCGGTAATGGTCCCATCGGTGCGCAGCCGCGCGCCGTAATCCGCCAGAATCGCACTGGGCACCGGCGAGGCAAAATTGCCCTGCCACAGCTTTTCGCTGCTGCCCTGTGTGTAAAGGGGCCAGATCGCATCTTTATATTCCGTTGCTGCGCCCGGTATGTCTGCTTCTGCGGCCACATCCACGGTTTTGGCCTCGCTCTGCATCACGCTCAGGGTCAGCTCCTGGGTCAGGCTGCCGCAGGTCACGGTCAGGGTATGGGGGCCGCCCTCGGCATTATAGGTTACCGGGATATAGCCCATATATCCACCGGTCACCGGGCGGAACCATACATCCCCCAGGTCGGTTTCCACGGTCGGCTCGCTGCCATCCAGAATGCCGGTAATGACCAGTGCCGCCACGCCGCCCTGGCTGACGCGTTCACTGCTGAGCACCGCCTTGGGCTGGATGTTCATGGTATAAGATGCACAGTACCGGTACCAGCCGGTGGCATCGCCGGGGTCCGCTGTGTTGCGGTAAGCGGTCAGGGTCAGCTCATAGCTGCCATTTTTGGGGTAAGCATACATCGCAAAGGCAGCGGCATCCCCCTGCACCACAACGCTGCCGGCCGAATCTTTCAGCGTAAGGTTCGTGCGCTGCGCCCAGTCCGGCAAAACCAGCTCCGGGGCAGCTTCCGTCATTTCGCCCAGCTTTTGCACCGTCAGGGTGCTGGGCTGTTCAAACGTGCGGTTCAGCACATTGCCCAGCACCGGCACACTCCAGTCATAGCCGATCGGTTCCAGTTCCGTATCGCCCAAAGTGGGGTGCTGCGTGGGAAGTTTGTCATCGCCCGTCATAGCGTACATGGCGTACCCGGCACCGCCCAGCAGCACCGCCAGCATAACCACCACCATAACCAGCCACAGCAAGAGCTTTTTCATGGCGTTCCCTTTCCTTGGCACAGCAGAAAAATCGAAATTCAGTCTGATTTTATAGTCACTGCCGTCATTTTTCTTATTTTCAGCAGCGCCTTATGGTTTATCTGAGCCCTTTTTATCATTTAATAAGTATCACTACTGATTGCAAGAAACACGAACAGCCGGGCCGAAGCCCGGCCATTTTCACTTTTCTGCTGGCTGTTCCGGCTTATTCAGCATCGTCAGCAGCCTTTTCTTCGGCGGCTTCTGTCGGTTCATTGTCGATGGGCAGATATTCGTCGTCATCGTCATAATCGTCGCCGTCATCGCTGTACAGCAGGCGCTCGTATTCGTCCAGTTCCTTTTCGCGGCGGCGCAGGTAGAGCGCAGCGGCAGTCAGGGCACCGGCAGCAGCAAACAAAAACGCCAGGATGGCACCAAAAGTGGATTTCTTCATCATAATACTTTTCCTCCGCGTATTCTAAAAGGGATGGGTCTGTAAAATATTATACCCGATTAACCGGGTGAATACAATCTTTCCCTTGTAAATTTTTCACACAAAAAGGTTCAGGTATCAAGGTGATACCGCACCATTCTCCGCAGCATGGTCTCCGGAAAATTTCTTCACCTGCCAAAAGCCATGCCACTCTGCTTGCTTTTTATTCCGGCCGCCACTGGCGCATAATGCCCGCAAATGCGCTTGGCACCGCGTATTCCCCGTTCAGCTCCGCGCGGCTGGCCCAGACGCAGCCCTCCGGCGCCGGGCCTGCGGCTGTGCCGCAAAACCCGCTGATCTGCCAGATGCGATGGGTGAACACATGGCGGGTGCTTTGCAGCGGGGCCTGCCACTGCACACAAAGGCCAATGGCGCGCAACGCGGCGTCCAGTTCCGGTTGGGTCATGGCGGTACCCTCAAAGGCAAGGGGCTGCCACAGCCCGGCCAGCAGCCCTTTGGACGGGCGGCGCTGCAAAAGCACGCCCTGCGGCCCGGTGATCAACGCGGCCGTGACCGGCACCAGCGTTTTTTCCGGCTTAGCCGTTTTGACCGGCAGCTGTTCGGCCCGGCCTGCAGCGCGGCCCCTGCACTGAGCAGCCAGCGGGCAGACCTCGCACTTTGGCGCACCGTTGGGCAGGCAGACCAGCGCCCCCAGTTCCATCAGCGCCTCGTTATAAGGGCCGGGGCGTTCCTTGGGCATTTCTTCCAGCACACGGGCTGTGAACTCGCGCTTGGCGGCAGGTTTGGTAATATCGGCAGAGCTATTATCCAGCCGGGCAAATACCCGCAGCACGTTGCCGTCCACCGCCGGGGCTGGGATGCCAAATGCAATGGAGGCAATAGCCCCAGCCGTGTAATCCCCAATGCCGGGCAGAGCGCGCAGGGCGGCATAATCTGCGGGAAGCTGGCCGCCGTACTGCCGGCAGACGATCTGCGCCGCCTTTTGCATGTTGGCCACCCGGCTGTAATACCCCAGCCCCTGCCACAGCTTGCGCAGCTTGTCCGGGTCGCAGGCGGCAAGGGCGGCGGGGTCCGGCAGTTCGGCCACAAAACGCTCGTAATAGGGCAGCGCCGCCGAGACGCGGGTCTGCTGGAGCATGATCTCGCTGACCCAGATATGATATGCCGAAGGCTCCTGCCGGAAAGGCAGGAGCCTTCGATTCAGTTCAAACCATTGGATCAGCTGTTCGCTGACCGCCCCCATTAAAAACCGCCGCAGGTGCGCGGGAAGGCAATGACGTCACGGATGTTGGGGATGCCGGTGACATACATCAGCAGGCGCTCAAAGCCCAGGCCGTAACCGGCATGCTTTACGCTGCCAAAACGGCGCAGGTCCAGGTACCAGTCATAATCTTCGCGCTTCAGGCCCAGTTCATCCAAACGGGCCAGCAGCACATCCAGGCGCTCCTCACGCTGGGAACCGCCGATCAGCTCGCCAATGCCGGGTACCAGCATATCGGCGGCGGCAACCGTCTTGCCGTCCTCGTTCATGCGCATATAGAATGCCTTGATCTCTTTGGGGTAATCGGTAACAAACACAGGCTTTTTGAACACCTGCTCGGTCAGGTAGCGCTCGTGCTCGGTCTGCAGGTCAATGCCCCAGCTTACTTTATACTGGAAGTTGTCATCGTTCTTTTTCAGCAGTTCGATGGCATCGGTGTAGCTCACGCGGGCAAAATCGCTGTTGGCAACCAGCTCCAGACGCTCGATCAGGCCCTTATCAAAGAACTGGTTGAAGAATGCCAGCTCGTCCGGGCAGTTATCCAGCAGGTAGCGGATGACATACTTGGTCATGGCCTCGGCGGTGTCCATGTAGGTATTCAGGTCAGCAAATGCCATTTCCGGCTCAATCATCCAGAACTCTGCGGCATGGCGGGTATCATAGCTCTTCTCTGCGCGGAAGGTGGGGCCAAAGGTGTAAACCTTGCCCAGGGCCATTGCCATGGCCTCGGCTTCCAGCTGGCCGGAAACCGTCAGGTTGACCGGGCGCTTGAAGAAGTCCTTGCTGTAATCCACCTTGCCGTCCTCGGTCTTGGGCACATCGTTCAGGTCCAGGGTAGTAACCTGGAACATCTCGCCTGCGCCTTCGCAGTCAGAACCGGTAAAGATGGGGGTGTGTACATAGGTAAAGCCGTTCTTGTGGAAGAACTCATGCAGGGCATAAGCGGCTTGGCCGCGCACACGGAACGCAGCGTTAAAGGTGTTGGTGCGGGGGCGCAGGTGGGTCAGGGTGCGCAGGTAATCCATGCCCATCTTGTTTTTCTGCAGCGGGTAATCGCTGCCGCAGGTGCCCAGCACCGTAACGGTATCGGCGTTGATCTCAAACGGTTGCTTAGCGTTGGGGGTCAGCACCAGGGTGCCGGTCACTTCAAAGCTGGTGTACAGGCCGGATTTTGCAACCTCGGCATAGTTTTCCAGCTTGTCCGCCTGGAAAACGATCTGCACGGGCTTATAGCAGCTGCCGTCTGCCAGAGAGATAAAACCGATCTTTTTAGAATCGCGCACGGTTTTTGCCCAGCCGCAGACAGTAACTTTGGTACCATCCGCCGGGGTAGCCTTATAGAGCGATGCAATTTCAACTCGTTCCATGTGTTCCCACTCCTAAAATGCAAATGTAGGGGGTGTATCTGAAAACAAAGAAAATGACGACTATTTCGCAAGCACATGCCGGATTCAAGGCAAAAGGCCGCAGGAATCCTTTGTGGATTCCAAGGCTTTTTAACGCGGAATCCGGCTGCGATTGTAGAAATAGGGCAATACCGCATAATTCTAAGTGCCGATACGGCGAGCGAGGTGCGGCAGAT
>ERZ780178.1540-NODE-1540-length-14459-cov-10.153638_pt1 | contig 14459 bp, 8 predicted proteins | sample MGYA00511018_ERZ780178 | MGnify/ENA primary metagenome ERZ780178 (study PRJEB29588, sample SAMEA2151439) | human gut metagenome | biome: human gut; feature: human-associated habitat; material: faeces | place: Denmark | collected 2008/2010 ...
TTGAACATTAATTATTTCATTAATTTTTTTGTTAATTATTCGTTAATGTTCATTCCTGTCTATTCGACAAATTGCAGTTTATCAACCCGATTCATTTAAGAATCATCTTTTTCTTGTAACTTTGCGCATTAAAAGAAACAAAAAAAGAGAAAATATAAAATATGAGTTTACAATGTGGCATTGTAGGCTTGCCCAACGTAGGTAAGTCAACCTTGTTCAACTGCCTAAGTAATGCCAAGGCACAATCAGCGAATTTCCCATTTTGTACCATTGAGCCAAATGTTGGCGTTATCACCGTTCCTGACGAACGATTGACAAAATTGGCCGAATTAGTTCACCCAGGACGCATCGTACCTACAACTGTCGAGATTGTTGACATAGCAGGCCTTGTCAAAGGTGCTTCAAAAGGCGAAGGATTGGGCAACCAATTCTTGGGCAACATTCGTGAGACTGATGCTATTATCCACGTGTTACGTTGCTTTGACGATGGCAACGTGGTACACGTAGACGGCAGCGTAGACCCTGTACGTGATAAAGAAATTATTGACACTGAGTTACAGCTCAAAGATCTTGAGACTGTTGAGAACCGTATCAAGCGCGTTGAAAAAATAGCCAAAGTTGGTGGCGATAAAAATGCTAAAGTAGAATACGAAGTACTATTGGCCTATAAAGCAGCCCTCGAAGAGGGAAAGAGTGCACGTAGCGTCTCATTCGAATCGTTAGAAGAGCAAAAGGCAGCTAAAGGACTTTTCTTGCTTACCTCTAAACCTGTACTCTACGTTTGCAACGTAGACGAAGCCTCAGCAGCTAAAGGCAATCACTACGTTGACGAAGTACGCGAAGCTGTTAAAGAAGAGGGGGCTGAAGTATTAGTACTTGCCGCACAAACCGAGGCTGACATTGCAGAACTCGAGACCTACGAAGAGCGCCAAATGTTCCTACAAGACGTAGGACTTGAAGAAAGTGGCTGCAACCGCTTGATTAAGGCCGCCTACCATATGCTCAACTTACAGACATTCATCACCGCAGGTGAAATGGAAGTGAAGGCATGGACATTCCACAAGGGTTGGAAAGCACCACAATGTGCTGGCGTTATCCACACAGACTTTGAGAAAGGCTTCATTCGCGCTGAAGTAATCAAGTACGACGACTACATTCGTTTAGGTTCTGAATCCGCTGTTCGCGAAGCAGGCCTTTTACACGTAGAGGGTAAAGAATATGAAGTGCAAGACGGCGACATTATGCACTTCAGATTTAACGTGTAACTCTTTTTTGTTGACGAGTTGACAAGTTAACGAGCAAATAACCAAGCTCGTCAACTAAAGAACAAGCTTACTTGTTAACTCGTCAACCTGTAAACTCGTTGACAAAAAATCAGTTTAAAGGGAAATGACCATTTGGAATCCTTCAATCGTAGCTTTTAGCATAGGTCCGCTCGAAGTGCGTTGGTACTCACTATGTTGGTGTATTGGACTGGCTTTGGCCTATATCGTTGTGTATAAACTTTACAAGCAGCAACGCATACCGCAAGAGAAATTCGATCCACTCTTTCTCTTCTGCTTTGTTGGCATATTAGTAGGTGCGCGCTTGGGACACTGCCTACTATACGAACCTACCTATTTCCTAAGCCACCCACTTGAAATGGTGTTACCCATACACAAGCTGGCCGACGGAACGTGGAAGTTTACGGGCTATGCTGGCCTTGCATCACATGGTGGAACGCTCGGACTTATGATAGCCCTTTGGCTTTACGTGCGCAAGACGGGAGTTAAACTTCTCACCGTACTTGACAACATAGCCATTGCTACCCCCATCACCGCCTGCTTCATTCGATTAGGCAACCTGATGAACTCCGAGATTGTAGGTAAATTCACGGGATCGGACGTGGGATTCGTATTTGTTCACCTTAACGAAACGCAACCACGTTACCCTGCCCAACTATACGAAGCCATTGCATACTTCCTATTTTTTGTAATAGGTGTAGCGCTTTACTTCCGTATGAAGAATAAGGTCGGCACAGGCTTTTTCTTTGGTTATTGCTTAACCACTATCTTTGTATTCCGCTTCTTCGTTGAATACTTTAAGGAAGTGCAAGAACCATGGGAACTGCACATGCAACAACTCATTGGTTTAGATCAAGGTCAACTACTTAGCATTCCTTTCGTGGTATTAGGCCTATATTGCATGCTGCGAAAGAAAAAGTAACTATTATAAAAGAGCAAAATAAATTGATTAAAGGGTGTTCTATAGCAAATGCATAGAACGCCCTTTAATGTTTTGGCATTTTGGAAACAATACCATATATTTGCACCTTATAGCAACAGAATAAATAAAAAGAAATATGAAATTTTCAGTAGCCAATCCTATATACGATTCTGTATTCAAATTCTTAATGGAAGACGAGCGTATAGCTAAGACCGTACTATCAGCCTTGCTTAAGAAGGAAGTAGTAAGCGTTGAAATGCGTCGGCATGAACACCCCAATATAACACGCGACAATATTTCAATGTTCCGTATAGACTTTGCCGCAAGAGTGATGCAAGATGATGGATCGACACGCTTAGTACTTATTGAATTGCAAAAGACCTGGTTGAGTACCGAAACGCTTCGTTTCCGCCGCTATCTTGCAGCACAATATAATGCAGAAGAAAACATGCTGAAAGAGAGCAATTCCGAAGCAGGCCCTTATGCTATACCCATGATTGCAATCTATCTGTTAGGTCACCGCATTGGCGACATTGACAAAGCCGTTGTGTATGTAAATCATAAAGCCTTCGACTACGACGGAAAAGAAATTGAAAACGGAGAGAACGATCCCTTTATCAATAGCCTTATACACGATAGCATCATCGTACAGATACCTTTGCTACATGGAAAGATTAACAACAAACTTGATCGTGTACTCAGTGTGTTCGACCAATCACAACGAGATGATAGCAATCAACACATCGTTCGCCTTGACATAAACAACTACGAAGGCGATTCTGAACTCATGCATCTTGTTCATCGATTAGGACTTGCTGCTATGAACGCAAGCGTAAGACAAGAAATGGATGATGAAGACGAATTCTTTTCTGCCATAGAATCTCGTGATACGCAACTAATGCAGATGAATAAAAGACTTTCTGAAACGACTTCACAACTGAATGAAACGACTTCACAGCTGAATGAAACGACTTCACAACTGAATGAAACGACTTCACAGCTGAATGAAACGACTTCACAGCTGAATGAAACGACAGCTCAATTAAAAGCTGTTGTCGAAGTCATGCTACAGAATGGCATGAGTGTAGAAACTATTGCAAATACCATCAATAAAAGTGCTGATGATGTAAAAGACCTATTAAAGTCTTAACAAGCCACCTCAGATTATGTCCCATTCTTAAAATATACTTAATCAGCTAACAAAAGATGACTAATAAGGTAAGTGTATAAGTATAAAATGCTTACCTTTGCTCATAGTCTTGTTAAGAAATTATACACTATCATTATAAAAATGCAAAACAAATTATTATTTGGGGTGTTGGCCGGAACGTTAGCACTCACTTCGTGTAATAATAAATTAGGATCGCTCTCAGCCGACAACTTTACCGTTACGCCTTCTCCACTTGAAGCTGTAAGTGGCAAAGTACCTTTCGATATTAACGGCCGCTTTCCCGAAAAGTACATGAAAAAGAAAGCGGTATTGAAACTCAAACCCGTCATTCGTTATGCAGGCAAAGTCGCAGACCAAGCACAATATGCAGCTTTCCAAGGCGAAAAAGTACAAGGTAACGATCAAGAAATTTCATACAAGTTAGGTGGAAACTTTAGCAACCGCTACAACTTCACCTTCGAGCCTGGTATGGAAAAGAGCGAGCTCTGGCTTGAATTTGATGGTCAAGTAGGCAAAAAGAAAGCCAACGTGCCCGCAGTGAAGATTGCCGATGGTGTATTGGCTACTTCAGAATTGCTGAAGAGTACCGTAACCTCTGCTCACACACAAATTGCTGCCGACAAATACCAATATGCTATCAAGCAAACCAAACAAGCACAGATTAAATATCTAATTAATCAAGCCAACATTCGCAACAGTGAGTTAAAGAGCACCTCTGTGCAAGACTTTATCAAAACACTGAGAGAGATTAAGGCCGACCAAAAGGGCTATATGCTCGACAACATCGAAGTGTCTGCTTATGCCTCACCCGATGGTGGCATGAAGCTCAATACAGCTTTAGCTCAAAATCGTGAAAAGACCTCTAAAGGCTACGTAGGTAAGCAACTCAAAGCCGCTAAACTCGACGCTGATGTTGACTCAAAATACACTGCAGAAGACTGGGAAGGCTTTAAAGAGTTGGTAGGCCAATCAAACATTCAAGACAAGGACATCATTCTTCGCGTACTCTCTATGTATGAAGACCCTGAAGAACGCGAGCAACAGATACGCAATCTCTCAGCTGGTTACAAAGAGTTAGCAGACGAGATCCTCCCCGAATTGCGTCGTGCCCGATTGACCATCAACTACAACTTAATTGGCCGCAGCGACGATGAAATCGAAGAACAATACAAAGCTGATGCCTCTAAACTATCTGTTGAAGAGCTACTCTATGCAGCAACGCTGACTGAGGACATAGCCGAGCAAAAGGACATTTACACCAAAACGTCTACACTCTACCCAGACGATTATCGTGCCTACAACAACTTGGCAACATTAGCCTACCAACAAGGTGACTTGACAACAGCGAAGAACTATTTAGCACAAGTTCCTGCATCACAGGCCGATGCTCCCGAAGTAAATGCCAACTTAGCGCTCATCGCCATGGCCGAAGGCAACAATGAAGCTGCAAGCAACTACTTGATGAAGGCTACCTCTACTGAGAACTACAACGAAGTTTTAGGCAATCTGCAAGTAGCTGCTGGCAACTATGCCAAGGCTGCCAATTGCCTCAAGGGCGTTAAAACGAATACTGCCGCTTTGGCTCAAATCCTGAATAAGGACTATACGTCGGCTGCCAACACATTAAAGGCCATAGCTCGTCCCGATGCAACGACAAGCTATCTCAAGGCCATTGTTGCAGCACGCACTAATCAAGATGCGGCCGTAGTAAGCAACCTCAAAGAAGCTTTTGCTAAGGATAGTTCTCTAAAGAAGCGCGCAGCTAACGACCTTGAATTCGTATCACTCTTCAACGACGTAGCTTTCCAAAGCATAGTGAAGTAAGACAAAAGTTTTATAAGCTCTATCACATTCCCTATTTATCCCCCTCTCCTTAAACAGAGAGGGGGATAAGTTATACCTTAAATATCCCTACCCCACATATTAGCATATATATATGTACAAAAGTCTCTTTTACACATTGAAGCCAATCCTTTCAAGACTTCCCTTCTTCATAAAAAGCAGCTTATCCTCTATTCTACGTGAGGAACAGGGAGTAGGAAAAATCGTCACCTTTCTATTATTCGTTTTTACATTATTTACCTCTTGTGGCCCTGATAAGTCACACATGCGTTTTGAGGGAACACTCAACGGCATTAGCGATGCCGAATTTTACGTATATAGCGAAGACGGAGCCTTTGAAGGCATTGACACGGTACGCATAACCGATGGCAAATTTACCTATGAACGTCAACTCGCTCATGCTGCTATCTTTACCCTACTCTACCCCAACTTCTCACAAAGCTATATCATTGCCGAACCAGGCAAGACTATCAAATTAAAAGGCGATGCCTCAACCATTAGCGAGGCCACCCTTAGCGGCACAGAACAGAATGAAAAATTATCCGACTTTCGTAAGAAGCATGCCAACGACGTAGCCACCAATCAACGCTTAGCCGCAGCACAGTTTGTGCGTGACAATGCCAAGTCCTTGGCCGCAGTGGCAGTCTTTCGCATGTACTTTGCTAACCAACAATCCACCGACCCACAAACGGCACTACAACTGCTTAAACTATTGAAACAAGCACAGCCCAAGGAAAGTGCAGTTATAAGCCTTGACCAATTCTTCCGACCCATTTTTCAGAATGGTGAAGGACAACTCTTGCCTGCGTTTACAGGACAAACGCTCGACGGTCGCAAAGTCTCATCTGCCGACTATCGCAGCAAAAATCTTATCATTGCCTTTACAGGAGCTTGGCAGAGCGATTCTCGTTCACTTTTAGTACAACTGCGTCGCAAACTACAGACGCTCAATGGCAAATGGTCTTGCCTTATTGTTTCACTTGATGTCGACCGCAACTTATTACGCTCCAATTTGCGTAACGACTCTATTACCTATCCCGTCATTTGCGACCGTAAAGCCTTCGACTCACCTTTGATCAATCAATTAGGCGTACACTATGTGCCTTCATTGATGCTGATTAACGCCCAAGGGCGCATCATACAGCGCGATGTAACTCAAGTACCAGACGCAAGATTTTAATTCTTTTGTTGACGAGTTGATGGAGTAACCAGTTGACGGGTAAATTTCTCTTTCTCCATTTCATCAACCTATCAACAAAAAGGAAAAACTTACTCCTCAACTCATCAGCCCAAAGAACCCCCTCGTCAAACTAACAAAAACATATACGCTATGCTCTCCACCATTCATACATCAGCAGTTAACGGACTCACGGCAATGCCCGTCTTTTTAGAGGTGAATGCTACCACTTTGCCCGAACGACAGGAAAGTAAGCCTATTTTTATGATGGTGGGATTGCCCGACAACGCAGTACGCGAAAGTCGCCTACGTGTTGAAGCTGCCTTAGAGACAAGCCGCCTAACAATTCCGCACCAAAAGAAATATACGATCAACTTTGCTCCTGCTGATGTGCGCAAAGAAGGGTCAGGCTACGACCTTCCATTAGCCATTGGTTTGTTAGTAGCTGCTAAAAAGTTGCAATGCGATGCTTTAAGCCGTTACGTTTTTGTGGGCGAATTAGGACTTGATGGTTCAATACGTCCCGTAAAGGGCGCACTATCTATTGCTATCAAAGCACGCGAACAAGGCTTTGAAGCCCTATTTGTGCCTAAGGAAAACGAGCGTGAAGCTGCTGTCGTCAACAAGCTCAAAGTATATGGTGTGAGCAGTCTGATTGAAGTAGTTGCCTTCCTACAAGGAGGTCTACAACTTCAGCCCGTAGTAGTCAACACACGCGAAGAATTCTATGCTGCCCAAGCCCAAGCAGGCCCCGACTTTGCTGACGTAAAGGGACAAGAGGCCGTAAAGCGAGCCTTTGAAGTGGCAGCCGCAGGCGGACACAACATCATACTCATTGGTTCCCCTGGTTGTGGCAAGAGTATGATGGCCAAGCGTCTTCCTTCTATTTTACCTCAACTTACATTAGCCGAAAGCCTTGAAACCACACAAATTCATTCCGTGGCGGGTAAGCTCGGCAGTCAGACTTCCCTTATTGCGCAACGTCCCTTCAGAGCACCTCACCACACCATTAGCGACGTAGCACTGATTGGAGGCGGAACGGTATATAAGCCAGGCGAGATTAGTTTGGCTCACAACGGTGTACTCTTTTTAGATGAGTTACCCGAATTTTCACGCACAGCCCTCGAGACGCTGCGTCAACCACTTGAAGACCGCGAGATAACTATCTCACGGGCCAAATACTCCACTACTCTCCCCTGCTCCTTCATGTTAGTAGCCTCCATGAATCCTTGTCCGTGTGGCTATTACAACGACCCCAACCACCACTGCACATGTACCCCTACCCAAGTACAACGCTATAAGAGCAAAATATCAGGACCGCTACTCGACCGCATTGACATACAGATAGAGGTAGCTCCCGTCTCCGTTACCGAATTGGCACGTGCCCCTAAGGGCGAACCAAGTGCCTCTATTCGAGAGCGAGTAATCGCTGCGCGTGCCATACAGACCGAACGTTATAAAAACGAACACGGCGTACACTGCAACGCCCAAATGTCGCGTGCCATGATTGAACAATTTGCACAATTAGATGCTGAAGCAGCCCAATCCCTACAAAGAGCCATGCGACGCCTCGATCTCTCAGCGCGTGCCTACGACCGCATACTCAAAGTGGCACGTACCATTGCCGACCTCGATGCATCGCCCCAAATTGCTGCACGCCACATTAAGGAAGCCATTGGCTACCGAAGTCTCGACCGTGGAGACTGGGGAGAATAAACCATGCACTGCAACAAATTGCAATTTATCTAATAAATATACTTTATAAGTGAGCAAAAAGCAAGTCAACCTACCTTACAAATAAAAAATAAAAGCAGTCAACTAAAATCGTTAAACCATAGAAACTTGTCGTCCACCTCCAAGTGGACGACAGTTCTTTGTGATTAAACGATTTTGTTTTAATCTCTCCAATCTTTATTTGTAAGGCAAGTTGACTCTTTTCAAACTTATTCTTAATCATCGTTGACTCGTCCAAAATAGATTATTTCCTTCAAAAAGCTTCATTTACATACTTTTCTGTAAATTTGCCCTCACAATACTAATACATTATCTAATACACGCTAATGACACCTTATCTAAAACAATAGTTGCTGGCCTCAGCACTATTACCTACCGCACTCTGTGCGCAGGTGGCTGTCGACCGCAGCAAATATCCCGACTATTCTGACAAGGTTAATCCTGACCCTTCACTCATGCAAGTGAAAAGGAGCAGCACTCGTGCCACAACGACACGTCCCGACCACGTGAATAATGCCGACACAAAGTACTTTCTACTTTCCTCCCGTCATCTACCAAGCAGGCGGTTCGTGCGGCTCAGCCTCGCGCATTTGCTATATGTTCTCACACGAGTTGAACTCGTTCCGCGACTTAGACGGAAAGAACGCTAAAAACTATTACCCCTCTCACTTCGTTTGGCTTCTAACCAATGGCAACTCTGGTAAGGACGCGTTTGTGCAGTTTGTAGGTGTACCTTCGGCCGAGACCTATGGCGGACAGACCTATTCAAAGATTTTTGGTAGCCAAGATACTTCGTCTGACTGTTTCGGTTGGATGACAGGCTATAAGAAATGGTATGAAGCTATGTTCAATCGTATGCTCAAACCCGTTCACTTCACCGAGAATTTGGGCACAGAGGAAGGCCGCGAAGCCTTAAAGAATTGGCTTTGGAATCATAATGGCGACACCGACTTCCACTCGGGTGGCATTGCGGGCATCGGGTGCGCATCGAAAGGACTTGAGAATACGACGATTGGTAAAACTCCTACGAACGACGAATTGGGCGTGACGGGTAAGTATTACCTCAAGAAGTGGGGCACCACAACCGACCACGCCATGACCATCGTAGGTTACGACGACCGCATTGAGTTCGACATCAATGGAAACGGCATCTATGGCGAAGCCTCAGCCGACGAACGCGGTGCTTGGATTTTGGTCAACTCATGGGGCAAGGAATGGGGCAACGATGGTTTTGTTTACGTGCCATACGCTTATGCAGGTGCCACTTTTAATGCAAATGGAAATTTTACGGGAAATTGGTGGACCCCCGAAGTATACCGCGTACGCAAGAACTATCGTCCGCTGCGAACGATTAAGGTAAATATGGACTACAACCGCCGCTCCGAACTTTACTTAATGGCAGGCGTTTCGAGCGATGTCAATGCCACCTCGCCCGAAAAGTCACAAGCCTTCGACCACTTTAAGTACGCTGGCGACGGCAATTATGGCAATACCGACCCCGCCCCCGAAGTGCCTATGTTAGGTCGTTGGGCCGACAATAAGTTGCACAGCGAACCTATGGAGTTTGGTTACGACTTGACAGACTTAAGCGCAGAGTTCGACCAGAACGAAGACCTTAAATACTTCTTTATTATTAAGACCAAAGGTTCGGCCATTGGCGAGGGACACATTTATAATGCCTCTATCATCGACTATGCTAATGACCCTGAAGGACTTGAAATTCCTCTCAACGCCCAGACTGTCAACGTGCTAAGCCAAGGCGACCAAACGGTACTGAGTGTTGTCGTTCCAGGGCGTGGCATCAAAGCACCGCTCAATGTCAACATTGCCAACAACCGCTTATCATGGAGTGCTCCCAAGCTTTCGAACTATACGCTCACGGGCTATAAGGTGGTAAAGAACGGAACTACCCTTGCCACGCTCGACAAGGCCACTACCCACTACGACCTCCCCACCGATGCCACAGGCAACTATGGTGTTATGGCCGTTTATGGCGACAAGGAGTCGAGTCTCATCACGGCCAGCGTACCAGTGCCCTCACTCGACTACAATCAATGCATCAAGATGGAGCACAACGGACTTACACTGCCCAATGTATTCACGTCTAAGTACGACAAAGCCACGATTGAGTTTTGGATTCGTCCACAATCTCTCGCCAATTGGAATCAAAGTGCTGGTCCTGGTTGGGGTACCTTTATGTTCCACGCCAATGCCAACGGCACTTTCACGGCAGGTTGGGACACCTCTAACCGTCTGAACGCAACGGGTGCCTTAACTGCAGGCCGCTGGACACACATTTCCTTAGTCGTTGACGGCAACAAGATGACGGCTTATGTCAATGGTTCACAGAAAGGAACAGTCACCTCAAAGTCTTACAGTGGCATAGGAGGCTTTGGCGACCTCGTATTCTCAAGCAATGGCGCGCAGAACGACCAGCACGCCTTCTACGATGAAATCCGCATTTGGAAAAAGGCACGCACCGCAGCCGAGATTAAGGCCGACTACAAGCAACAATATGCTACAGGCTTACTACCCTCCCAACTCATCGCTTACTATCGTGGCGACCTGATTGAACAAGACGGCAACCGCCTGCTGCGCGACCTCACGCCCAACGGCCACCACGGCACCTTTGCGAATGCTAACTTTTCACTCAATAGTGGTTACGCTCAGACGCTGAAATATGCCACCACTACTCAGGTGGCCATTGAGCAACCCTCCATACCCATTACGACAGGCCAGTCCGTCACACTCCAGGCCACGGGTTCTACCAACATTCAGTCACTGCGTTGGACGGCCGAAGGCGCAGACGTAAAAGACCTCGTATGCACCGCCCCAACACTCACTTTCAACCAAGCTGGCGAGCAACAAGTGAAGGTCGTTGCTACCGACGTTACTGGGGCTGAGACAGAAGCTACTATCACACTCAACGTGACTGCTGCTACTGCCCCATCGGCCGAGTTTAAGTCAAGCAAAACGAACGTACCCACGGGCGACCGCGTCACTTTCATGCCTACCCAAATGAAGGACGGCTATCGCTACCATTGGACGTTGCAAGGAGCTTCTACCACCTCGTCTGACCAACCTTGCGTCACCGTGTCGTATGCCGAGAGCGGCAGCTATCAAGTGCAGCTTACCGTAACGAACGCTGAGGGCCAAAAGGCTACGACCACACAGACCGTCAACGTAACGCCCGTTGCCCCCAAGCCGCCTTCGACATCGAACCTGCCGTAGTAATGAAGGGCGACGAAGTATTCTTGACCGACCAATCGCTCTATGGTGCTGACCATAGCCGCTGGACGCTCGTTAGTCCACAGACGGCCATGCAGGGCGAAGGCGCACGTATCAGTTTCCGTCCTTCCGTCCCCGGCATCTACGACGTTACGCTGCGAGCCTCCAACACTGCTGGCAGCAGTGAAACAACGCAGAGCCATGCCTTAGTCGTATGCAATGCCGATAGCAAGTCGGGCCTCAGCTTCATGCCCGCAGGTTCTGCTCGCGTTAACCTCACAAGCGTACCGCTTACTACTGGACAGGACATCTTCACCATTGAATATTGGATGAAGCCCAACTCGCTACCCGCCGTATGCAACGGCATTGGCGAAAGCACTTCTACCTTCCAATTGCAAACAGTTTCGACAGGACAAATGCGCCTTTACATCAACGGCAAATATGCCAAGTCAGCCAACGGCTACGTTGTTCCCAACGAGTGGCACCACTATGCCGTCACTTACTACAGAGGCTACGTCTGCTTCTATCGCGACGGTATACAGATCAGCCGTAGTTCTGTCAATGGTACATTCCCCTCTCTTAGTAGCTTTAGCTTAGGTAGCACAGACGCCCCGATGTGTGGTGCGATTGACGAATTCCGCGTTTGGAACGGCTTCGCCTATAACGAGTACGATCTGAAGCCTATGCACGACAATAGCATCGCTCCCTTATCGGCCGAGGACGTGAAGTCAGCCGAAACGGCAGGCTTGAAGGTGTACTATCAGTTCAATCAGAACGGAGGCAACGTCGAAGACCTCACCTCTAACCACAATACAGGCCTTCGCGTAGGCTTTGGTCCCGACGGCGATGCTTGGGGCGAGTCAAAGGGCGTGTTTGCGCTCAACTTTGACGGCGGTGCCACCGACGTTACGGCAGAGCATTTAAGCAACACACGCGCACCGTTCGAGACGACGGGCAAAGAGTTTAGCGAGGCTTACTCAGGTCGCTTCATGACACTGAAAGCATGGCAGTTAGAGAACATCAATGCGGAGAAGTACAACACTGGTGCCCACATTGATACGCAGCGCGACAAATGCTTTACGATCACCACTGGCAACGACGGCTTTGAAAGTCTATTAGAGAATCACAAAGTCTACCAGGCCATCACCCTGCCTGCAGGTGCCTACGTCTTTGCCGCCAACTATGGCAATTATGAAGGCCAAGCCGACAACTGCTACCTCGTAGCAGCCGAGGGTACTACCCTACCCGACACCAAAGCACTCGACGCGTCGTCTATTGCCTACAAAGCCATGGCGAGCAAGGGTGAAGTGAGTCAAAACCATCTCTTCTTCATTCTCTCCGAACCGACCACACTCAGTCTTGGTCTCTTAGCCAACATGAGCGGTCAACAATGCTTAAGCATCCAGTCATTCACCTTGACGCACTATCAGCTCTCTCCCATGGAGGGCTTAACGAGTGGCATTAACACCGCCCCCATTGATACCCCTGCAAGCCTCAACGCTGCCCCCGCCATTTACGACCTCAGCGGTCGCCGCGTCAGCATTCCTGGCAAGGGCATCTACATCATTGGTACAAAGAAGGTAATTCGATAGATTTTTTTTGAGTAAACGAATAAACGAGTTGACAAGTAAGTTTGTTTATAGCCCAAAAGGTAACTTACCCGTCAACTCGTTTACTCGTTTACTCGTTTACTCGTTTACCCATTTACTCATCAACTCAAGAACTTGTCACCCCGTCAACTCTCATATTTTTTCGTACAAATATTGCACAATTCAAAAAATACTTGTACATTTGCAATCGCAAAAGAGGCACAATACGTGTCATGCCATAGCATTTTGCATCGGACTTGTAGCTCAGTTGGTTAGAGCAACAGACTCATAATCTGGAGGTCCTAGGTTCAAGCCCTAGCTGGTCCACGCTTCTATTACAGCGACTTACGCCAAGGCGCAGGCCGCTGTTTTTTGTTTCTGCGTAAACAAACTGTTTGAGTTGGAGATGTTTACGCTGTTATGAAACTCCCCATCATTCCATAAGATGTTATATCGTGTCTTGTTTTAATGTGCGGTTTTGCTTCATTCCAATAATTTTTCATTGAAACATGATACATTGTCATGCAAAAGCCTTACCTTTGCGATGTCTATACTCATACCGAAAGCCCCGATGGGCAGAGGTAGGGCAGACATATACATATAATAAGGCGTAACTGTACGCTTTGGTTTTGACTTGTTAGATCTTCGCAAACTCTATGGATTGTCAAAAACAAAGCAACGGAAACGCCTCATGGGGTGTATTATATACAGCCCTCATTGGTTTCGTACAGTTTTACTGTTCGTTGTCAGTGGGGTGAATTATATACTTACATCAACGTGGGGCTTTCGGCGTTGCTCGTTTCGACGGTTGATGTTGAATACATACTTCGCTCTACTAAGACTGGGCAAACACTTTACACACGCGAAGGCAACATCAAGGTAGACACAAGCGTAAATGGTGGTAGCGGTGGTTTGGGAGCTATAGTCGGTCTCATAGCAACTGCTGTTAAGACAGCTGCAACAGACAAGGTAATTGCAGGAAGAAAATGTAATGCATACGTATTAACAGATTTACCTGCTGGTAAATACTCCGAGTTTTACGAAAAAGATTCAAAGAATCCTGCTGGCAAGAAGTTTGTTAAAGCAACAGTGAAATAGACATAGGACACACGACAATTACTATTTGACAAAGAACGAAATAGTGCAACAAAAGCCTCGGTGGAAAGAATATTCCATCGAGGCTCTTTTACCTCTATTACGTTTTATATGTCTACATATGATGTAACAAGATAGACAAACGAAATGACTGTATAAAGGAAACACGGCAAGAAAATCCAAAGCAACGCCTTTACCTAAGCATTCGAGAACCAAACACCTTCATTCCTTGACATCATATTAGACATATAATAGAAATGGTGAGTGAGGATTTCCTTATTCTCCTTTCGTTGGTTTTCAAGAAGTTGTATCTCGCCCTCAATGAATTTTTCTGTTGTTGGTTACCTATTCCATATCAGCATCACAGGGCAGACGCACCAAAATTATTCGGATAAAAACTGCAACATTTCCAATTGTA
>ERZ780178.1551-NODE-1551-length-14408-cov-2.575768_pt1 | contig 14408 bp, 14 predicted proteins | sample MGYA00511018_ERZ780178 | MGnify/ENA primary metagenome ERZ780178 (study PRJEB29588, sample SAMEA2151439) | human gut metagenome | biome: human gut; feature: human-associated habitat; material: faeces | place: Denmark | collected 2008/2010 ...
AAAGGAGACATCATCGTCGCCCGCTACGAAGGCCCCAAAGGAGGCCCTGGCATGAGGGAAATGTTTACGCCGCTGGAATTACTACTTGGATACGGTCTTGCCGAAGATGTCTTTCTTATCACCGACGGCCGGTTCTCCGGTTCCAACAAGGGCGGCTTCGTAGGCCACATTTCTCCGGAAGCAGCCGAAGGAGGCCCCCTGGCTATCGTTGAAGATGGAGACCGCATCCGTATCGATATTCCCAACCGCCGTCTTGATCTCCTGGTTTCTCCGGAAGAAATCGATAAGAGACTGAAAAACTGGCAGGCGCCGGAACCTAAAATCAAAGAGGGTTACCTGTCCATCTATGCCCGTCTGGTAAAATCAGCGCATTACGGTGCCATTATCGAATAACAGAAAATAACAAAAGGACTGCCCTAGAAGCCCCTGCTTCTTTGCAGTCCTTTCGTTTAATGAATTTCTTTCCAGTTCTTTACATACGGGCCGGCCGGCTTCCGTTCATCTACAAGACCGACTATATAATCAATAGATGTCTCGTAGAAACGCGCCAGAATTACCAGCCTGGCTATAGAAATTTTCCGTTTCCCCGATTCGTACAGACTATACGCTACCTGCGTACAATGAAGCATGTTTGCCACTTCCTGTTGTGATAACCGGGCTTCATATCGCAATTCCCTCAATCTGCCATATTCCTGCATACTACACCTTCTCTCTGCAGCATACGAAGCAACCACCTATATATAAAATGCAGGGGCTACTGCCATTGCTCCTGCTATACATAATCCCCCGAGTTTCATTTGCTACGATTATTATAACACGTTATAGGCCATAATGTATTGCTTTTCGCAAAAAAGATAAGATATATGCCGTTTATGTATAGAAAACAGGTCTTGCCCTCATAATTTGCAAGACCTGTCCAAATAGAGAAAGTGGATAGAAAATAGAAATATTATTTTTTTAAAGAATCCCGCTCTGCTTCTACATCGTGAGAAGACCATCCTGCTGCCTGAGCAATGATTTCAGTCCCAACTCCCAGTTTCAATAAATTCTGTACGATTTTACGCGTCTGATCCCTGGCTCCATCCTGCCAGCCTTCGCTCCAGCCAGCCTGCCATACTTCTGTAGTAGAGACTCCTTGATCATAAAACTCTTCCTTCTGCTGCCATATGTTGAGCGTATCCAATTCATCCGGTGAAAACGTCATGTCATCATCGTGTTTCATACATATGCCTCCTGCGTTTTTTACTTATATTATGGCAGGAAGTTGCCTAAGAGTAAAGAAAAAAGCTTAATAGAGCTGCAGCAACTGTGGAATCAATCACCATTCAGCTCTTGCCTACAGGTAAAGAGTCTTCTGGTAAAATTACGATAAATTTTTTAAATCAGGACTTGCGAAATTCCCAAAATTGATTTAGGATAATACTATCAGTTCATGGGGATGTAGCTCAGCTGGGAGAGCGTACGGTTCGCATCCGTAAGGTCGAGAGTTCAATCCTCTTCATCTCCACCAAAGGACAGAGGCCGTTCACCAAAAACGGTCTCTGTTTTTATTTTGCCTTTTGAATACCATAACAGGAATTGCCCCAAGGGAAATGTGAACCATGCCGCAATTCCTTTTTTATTGCCGGCCGGCTCTATAGAGCGCTCCGTCCGGCAAGAAAGGACTCCTATGAAAAACGTTGCCATCGTATTTCTGTTTGCACTACTTGCCTGCCCCATCATGTCGTACGGGCAGACCCCGCCGGCCTCACCGTCTCCTCAGAGCCCGGCCCTTGTAGAAGAATCCCGGGGTTCTTACGAAGGCAGGGTCTGGCGTCTCGATGCCACCGATGTGACGGCACTGCCCCGCAATTTCCGTACGACCGATATGCTTTTCCGGCCTGTTGAAAAAAAATACCGGCAGGAAATCGATACTGCCTATATTCCGTCCCGGCAGGGACTGTCCCAATTACACGCTTCCGGATCAGCACAATTCACGGAAAAACAGCTGCAGACATTGGCGGGCGTATTAAAAGAAAAGGCATCCGGGCCAGTGTACATTGTAGACCTGCGGCAGGAATCCCATGGGTTTGCCAATGGTATCCCCATCAGTTGGTACGGGCCGCGGGACTGGGGTAATAAAGGCAAAAGCCGTCACGCTGTCCTTCAAGACGAAAAAAATCGGCTTCACCACATCAAAGGAAAGACCCTCATTCTGTATCAGCAGGGAAAAGACGATGCCCTCCTGCCCGTGCAGACTCTGATGGTCAACAGGGTCCAAACGGAAAAGGAACTCGTACAGGAAGCGGGCCTTCACTACTACCGCATCACAGCCACAGACCATCTCTGGCCCCGTCCGGAAACGATAGACCGGTTCATCCGCTTTGTCCAATCCCTGCCGCCTCAGGCCTGGCTGCATTTTCATTGCGAAGCCGGCATGGGCCGGACAACGGCTTTTATGAATATGTACGATATGATGAAAAATCCCTCCGTTCCCCTGAAAGACATTCTCTACAGAGAATATGAAATCGGGGGAAATTATACGGCCCACACCGTTTCCCATCCTTCCCCCTCAGACTGGAAAGGCCCCTATTATAACGAAAAGAGCCGTATGATACGGCTCTTCTACCAGTATGTACAGGAAAATTACCAGACAAACTTCGCTCGTTCCTGGAGCTCATGGCTCAAGGTTCACGAAACAGAGAAATAGCTACGCTGCCTTAGACAGATACGCGGCTGCCGGTATCACCCGGTCAAACTGCGGCAGCCACGCATGCTGCCGGTGACTGTACGTCCGGATGACGATTTTATCTTCAAACAGATACAGGGAATTAGTATAGATATCAGATCCGTTATCCCAATCGGCATTATATACATTGAGAATGCATCCGTGGTAACAATTAGCATCGGTCATGAAATCTCCATCTTTGGGGCGCGTATGGGTATGGCCGGACACCCAGAGCCGGACTTGTGGATGAGCCAGCAGGATTCGTTCCAACGCGTCTGCCGGCTGTACGGCATTGCGGCGTACCGGCCGGGCCGATCCATCAGCAGCCGGCAGAGCCGTCCCGGAAAGAGGTGCATGACAGAATATAATAGTGGGATACTGACTGTTTTCCGAAAGAGTCTGATCCAGCCAGGCCATCCACACACTTTTATGAACACCCCCATCATAAAAGAAATGTATCTAATTACGGCAAAGGAATAGAAAAATATATGTAAACAAGGACTGCCTGACCGTACGAATTTCCGTCCGGTCAGGCAGTCCTCTTCCACTAGCCTATTACTTAATTTTTCCTATTTCTATCTCGTCGATTTTGCCTTTTTCGATTTCAAAGACCATTCCTACATCAGGGGTTCCTACGGCTGTGTAAATAAACTTATCACCATGAATCACATCGGGCGCACCATACGTCTCCTGCAACACCGACGCGTCCATCCCTACATGGATGCCTTCCGGCGTCTGCCAGCCATTATTAGCCGAAGATTCTACACGGTATACGATTTCATCTACCAGATGAATGGATACGGAATCACCATATTCATACTCGACGACCGACCCGGACGGAACGGACGACGTATACTCCCGTTCAATCTCCGTCGGTGCACCATATATCTGCCGTACGTACGAACCATCATTGCCGTACCCAATTCCCCCCAGATACAGGGATTCCTGCGGTACCGATGCCAATGCGGCCGAAGCAGCCAGTGTCAAGAGAGTTGCCGAAACAACTATTGTCCATTTTTTCATCGTAGTTCACACTCCTCTTTGATTTGGATAATTATTATCCACTACTATTCTATCATAAATTAATATGGATTTCCAGCAATCCCTATTTTATATCAGATATCAAAAAAGCAACTATGTCACGAAGGAATCGAAAGAGAACATAATTCCCCTTCCATATAACTGTCCTTATGGCTAAGCGATGACGCGGACGACGATTTTGACGGCTTTGTCCCAGTTATATCCATCCGGAATGATGGTAATCGTTGACGTCCCCGGTTTGTTTGCCGTAAACAGGTCATCTTTGCAGGTCAGCGGTCCCTGCCCATCGTACAAAACTCGTTCCCTCATCCCCCGGTTCAGCCGGCGCAGCTGCATCGTTTCGCCTACTTTCATGGTCAGTGACTGCTGGGATGTGTATACGACACCGTTATTTCCTATGGCGAATGATATGGTATATCCTGCCGGGACAGCAATTTCTTCCGGCAGTTCTTTTGCAATCAGGCGTTTGCCTTTCCAGCGGTACACCGTATCCTGATGGCCCATGTGTTCGATGAGCTGGCCATTTTTGATTTCTACATCGCCCTGGAAGATAGCCGACCGGCTTAATAGTACCTGTGGTTTTTCATTCAGCCAGGCCAGTACATCATAGCTCAGGAACGCGCCGCTTCCTTCGTGTTTATATAATACCAGCTGATCCCGTTTATTGTTCAGCAGATTTCCCGAAAGAACGTGTAGCGGGGCATATTTCCGCTCACTTTGATAGACAGAAGTCCATTTTTTCTGCACCTCATCATAGGCCATGACGGCCGCTACATGAGACGGTCCATAACCGGCACCCTTCACATATCCGCTCAGGACATAATCATCCGCATCAGCACCCGTAAAGTGGACCGGCACCTGTTCTTTGAGGACAAATTGCGGTTCCAGCTGCTGAAATGTATCCGCCGGTTCAGCGGCCTGCACCAGCACACTGGACAAACAACAAACGCTCAGAATCTGCAATACTTTTCTCATCCATGTTTTCTTCATCATCAGATTTCCCTCCTGACTTTCGCATTACAATAACGGCTCAAAACCCTGCCTGTTCCAATTCTTCCTTCATAGCCCGGCGGGTTGTATAGGTCTGTTTCCAATCACGGGCCAGATTGCGTACGATTTCTTCTCTTCCCGGATACTGGCAGATTTTCTTTAAGTATTGGATACAATTGCGATACTGACTGCGATGGCGGGAATCAGGCATGAGTGCTTTTACGTACCAGACATACCTATCCCGTATTTTCTCCTCATAATGTGGCCGCAGTAGTCCACAAATCCCTCCCGCTCATACGACCGGCACAGAGCCTTTGCCTGGCGAAGAAGTTTTTGCATCTCTTTTTTGGAAAGCATGCCTTTAGAATAGGTTAAAACGAGAGACTGCTGCTTTTCCGGATCACGTTCCAGTAATTGAAACAGCAATGACCGCACCTCTTGTTCCGGCATAGATTGCAGGATATCCTTCCACGTCCGTTCCCGGCCATCCGTTTCCGGCTCTTCCTGCAGCTGTCCATCCTCCAAAGCCAGCAATACCGCTACCATATGCTTGCAATGTTCTCCCTTCGCAGCATACGGGCAGGTGCAGGTCATATTATAGACAGCATCCGCTTTGACATATAGCGTCACCGTATACGTCTCAGAGCCATCTACGACCGCCGTAATCTTATTTCCTGTCCTTTCTATATCATGTACAGCCTCATCTTCATAATACACCAGACCCCGTTCATAGATTCTGTCTGAAAATAGCTTCTACCAGTCTCCCAGTTCCAATTTTGCCAAAATTGTCATCTCCATTCCCTTAGCCATTTTTTTCATTATACCATGGTCTCCCCTGCCAGCATCATATTTTTGTCTGGATTTTCCAAAAAGGCTTCACCCGTTGCAAATGCAACTGCTTTGTAACGCCTTCCCGATTATACTAGTTTTGTAAGAACGATGAACCAAGTCAGATTTCAATAGCTACATAAAAGGAGACGATAGACATGGGAAAAAAACTGACAGATAAAGTAACCTGGGTAGGGAAAATCGATTGGGAACTGAACGAATTTCATGGACATGAATATTCTACAGAAAAGGGATCTTCCTACAACTCGTACCTGATCCGCGATACAAAGACTGTTTTGATGGATACCGTATGGAAACCCTTCGATGAAGAATTTGTCGCTAACTTAAAGCGCGAAATCGACCTCAAGGACATCGACTATATCGTCATGAACCATAATGAAAACGATCACAGCGGCGCCCTGCCGGCCCTGATGCGTGAAATCCCGGACACGCCGATTTACTGCACGAAGAAAGGGGAAGCCATCCTGCGCGGCCTGTATCACCAGGACTGGAACTTCGTCAATGTCAAGACCGGCGATACGCTGGACCTCGGAAGCAGCCAGCTCGTCTTCATCGAAGCACCGATGCTGCACTGGCCCGATACGATGTTCACCTATATGACCGGTGAAAACATCCTCTTCAGCAATGACGGATTCGGCCAGCACTATGCCAGCGAAAAGATGTACAATGACTGCGTCGATCAGGCTGAACTCTATCAGGAAGCCATGAAGTACTATGCCAACATCCTGAACCTGTACAGCCCCATGGTCACCCGCAAAATCGATGAAATCCTGAACATGAATGTCCCCGTATCGATGATCTGCCCCAGCCACGGCGTCATCTGGCGTGATAACCCGATGCGGATTGTTGCCAAATACCAAGAATGGGCAAAAGCGTACCAGGAAAACCAGATTACCATCATCTATGACACCATGTGGAACTCGACACGCCGTATGGCTGAATGCATTGCCGAAGGCCTGCGCGAAGCCGATCCGACAGTGACAGTAAAGCTTTTCAATTCCGCAGTGGATGACAAGAACGACATCGTAACAGAAGTCTTCAAATCCAAAGCTATCCTCGTCGGTTCGCCTACTATCAATTATGGCTATCTCTTCTCCATCGGCGGCATTATGGAAATGATCCGTGGCTTGAAATTCAAGAATAAGAAAGCCGCTGCCTTCGGCAGCTATGGCTGGAGCGGCGAAGCAGTCAAACAGATTACAGCCCTTCTGCAGGGAGCCGGTTTCGATGTCGTAAATGATGGGCTCCGCTGCCAGTGGAATCCGGACCAAGAAACACAGGAAACGTGCCGTGAATACGGCCGGGAATTTGCAAAAGCCGTCGGCGTTTCAGAAAGTCCGGAAGATGACGTACCGACAGAACTCGGCGATTACAACAACGACGAACAGATCGGCCAGGCTGCAAAAGAACATTTTGAAGATTGGGAAAGAGATGCCCGTGAAGGCGTCAAAGGCGGTTATGCCGGCTAATAAAAAAGATAGTTGAGTTATATGTTTTTCTGTCAGAGATATTTTTAAAATGTATATTCTTGTTTTTAGCTAAGCAAATACTCTTTGTTCACTCCCCGGTGGGCAAAGAGTATTTGTTTATTGGGAAATGTTAAATTACGATAAAGCTATGGCAATTTCAAAAAATCTGTTAAAATAAAGTTGCATCATTCTATTTTAACGGATACTTATAAAGGAGGTTCCTTATGAAAACATTAGATGAACTATATCATCAGATGCTCCGGCAGGCCGCTGATGGTAAACCGGTCGATGTCGATGGAGACCCGAAGCTCATTGACTGTCTGGCCCATCCGGACGACCATCCACTGATCTGGCGGGTAAAACCCTGCGTCTGTCCGCCTGATGAAAAACATCCCTGCCAGAAAGCCTGTTCCTGGGGCGCTATCAAACCGTCTCCCGATGGCAAAGGGATGATAATCGACGATGCAGAATGTGTCGGCTGTCAGGCCTGTGTCGATGCCTGCAAACTGGAAAGTCTCAAAACGAGTAAAGATATCATCCCCGTCGTCCAGGAACTGCATGACTACGATGGCCCGGTCTACGCACTGGTAGCACCGGCTATCTCCGGCCAATTCGGCCCTAACGTCACCATGGGGAAGATGCGCACGGCCCTGAAACACCTGGGATTTACCGGCATGCTGGAAGTCGCCGTATTTGCCGATATCCTGACCATGAAAGAAGCGTTAGAATTTGATAAAAACGTCCATACAGAAGAACAGTTCCAGCTGACGAGCTGCTGCTGTCCTATGTGGATTGCCATGATCAAGAAGCTCTATCACCAGCTGCTGCCCAATGTCCCCGGCTCCGTTTCCCCTATGATTGCCGGAGGCCGCACGGTAAAGGCACTGCATCCCAATGCCAAAACTGTATTCATCGGTCCCTGTCTTGCCAAAAAAGCCGAACGGAAAGAACCGGATATCGCCGGTGCCATCGATTATGTCCTGACCTATCAGGAACTGCGTGATCTGTTTTCCGTCACCAATATGGACCTGGAAAAAATGGAAGAAGAAAACGTCCCCCACGCCTCATCATCCGGTATCGGCTATGCCTGTGCCGGCGGGGTTGCCGACGCCGTAGCCATGACCGTCGCCCAGCTGGACCCGGACCGCAAGGTGCCCATCAAGACCCGCAAAGCCGACGGTGTCCCCGGCTGCAAAGCCATGATCAATGACATTCTCGCCGGCAATCGCGATGGCAATTTCTTTGAAGGCATGGGCTGCATCGGCGGCTGTGTCGGCGGTCCTCGGGCCATCATCAAAAAAGAAGAAGGCAAAGCCTGCGTACAGGCCTACGGGCAGGAAGCCCAGAGCCGGACGCCTGTAGAAAATCCCTACGTCATCGAACTGCTCAAACACCTGGGATTTGCTACCGTAGAAGAATTTCTGGAAAAGAGCGACCTCTTCGACCGTCATTTCGACTAATCGTTCATCAAATAAAGAATGCCTATGAATAAACTGAAACAACGGCTGTGTTCCTTGTTATGTACGACTATACTGATAGGTGCAGCAGGAGCAGCTTATGCCACTTCCGATTTTACGAACGATATGAAACTGACCGTATCTGCCCGGCTGACACCTAATGAAGGAGCTGCCTCCATTGAACGGCAGTACGACCATCCCGATTCCCCGTATTACGCTCATCCCGATTTCTACCACATGAAATCCACGGCATCGCGGACCATTCTCAGCGGATATCAGACCTTCCAACAGACGAGCGAATGGTCCTGCGGGCCGGCAGCCGCCCTGACCGTACTGCAATGGTATGGCCGGACAGACGGATGGAACGAGCAAAAACTGGCCGCCCTGCGTCATCCTCTGAAGGACGTGACCGTCCCCGGTTTTCCCAATGGTTATCCGGGAACGACACTGCGCCAGATGAAGGATATATTTGATGGCGTCGGAGGCTTTCATTACATCTCCAGCAGTGACTATCAAAAGGAAGGCAAAACACTTTCTGCCAGCGATGTACGAAAATTTCTGAAAGAAGGCCATCCCATCCTAATCTGCTGGATAGACTGGAGTGGCCATTGGCAGGCTATCATTGGTTATGATGATATGGGTACAGCCAATGAAGCCGACGACGTCATCATCGTCGCCGATCCGTACGATACTACCGACCATAACCAGGACGGGTACGGAATCTACTCCTGGCAGCGGTTCCAATCGATGTTCTCCATGTACAATCAGTTCCCCGAATCAGAAGGCGGCAGCAATCAGCTTTTCTTAGTACCCATTCCGGATAAAAAGTAATAAATAAATCAAAAAATCACCTCTATGATTCAGTACATGTACTGACCTACCATCGTTAGATTTTTAGGTCTAACTTTTTTTTGGGGGGGCAGTACACCATGTACTAATATAAGAGGTGATTTTTTATTAAACTATTTTTCCTGACTGTAGCATGAATCTTTATTTACTAATGCTTCTCTAAAATAATATATTCCTCTCCTTTCTTTTCTAATGATGCCACACTCCATCGCCTTCTTTAAAATCCGTGATGCCGCATTTTGACTGATTCCAAATTGAGTTGCCACAATCTGCCGGTTAAAAGGGTAGGCGAATTCATAAATTTCCAATAAATTGATAATCTTTTTTAACGTGTCTTTTCGAAAGCTTTTAGCCGCTCTTGTTTGTATAATGATTTTTAAGTCGGTAAGTTGCGTTTTATTTGATTTCATTCCACTTCGCAACTCATTTCCCCTGTTAGGCAGTGAAACAAGGAAAAAATATTCATTGGAATAAAATATTGGCTTTATATCAAAATCTGCATATGAATTCATAACCCGGCGTATGCCACTACCTCTGCGATCCATATAATGCAGTCTGCCAAAAATATCAGATATAATTTCATTTCTTCTCATAGACGGAATCATTTTTAAATCTAAATCTTGAATACGACTTCCATTCATCATTCCTCCAGGGGAAGAGATATCCAGTCGATCATCATACATATCGACATGTATTTCCGAACCGATATTTTGATAGTCCCGATGAATCAAGGCATTAACTAAAACTTCACGAACCGCTTTAAACGGATAATCACTCTTCTCTTCCCTATGCATTCCCCGTATTGTCCAAGGATTTTTCGAATTATTTCGTATAAATGATTCTGCATTGTTAAGAAGAGTAATTAGACTCGCTCCAGAAAATTCTTCATCATCTAGTGCATCACCTTCAACAGACCCTTTTGTTATCCCTTTCCAATGAGTACAAACAACACGCGATTGTTTTAAAATTCCTTGATCACAAAGCAATAATACAGCATTTGTCACTTTACCAGCTTCCGTCATTAATCCCATAGAAATAGGATCTTGAGATAAATTAAATTCTTCGCCCGTCTCTCTTTTTTAAGTCGCTCCTAGTAAAGTAAAACTAACATCACTCACTTGATAAGAAGTAGGCAACGCATCATAAGTTTGATTCATTCCCTTTAGAATCAGGGTATTAAGTTCTAAGGTAGTTGCCAATTCAGATTTATCGCCACGTCTGACATAGCATTCTCTTGTATGCTCATGAATATAATAGTACGGATAATTGGGTCCTGGAAAGATAGCCAAATCAAGACAATACTTACCTTCTCGATGGCTAGAAAATGTTATTAATGTATAATTAACCATAGGGCTAATCCGAGTTGAAAGAAATTCCGAAATCTTGCTGGCAGTTCCTTGAGCATCATCTAAGCCAATTGCTTCATGGTCACCGTCAGTTATTCCAAATAAAATATGCCCTCCTTTAGTATTGGCAAATGCAGAAACTGATTTTAGCCAACTTTTAGGTTTGTTTGCTTCTAACGAAACTTTATAGTCTAAAAAACTGGCCTCTATTCCTTTGAAGTCATTGATATCCATCCATCTTCCCTCCTATAGTGACTACATTGGAATATTTTTACTATTTTTTATTTTAACGTTATATTTGTCATCCCGTCAAGCTCAATGCAAAAAGGGTTAGTTTACACTAAGATGCAAATAACGCTTATACAATATTTAAATAACCATTGCAATAAAAAAGAAGGTGCAATAAGAAGTCAAAAGGTAATGAATTAGTTAGATGAGAAAAATATAGCACGTATGAAAGCCAAACAAAAAATGCTCACAAAGCCTTCCAGAATAGGCTTTGTGAGCATTTTTCCCTTTTTAAAGTATCGAAAATTATTTTTATATCGCTAAAAGCAGCTTACCCCTGCGGAGATTCTCCTTCCCCCTGTTCTTCTTCCGCATCAGGGCGGATGATACGGAGAATGGAGGCTTCTGAACGGTGTCCTTTCCAGGCTTTATTCAGAATTTTCATAACGATGAATGCCAGGATAAGGCCGCCAATGAATCCGGCTGCAGCCGAACCATTTTCCGATAATCCCCACGACGGGCCCTGGGTATACAGGACAATAATACTCAGGAGGACAATCAGCATGGGGATGCCAAAGCCGATAAATCCACCGAGGGCGATATTTCGTTCCGGCAGGGCGAATTCGACGAAATCTCCTTTTTCAGCTCCGATTTCATTGCGTACCTCAATGGGAGCCGTGGCATTGCCAATAGACGACGCATGGCGCGAAAAAAGGCTCGTCCGGCTTGCTTTAATTAGTACCATATGGTCTGGCAGTATCTTTTCTACTACCCCGGTTTCTGTTCTCATATCATCTCTCCTAACGTCATGGTGTCCGTATATATAGCAAAACAGCACATCCTGCCGGATGTGCTGTAACCTGGTGGGCGATAACGGGCTTGAACCGCTGACATCCTGCTTGTAAGGCAGGCGCTCTCCCAGCTGAGCTAATCGCCCATAAAAATGGTGACCCCTGCGGGATTTGAACCCACGTTCACGCCGTGAAAGGGCGGTGTCTTAACCACTTGACCAAGGGGCCATGCAAAGGAAAATTATGGTGATCCACCCGAGATTCGAACTCGGGACACCCTGATTAAAAGTCAGGTGCTCTGCCAACTGAGCTAGTGGATCATGGCTGGCAGGGGTAGCTGGATTCGAACCAGCGCATAGCGGAGTCAAAGTCCGGTGCCTTACCACTTGGCTATACCCCTATGGGGCGAGTATAGGGATTCGAACCCTAGCATAACGGAGCCACAATCCGCCGTGTTAACCGCTTCACCATACCCGCCATATGCATTTCGATTATCTCGCACACAGTATCGAGTGCCGATAACGTAGATAATTTTATCATTTCCTGAACGTTCTGTCAATATGTTTTTTGCATTTTCTTCTATTTTTTCTGTACACACCACAAATTCCTCGACTAATGATTATTTATTAGGAATCTCTTTTCTATTTTTCTACGATATTTCATTTGAACGCTTCCTCTTTTTTTATAATATGGTAAAATATAATGTAGACTCTATCTATACAAGCTTCCAGATATAGTTACTACTACAGACTAATTGTGTGAGGTTTATCTATGAAAAATTTATTACATATCGGCATCGATATTGGTTCTACAACCGTAAAAATCGCCGTACTCGATGAATTAAAGCACTGCCTCCACGCCTGCTATGTCCGTCATTATACGGATATCCGGCAAAAGGTCTGGGATCTGCTGGAAAATGCCTATGAAATTTTTGGCGACCGGCAGATTACCATGGCTATTACCGGTTCGGGCGGCATTGCGCTGGCAGACTATCTTGGCATTACCTTTATCCAGGAAGTCATTGCCGGCACCAAAGCCGTACGTACGTATCATCCCCAGTCGGACGTCATCATCGAACTCGGCGGGGAAGATGCGAAAATCACCTATCTTACCGGTGGCAACGAACACCGTATGAATGGTAACTGCGCCGGCGGAACAGGCGCATTCATCGATCAGATGGCGACGCTCCTGCACACCGACGCCAGCGGCCTCAATGCACTGGCAGAAAAATCGGATACCCTGTACCCTATTGCCGCCCGCTGCGGTGTTTTCGCCAAAACGGACGTACAGGCCCTCCTCAATGACGGTGCCAGCAAGGAAAATGTAGCAGCTTCCGTATTCCAGTCCATCGTCCTGCAGACCATTACAGGCCTTGCCTGTGGCAGACCTATCCGAGGAACAGTCTGCTTCCTGGGCGGACCGCTTACCTTCCTTCCCCAGCTGCGCAAGCAATTTGCCCGGACGCTGCATCTGCGCGACGATCAGGTCGTTGCGCCGGAAAACGCCCAGGTCTATGTCGCCATTGGCGCGGCTCTTGGCAGTTTTAAAGAAAAACCGCTCTCCTTCATGCATCTCATGCGGCAGCTGAAAAATGTAGACGAATCGTCTCTGGCACAGTCGGACCGGGTGGAACCTCTCTTTGCATCCAAAGAAGAATTCGACGAATTCAACCGCCGCCACAGCGAGCATACGGTCCCCAGAGCCGACCTTTCATCGTACCGTGGCCCATGTTATCTCGGCCTCGATGCAGGCAGCACGACAATCAAGGCCGTCCTCCTGAGTGAAGACAACAAAATTCTCTATTCCCATTATCAGAACAATGAAGGCAGCCCGCTGAAAGCAGCCCAGAAAATCGTTGCTGAAATCTACCGGCTCCTGCCGGAAGGTGCCTTCATCGCCAAATCGGGTATCACCGGGTACGGCGAATTTCTGTTAAAAGAAGCCCTGCACATCGACCTTGGTGAAGTAGAAACGATAGCCCATTATCAGGCCGCTGCCCATTTTTGCCCTGATGTCGATTTCATCCTTGATATCGGCGGACAGGATATGAAATGCAGCCGCCTGAAGGACGGCCACATCGAAGATATCCTGCTCAATGAAGCCTGCTCATCGGGCTGTGGCTCTTTCCTCGATACCTTTGCCAAATCGCTGAACTTATCCATCGAAGAATTTGCCAAAGCGGCACTCTTTGCCAAAAGCCCGATTGACCTGGGTTCCCGCTGCACCGTCTTCATGAATTCCAAGGTCAAACAGGCCCAGAAAGAAGGGGCAACCCTCGCCGATATCTCCGCCGGCCTTTCCTACTCGGTCATCAAAAATGCCCTGTACAAGGTCATCAAAGTAAAAGATCCGGCCAAACTGGGCAAACATATCGTGGTCCAGGGCGGCACGTTCTATAATGACGCCGTACTGCGCGCCTTTGAAAAGCTTCTGGGCCGCCACGTCATCCGTCCGGCTATCGCCGGCCTCATGGGCGCTTTCGGCATGGGACTGATCTGCAAGAATGCCTATCACGAAGACCATGCCACATCAACGCTCCTCAGCCGGGAAGACCTGGATGGCCTCAAAGTCACGACATCAATCCGCCACTGCGGTTTGTGCACCAATAATTGTCTTCTCACGGTCAATACCTTTAATGACGGCCGGTCTTTCATCACGGGGAACCGCTGTGAACGGGGCGC
>ERZ780178.1557-NODE-1557-length-14375-cov-8.357263_pt1 | contig 14375 bp, 13 predicted proteins | sample MGYA00511018_ERZ780178 | MGnify/ENA primary metagenome ERZ780178 (study PRJEB29588, sample SAMEA2151439) | human gut metagenome | biome: human gut; feature: human-associated habitat; material: faeces | place: Denmark | collected 2008/2010 ...
TCTCGGAGAAGAAATTGGCGTAGTGATCAAGTGCCAGAAGGAAGAGATCTTTGACAAGATGCACCGCATCTGATAAGCCCCACGATTTCGAAATAAATAAGACCCGAAGGGGCAGATAGGAGCCGTAATGATCAATTTATATGAAGTAACAGAGACCAACAAAATGATCGAGGAAGAGAACCTGGACGTGCGTACCATCACACTGGGTATCAGCCTGTTAGACTGTATCGATTCCGATCTGGACAGATTAAATGAGAAGATTTATAACAAAATCTACGAAGCAGCCAAGGATCTGGTGAAGACCGGAGAGGAGATCTCCAGAGAATTTGGCATCCCCATTGTAAATAAGAGAATTTCCGTAACTCCCATTGCACTGATCGGTGGTGCGGCATGTCATACGATAGAAGACTTTGCAAGTATTGCAAAGACATTGGATAAGGTAGCACATGAGGTTGGTGTGAACTTCCTGGGCGGTTATTCCGCATTGGTCAGCAAGGGAATGACCCCGGCGGACGAACTGCTGATCCGTTCCATTCCTCTGGCGCTGTCTACCACAGAGCGTGTGTGCAGCTCTGTGAACCTGGGCTCCACCAAGACCGGTATCAACATGGATGCCGTAAAGCTGATGGGTGAGATGGTCAGGGAGACTGCAGAGTATACCAAGGAAGATGATTCCCTGGGCTGTGCAAAGCTGGTAGTATTCTGTAATGCACCGGATGATAATCCTTTCATGGCAGGTGCCTTTCATGGTGTGACCGAAGCAGACAAGATCATCAATGTCGGTGTCAGCGGCCCCGGCGTTGTAAAGACCGCACTGGAAAAGGTGCGCGGCGAGAACTTCGAGGTTCTCTGTGAGACTATCAAGAAGACTGCTTTTAAGGTAACCCGTGTAGGTCAGCTGGTAGCACAGGAGGCATCCCGGATGCTAAATGTTCCCTTTGGCATCGTGGATCTGTCTCTGGCACCGACCCCGGCCATCGGCGACAGCGTAGCGGATATCCTGTGTGAGATCGGTCTGGAACATGCCGGAGCTCCCGGAACCACTGCAGCCCTGGCGTTGTTGAATGATCAGGTGAAAAAGGGCGGTGTTATGGCATCTTCCTACGTCGGCGGTTTAAGTGGTGCATTCATTCCTGTCAGTGAAGATCAGGGAATGATCGATGCCGTGAATGCCGGAGCCCTCACCATCGAGAAGCTGGAAGCCATGACTTGTGTCTGCTCCGTAGGTCTGGATATGATCGCCATTCCCGGAGACACCAAGGCAACCACCATTTCCGGTATCATTGCGGATGAAATGGCCATCGGTATGGTGAACCAGAAGACCACCGCAGTCAGAATCATCCCCGTAATCGGAAAAGGCGTGGGAGAGACCGTGGAGTTCGGCGGCCTGTTAGGTTATGCACCCATCATGCCCGTGAATACCTTCTCCTGTGATGCTTTCGTCAACCGCGGCGGCCGCATCCCCGCACCTATTCATAGCTTTAAGAACTAACTGGAAAGTTAGTTTGGTGTAAATAGTCCAAAAACGATGAATTCCGTACAAAAAAAGTTCCTAAATCAGGAATTTTTGTACGGAATTTCTTTATTTTGCTTATGCAGCGAAAATAGAGACTTTTTACATATCAAAATTTCATATTTTTGTATTTTTTTCGCAGAAATTGGCGTTTTAAATACAAACAGAACTCCCGGAGGACTTTCTGCCGCTTCAGGAGTTCTGCATTTCATAAAAACCGTTATAAATGCACTTTTTATGAAAAAAGAACTGTATAAAAGAAGTTTTTTCATAAATTCGGCAAAGAAAACATTTTTATGAAACGAATAGCCCCGGCAAGGTATAAGGAAAAGGTGGCCACCTTTCTTATACCCTGCCAAGGGCTATCATTTTTTAACTAGCTTTCCACTTTTGTCACTATCTTATTTTCTTCCCAGCCGGATCACATTCCAGGACGCTTTCCTCAGCACGGTCTCCAACTGGCCGCCTTCTGCTTTGGCATCGTCGGCCTGACGGGGGTGTACTTTCTCTCCTGCTGCGGAGTTCACGGTCTGTAAGTCATCGGATACCAGCTCGGTCTTGCCGATCAGTTCATAGCCTTCGAAACTGCGCAGGTCCATGGTCAGGGGCAGGTCTTCTTCCAGATTACGGTTCACGGCAAATACGGTCACTTCCTCCGCTTCCTCATTCCATACCGCTACCGCTTCCACATCTGTGATGCTTCCGTGGCCGCTGGTCTCATGCTTCGGGCTGTCGATAGCCAGCTGTAATACAGTTCCTCTGCCATAGCAGGATGCATGATAGAAAGGATAAAAAATGGTCTGTCTCCAGGCAATCCCGTTCTCCTCCGTCATGATCGGTGCAATGACATTCACCAGCTGTGCCAGACAGGCGATCTTTACACGGTCCGCATGCTTTAACAGCGTGATCATCATCAGACCTACCATCAGGGCATCTTCAAAGGTATAATGATCCTCCAGCAGATGAGGGGCTTTCTGCCAGGGATGATTCTCTGTGGTGTCGGCATCCTCCTTGCTGGCGTGGAACCATACATTCCATTCGTCGAAGCTTAAGTTGATCTGCTTCTTGCTGCGCTTCTTCGCTTTGACATAATCGCAGACAGACACTACCGTACGGATGAAATCATCCATGTCATCGGATTTTGCCAGATAATCATTGCTGTCCATAGCTGCATTGCCGTAATAGGTATGCAGGGACAGATAATCTACATAATCATAATTGTGTTCCAGTGTGGTAGCTTCCCACTGAGGGAAAGTAGGCATCTCCCGATAAGAACTTCCACAGGATACCAGCTCGATGGAAGGATCGATCAGTTTCATGGCCTTGCCCGCTTCCTGCGAGATCCGTCCGTATTCGTCCATAGTCTTGCTGCCCAGCTGCCAGGAGCCATCCATCTCATTACCCAGGCACCACAGTTTGATATTATAGGGATTTTCCACACCGTGGGATCTGCGAAGGTCGCTATATTTGGAGCCGCCGGGATGGTTGCAATATTCCAGCAGATTGCAGGCATCTGCCACACCTCTGGTACCCAGATTCACTGCCATCATGATCTGTGCATTCACCTGCTTCGTCCAATGGTAGAATTCCTCCAATCCGAAGGTATTCGGCTCCAGAGATCTCCACGCCAGATCCAGTCTGGCCGGACGCTTATCCACAGGGCCTACACTGTCCTCCCAGAAAAAGTTGGATACGAAGTTACCACCGGGATAACGGATCAGGGGAACCTGCAGTTCTCTGACCAGTTGTACCACGTCCTGTCTGTAACCGTATTTGTCCGCCGTGGGATGTCCCGGCTGGTAGATACCGCCGTACACCGCCCGGCCCAGATGCTCAATAAAGGAACCGAACAGACGGTCATCCACCTTCGCCACCTTGTATGCCTTATCTAATGTAATCTTAACCTGTTTCATGCCCCAATCTCTCCCAAGTTTTTTCTATAAATGATTTCTTCGTTCTTCGAACTCCCGAAATTACAACAAACATGCGTAATCCGGTCTGATCGCCGAGAGTGAGCAAGCTCTCTCTGGCTCTCTTGCGCTCATTATATCATGATTCGCACCTCCGGTGCTTGACGTTGCTTCGCAACTATCATGATCAAATTCGCCGTTCGCCAATCATGCAAGCATGTTGGCTCTCTTGCGCTCATTATATCATATTCACCGAATTCCTTATAAACGGCTTACACTCCACGGAATACACCCCGTTTTTCTGATGTATCTCCTCGCCCCGCAGAAGCTTTAAGATCACCTCGCTGGCACAGTATCCGATGTCATGTAACGGCAGTCCCATGGTGGTCAGCTCCGGCTTCTCATAGCTTGCCATTTCCCTGTTATCAAAGCCTGCCACCGCAATGTTCTTTCCCACCGTATATCCCAGTTCATCCAGTCGGTCATAGGCTCCGCCCGCCATAAAATCATTCATACAGAAAATCGCCGTAGCTCCCCGCTTCACCAATTCTTCCGTATGCTCATAACCGCTTTCACGATCCCATTCTCCGTAAACGATCATTCCGGGATCGTACAGCAGATTCGCTTCGAACAACGCACTCTGATATCCTTCCAGTCGGGACTGGGTGTGGATACTTTCCTTTTTCCCGGCGATGACACCGATTCGTTTGTGTCCGCAGGAGATCAGATACCGTACCAGCTGCTCGGCACCGCCCTTATCCTTTACCACCACAGAGGGGATCTCCGGCTTGTTGGTAAATCCGTAAGCCACCACCGTAGGAATCGGCAGATCCGCCGGGATCACATTGATCAGTCTCTCATGAGACGCCACATAGATGATCCCCTCCACCTGCTTCGACAGCAGCTTCTGGATCTCCTTCTGCACGATGTTCCGGTGAATATTGTCCTGATAATAGGCATCTCCGTATTTTTTATACAGACGTAAATTCACCAGCAGGATCTGATAATCTTCTTTTTCGCAATACTCCGTGATGCCGTCGATGATATCCGGCAGGGCAAAGACTGTCATATCCTCCGCAATGACCCCGATACTCCGGGTATTCTTCGTCTTCAGATTCTGCGCTACGATGTTCGGCGTGTAATTCATCTCCTGAATCACCTGCAGCACTCTCTTTTTGGTCTCTTCGCCCACTTTTCCCTTGTCGTTGATGATATTGGATACCGTTGCCACGGATACTCCGCACTCTCTGGCGATCTCTTTTATGGTAGGCATAGTGTCCCTCCCTTTTGTAAGCGACTTGTCTACCACCATTCTAACACAACTTTTCCCTATATCACAACAGGCTGTGTTAATTCTTCATACCGGTCAGAACGATACCTTCCACGAAACTCTTCTGTCCGAAGATATAGATCACGATACCAGGCAGGATTGTCATGAACGTCGCTGCCAGTGCTACCGGCCAGTTGGTGCCGAAGGATCCGGTAAAGTTCGTCAGTGCCACGGCAAAAGTGAATTTCGACATACTGTTAATGTAGATCAGCTGCTGCAGCATATCGTTCCAGATCTGGATAAACAGCATCATGGCTACTACCACAACTGCCGGCTTGATGGATGGCACCAGGATTGTCCACAGGATACGCATTCTGCCCGCACCATCAATGGATGCTGCCTCGTCCAGCTCCTTCGGGATCGTCATGAGGAACTGACGGATCAGGAAAATATTGAAGAAACCGCCACCGGTTAAGTACGGCAGGATCAGCGGCCAGTAGGTATCCCCCAGCCCCAGTCCCTTGGTCCATACCACGTACAGAGGAAGCAGGGTAACCATGCTGGGCAGAAGGATCGTTCCGACGCAGATATTAAAGATCAGCTTCTTGCCACGGAAACGAAGTCTTGCAAAAGCATAGCCACAGAAAATTGCGGTCACCGTACCAAAAGTAACGGCCGGAATGATGATGGAGAAAGTATTCCGGAAATATCTCCAGTATTCGAAGGTCTCCAAGGCTTTTGAATAGTTCGCCCATAACCACTCATGAGGAATGAAGGAAGGCGGATACTCGTTCAATTTTGCCGTACTCATCAGGGAGGACCGGAAGATCCACCAGATCGGCAGTACCACTAACAGTGCCAGCAAAAGTACGATCAGCGTTGCCACCAGATCCAGAACCAGTTGTTTCCGTTTTTTACTCGGTGATAAATTTGCTTCCATCTTCTATTCCTCCTCTCCAAATAATTGTTCTTTCTGCGTTTTGAACAGAACTATGGTAAATATACCCACAAGAATGAAGAAGATCACCGCATACGCCGCAGCGTAGCCCATCTTGTTCTTCTGGAAACCATACATATAGATCACATAGGACATGAACATGGATCGTTTACCGGGTCCGCCGTTGGTCAGCGCCAGTGCCGGGTTGATGACCTGTAAATGTGTGATCAATGCTGTCAACACATTGTAGAAGATAATGGGAGTGATACTGGGGATCGTAATATTCCAAAATCTCTGCCATGCATTGGCCCCATCGATCTTCGCTGCTTCTATGTATACGCCGGGGACATTCTGTAATCCCGCCAGGAAGATAACGATCAGGTTGCCACTGGTCCATATGGCGATAAGCACCAGACAGGGAATAACCTGATTCGGGTCATCCAGGAACCTCTGCTTCGGAAGTCCCATCATCCGGAGCACGAAGTTGAACAGACCGAAGTTACCTTCATATAACCATTCCCATCCTTTAAATACGCCGATAGCCGGCAGCAGATACGGGATGAAGAACAGGGAGCGGAACAATGTCCGGCCTTTTATATTCATGTTTAAGAGGATCGCTATGATCAGTGAGTATACCACGGCACCGATCACCGCCAGAAAAGCATACCATACAGTTGCTTTGATAGAATCCCAGAAATAGATATCTTTCGTAAAAATACGCTGGAAATTGGCAAGCCCTATAAATTCCGGCTTCGTAATGCCGTTCCAGTCAAACAGACTTAATACAAATACTGCAAGTGTGGGAAGATAGCTGATCAAGGTCACTCCCAGGAATGCCGGTATCAGACAGAGATATGCGGTCAGTTCTTCCTTTCTTCCTGCTCTTGTTGTAGCGTTATTTTTCTGTTTCCCTTTTTTCATTGTAACCCTCATTTCTTCACACATTTTTGCAAAGAGTAACTTATTTTCGTGAATAATTCCAAATCTTCTGATAACAACAGGTGGCCACATCACTGTAAGCCACCTGTTATGTTGTCCCAATACATTGTTGCGGTAATAGTATTACTGGTTGTTAGCCTCGTAGATTCCCTGTAACTCTTCCAGATTCTCATCAATTGCTTCCTGCATGGTCTGCTGTCCGGCCCATACATTGGAGAATACAGTATCCAAAGTAGCGTTGAATTCATCGGTGCCGTTCACATAGTACCAGGATGTGGATACCATGTTGTCCTTTGCATAGTCAACAACTGCGCTCTTATACATATCCTTATCGGGGAAATTAGGATTATCGATCCACTTATCTGTCTTCTCAGCATCAGTATACCAGGAATCCAGAATAGGCATCCAGGTACCTGCTTCGATCAGAGACCAGGAATTCTCTTCCTGATAATACCACTTTAACCACTCCATTGCTTCCTCAGGATGCTTGGTAGTTGCAAATACTACGTTAGGGCCACCGGTACAGATGGTAACCTTTTCCTTCATATAAGGAAGAACACCTACGCCATATTCGAAGTCAGCGCTCGGCCCAAGGAAAGTGCCGACATTCCATGCACCATCAGTTGCCATAACGACCTTCTTGCTTCCCAAAGAAGACTCCAGAGCGTTTGCTGCACTGGTTACGGGAGGTGCGCAGTGGTATACTTCAGACAGATCTGCAATCTTCTGTAATGCGTCTACGGTTGCGGGATCATTGATGGTGCACTCAGAACCATCCTTGCTGTAGTAACCGCCGCCGTTGGACAGTGCCCATACTTCCAACTGCCAGGGCAGGGTATTGATGGTACATCCGTAAATATCAATATTGTTGGGATCGAAGTCAGGATCCAGAGCATTTTTACCATTGATATCGATGGTAAGCTTCTGTGCTGTCTCTACAAAAGTATCCCAGTCCCAGGCATCTGCTGCACTTGCGGGAGGAGTCATTTCCTTGACATCCAGATTCTGTTTCTCACATACTTCGTTTAATAGATCAATGTTGTACCACAGATTCAGTACCTCGTTTGCTGCGGAATAAGCAACAGGCGTTCCCTGATATTTGAAGGTCAGTGCATCCAGTGGCTTTGCATCGCCTTCGCCGTACATGGAGCTGATGTCAGCCAACAGTCCGTTCTCTGCGAACTTCAGTACACCGGCCTCACTCATAATACCGGTATCGGGAAGCTCTCCTGCAGTTGCCATGGCATTCAGCTTGGTTACATAAGTATCATGGTCGATCTTAACCACTTCTACTTCGATTCGATCCTGCTCACTGTTGAACTTGTCAGCCACCTTCTGAGTTGCTGCAGTCTCCGTCTCGTTACCCCACTGTGCATAGGTGATATGTACTCTCTCACCACTGCCGCTGTCAGAACTCGTCTGTGTCTGTGCCGGCTGGCTTCCTGCATCTGCGGATGCTGCCGGTGCCTGATTGCTGTTGCCACACCCTGTAAGTACCATTGCTGTTGCCATTGCGGTTGCAAGGACTGTACTTACGATTTTCTTGTTTTTCATACCTTTCTCTCCTTTACCTTTCTTTATTATAACGACAATAGGTTGTCGTTGTAAACACCAGATTGTAAACGCTTACACGTTCACCGTTCTACACCTTTACCTTGACCCACACCAACATTTCGCCCGGTGTACGGTTACACCAGAGCCCATAGGGAACTGCTGTAAGGTGCATCTGTTCTTTCTCCAGTTTCAGCTCTCCGTACAGGTTTCCCTGTTCGGTGGACCGGTTATGGATCCTTGTAGCTTCATACTGTAATGTCGGAATCTCTCCCGGGAGATCCGTCTGCAGATTCCCCTTCGTGACCTCTGTGTTCTCTTCCACATACAGGTCTGCCAGATATTTTCCGTTGTCGGTCTCCTCCAGACAGTAGACCACGGGGCCGTTCATCAATGCACATCTTCCAGCATCCGCTCTCACTTCGTCATTGGCGGCGATCCATCTGGGCTTTACACCGAAATCAATACAGATTTCATGCTCTCCCGCCGGAGTATTTATCAGCAGATAGCCTTTTTCCAAAACAGCCTTTGCTGTCTGGCCATCCACTGTAATCTCCTGTTTCCCCGCATATCCGGGGCGGCGGATCTTAAAGGTTACTTCACTGTCCTGTCTCGTCTGGATCTTCACCTTACTATCCTGCAACAGTGTGGATTCCATGCCGATCTCCACGGTTCCACTTTCCAGGACTGCCTTTGCAGTGGAGGAAATGAACTGGTGGATACATACCGCATTTTCTTCCTGTGCGTAGATGTATTGTCCAAGAGACGCTAACGTCCTCGCCACATTCGGCGGACAACATGCCACGGAGAACCATTTCTGTCTGACAGCCTTCACATGATCCATGTAAGTATGCTCCGTGCAGAACTCCGGTACGACCTCCAGAGGATTCACATAAAAGTATCTGTCTCCCGCTCTGTTGATGCCCGCCAACACTGTATTGTACAATGCCAGTTCCACGGTATCGTAATAGCCCGCCTCTCCGGTGACTGCACTCATCCTCTGTCCGAACATCATCAGTCCGATGGAAGCACAGGTCTCCGAATAGTTCGTGGTATTCGGCAGATCGTAATCCGTGGTAAACCTCTCCCGAAAACCACTGGATCCGATGCCGCCGGTCAGATACATTCTGTGATTCACCGTGCTGTCCCACAGCCGCTTACAGGCTTCCAGCATCTCGGTGTCCTCGCATTCCACAGCCAGGTCTGCCATGGCGGAGCACATATACATGGCTCTTACCGCATGCCCTTCCGCTGTCTTCTGCTTTACCGGTTCTATATGTGATTGTGAATATTCCAGATCGTAATTTTTGAACTCCGGGAAAAATTCCCAGCCGCCTCTGTCTTCCATCTCCTGTAAAAAATAGCTTGGCTTCTTCCCTCTCTCATGAAGGAAATACGATGCGGTGTCCAAATACTGCTTTTCGCCGGTCACCCGGTAAAGCTTTACCAGCGCAAGTTCAATCTCCTGATGTCCGGGATAACCTTTTTTCTGTCCTTCGCCGGTACCGAATACTCTGCAGATCAGATCCGCATTTTTCCTGGCGATGTTAAGAATCTTCGTCTTCCCGGTGGCCTGATAGTAAGCAACCGCTGCTTCTATCATGTGTCCTGCCGTGTAAAGCTCGTGTCCTTCCACCAGGTTCGACCACTTTTTGTCTGGCTCGTTGACTGTGTAGTAGGTGTTCAGGTATCCGTCGGTCTCCTGCGCCCTTCCTACCAGTTCGATCACTTCATCTGCCAGTGCTTCGTATTCTCTGCCCTGCCCCCCGGCAATACAGAATGCTACGGATTCCAGCCATTTGTACAGGTCCGTGTCCTGGAAAACTACCCCCTTTCTCTCTCCCGGCAGCTCCCCCGCTGCCACGCGGAAATTCTGAATACAGTAGGTAGGTTCGGAGTCCTCCAGCTGATCGTTCAAGATCTTCCATTGATGCGGAATGATCTTCTCACTGACCTTTTGCACGTATTCACCGAACAGCTTGTCTGTGATCCTGATATTTCCGTATTCCAGCTGCTTCCTGTGATGTCCCATACCTTTCTCCTATCCTTGTTCGTTCCAAAGGTTAATCGTTTAATCTTTTGTGAGAAAAGAAACAGCCAGATGGCTGTTATACTGCTGTATTCTTCTTTTCTGTAAGTTAATCGTTTTACCTTTTGATGACCTTATCATAGCACCAGATAGGTGTTTTGTAAATAGGTTTTATGCAAATCGTCATAATATATAAGTTTTTCCACTGTTTTTTGTGCATTTTACACATTTTAGTACAAGCTGTCAGATTCTTAATCGTTTTACTTGCCTAAAACTCCTAACCACTTCAGAGCGTTCCAAATGCCGTCTTTATCTACATCTGTGGTAATATAATCTGCCACTTCCAACACCTGTTTACTGGAATTACCCATAGCAATGCTGGTGTGGGCATACTTTAACATCGGCAGGTCGTTATTGCTATCCCCGATCGCCACTGTATCTTCCATCGGAATATTCAGATATTCTGTAATATAACGGATCGCAGTTGCCTTGGAATAGCCTTTGGGAACAATCTCGTAAAACCCTTGTTCTCTGTCGATAAAATCCAGTATTTCCGACATGTCATGCTTCATTCCGACCATTCCCGCCGGGGTCTCTGCATAAGCATATAATTTATCGTAGTTGCCCGGTGCATTGGCATAACGATCGTATTTCCGATTCTCAATCTCACGTGCCATATGACGGAAAGTCTCGGTAAATACTTCTTCTCCTCTGGGAGCATAGTCTTCCCTGCTGCCTTCCAGGACGGCATCCACATGATACTTTTTCATGGCTGTCAGAATTGCCTTAGACTCCTCCATGGAAAATGTCTTGTGCATCAGCTGTTTTCCATGATATTGAATCTCCGTTCCGCAACCCAATAACAATCCGTCGAATTCCACCTGTCCGGTAAGATTTTCCCCTACCAGCCGTTTCGTACGCCCGGTGTTGATCATGCAGATATGACCGTTGGCTCTGGCGATGCGGATGGCTTCCTTCGTGCTCTCCGACATCAGTTCACTTCCTCCGCATATTAAGGTTCCGTCAATATCAAAAAATATTATCTTCATCTCAGGTTCTTAAGCTCCTCTACCAGATCCAGATCGGATTTTTGTACCTTCAGATTCGTGGACACGGGCTCTTCACCGGGTCTTGTGATCGTAATCTCGATAATGGTTCCTTCCGTGATCGCTCCACCCATAAAAAATCTGCTTACAAACGCTGCAAATTTGGGATGATTGCTCTCGAAGGTATTCTTCGCATTCATCAGTTTCATCATCATTCCGGGATTTATCATAATGGTCTCCTTCCAAATAGTTACAAAAAAGAAAGGCCGTCCGCACCATCCGAAGATAATGTGTCCAGCCTTAACAGTTGCTATTATTTACGCGATCTTGGACTTAGCCAGCTCTGCAAGGGTCTTGAAACCTTCTGCATCGTTAACTGCCAGGTCTGCCAGCATCTTTCTGTTCATATCAACGCCTGCAAGCTTCAGACCGTACATGAACTTGCTGTAAGATAAACCGTTCATTCTGGCTGCTGCATTGATACGAGCGATCCACAGCTGTCTGAACTGACGCTTTCTCTCTTTTCTACCTGCATAAGAGCTGGTCAGAGCTCTCATAACAGACTGCTTTGCTACTCTGTACTGCTTGCTTCTTGCGCCTCTGTAGCCCTTTGCAAGCTTTAATACTCTATTGTGCTTCTTTTTGGCATTTAAGCCACCTTTAATTCTTGCCATGTCTTATTTCCTCCTCGCCTGAATTATAAATAAGGTAAAATCTTCTTCATATTCTTAACATTAGTTGCATCCGTAATTGCAGGCTTTCTCAGATTACGTTTTCTCTTGGTAGACTTCTTGGTTAAGATATGGCTCTTGTAAGCTTTAGATCTCTTTAACTTACCGGTTCCTGTTGCTTTAAAGCGCTTAGCTGCTGCTCTGCTTGTCTTCATTTTGGGCATAACGAGTTCCTCCTAAACTTTACTTAATCTATCGTGTCGGAATCCGACACTTTTTAACTGTACGAATTAACGCTTCTCAGTTAAAAACATTGTCATGCTTCTGCCTTCTACCTTGGGAGCTTTTTCCACTACCGCAATATCGGACAGGCTCTGCGCGATATCATCTAAGATATGCTTGCTGTTGTTCATGTGTGCCATCTCTCTGCCACGGAATCTCAGGGTGATCTTCACTCTGTCTCCCTTAGTCAGGAACTTTCTGGCTGCACCGATCTTGGTGTTCAGATCGTTGGTATCGATATTGGGGGAAAGTCTGATCTCCTTGATATCGATGACTTTCTGCTTCTTCTTTGCTTCCTTCTCTTTTCTCACCTGCTCGTATTTGTACTTACCGTAATCCACGATCTTACAAACAGGAGGCTTTGCCGTAGGAGCAATCTTCACCAGGTCGAGTCCGGCTTCCTCTGCCATCTTCAGGGCATCTCTGGAAGAAACGATTCCGAGCTGTTCTCCGTCTTCTCCAATCAGTCGTACTTCTTTGTCTCTGATCTGTTCATTAATCATTAAATCGCTAATGGTTGTGTACCTCCATAAGAAAATGTGTTAAACAATAAAAAAAGCAGATAGCATAACTATCCACCTGTTCCCTTCACGGACTGCCCTCATTCAAATAAATTCCAAACGAGTTCTCTGTCTATGAAAAATCTGAACGCTTACCAGCCTGCGCCGTAAGGTGAGAGTGGATACTCTGCTTGTTGTATCGTGTTCTTCACACGCTTAAATAGAATACCACGAAGTTTTTCTGATGTCAACCCCGTTTTTACAATAATATTACAATTTTTCAGATTACTGTATTCTATGTACCGGCGGTCTCCCGCCGAATCCGGTTACCTGCTCTATTATCCGCAGTTTCGGAACATTTGTCAAGCCGGAATACTGATTTTCTTTTCCGTGATTTACTTTTCCGAAAAAGTAGCACAGGCGGTCTCTCTGCAGTCGCTGGCTCCGCAGCCCTTGATGTCCACATGATCCGCCACACACTTATAATTGCTGTTATAAATGCACTTTACTGCCTCACAGTCGATGCTGATCGTATGGCTTGGATGAGACAGGGAATTGCTGAAAGATTCTCTTCCCTCTCTCTTCTGCGCAAAGCTCTCACAGCAGGTGCCGTCACAGTCACAGGCGTGCTTGCCGCCCACCATGATGTCTCCCTTGCTGCACAGACAGTCCTTATTATAGGTACAATTTTCCACAACGCATTTTAAATCTGCCATGTTTCCCTCGCCTTCTGCCGCTTTCTGCGACGTCTCATCTTCTTTTTTGATTTTAAAATTTTAAAAGAGGACACGCGGCAAAAGAGCAGTTGCAGTCCCACCACGCGTCATGGATAGTCTGTGCAGATTTGAAATTCTTATTCCTTTTACTGGTTTTTTTATAAAATTCGAGATGCCACTGGCTCATCTCGTTGCCCATAAGAAATAAATAAAGCGCCACCCCCATTTCTATGGGAAGTGACGCTTTTTCATGTTTTTCTTTTATCTTACTGCCAAATTACTTGCTCAGCTTCTTGGTTGCGATCTCATCCTTTAGCATGGCAAGGAACTCATCCTTAGATACGGTAGTGGTGTTCTGCTGTCCATGCAGACGATAGCTTACGGTGCCGTCCTGTGCTTCCTGTTTTCCTAAGATGATCAGGTAAGGGATCTTCTTCACCTGTGCTTCTCTTACACGGTAGCCCAGCTTCTCTGCTCTCTCATCGATATCTGCTCTGATGTTATTGTCCAGCAGATAACCGTACAGATCATGGGCATAAGTGTTCAGCTCTTCATCGTCGTTCTTGACCGGCAGGATCATTGCCTGTACGGGAGCAAGCCACAGAGGCAGGTTACCCTTGGTCTCCTCCAGAATATAAGCCATGAATCTGTCCAGAGATCCTAAGATTGCTCTGTGCAGGACCACGGGAGTCTTCTTCTGACCGTCCTTGTCCACATAGGTCAGGTTGAACTTGGCAGGCAGGCAGAAATCCAGCTGGCAGGTAGACAGGGTGTACTCGTTACCTACCGCAGGTTTTACGTTTACATCCAGCTTCGGTCCGTAGAATGCAGCCTCACCGATCTCCTCGGTGTACTCAATGCCCAGGTCGTTCAGAACCTTGCGCAGAGCGTCCTCTGCATTGTTCCACATTTCGTCATCATCGTGATATTTTACCTTGTCCTCCGGATCTCTCAGGGACAGGACACATCTGTAATCGGTAATACCGAAATCCTTGTAGGTATTGAAGATCA
>ERZ780178.1563-NODE-1563-length-14336-cov-46.285344_pt1 | contig 14336 bp, 12 predicted proteins | sample MGYA00511018_ERZ780178 | MGnify/ENA primary metagenome ERZ780178 (study PRJEB29588, sample SAMEA2151439) | human gut metagenome | biome: human gut; feature: human-associated habitat; material: faeces | place: Denmark | collected 2008/2010 ...
TAGAGCAACAGACTCATAATCTGGAGGTCCCAGGTTCAAGCCCTGGCTGGTCCACAATGAAAATCAAGGAGTTACGCGATTTGCGTAACTCCCTTTTTTATGCCTGCGTAAACAATGCGTAAACATTTTATTTCAGTCTCCGCTTTTCGGGCACCCAGTATCATAGAGTATCTATGATGCATTTTAGTCAGAATGGCCCTCAATATGCACAGAACAAATACGACGAGAAACTGCAGAAGGCTTACATGAAATATAAATAGCAATAATCTTATATAAATAGGAAAGGACAAAACCCATATTGAAGTTTTGCCCTTTCTTTGTTATAAATAACCATATGTATTTGTATATTGTTTTATATCAATAATTTACGTGTTAAACGGTAGAAAAGTGACGAGGCAAATTCTATCGAGGCTTGTAAAGATAAAGATTTAACACTTTTAACTTTTTGAAAGCGCGAAATGTAGTTATAGGGGCAAAAAAATCGGGGACGAAGCATTTTGGTTTGCTCCGTCCCCGAATGATATTTGGTGCGTGTATGACTACTTAATCACGACCTTTTTGCCATTCTTTACGTAAACACCAGCTTTGGTCGGCTTGCCATTCAGTGGGCGACCGCTCAAGTCGTACCATTTGGCCTTTTCGGCGGCGTCTGTCTTCACATCGCTGATGCCTGTAGCGGCTTCAACTGTCAGTGTGTACTGTGCCGTCTTTGTGGTGTAGGTGTAGTTGGTGCCGTCAGCGACTGTGGCCTTGATGGTAGCGTTGCCGGTGCCTTTAATCGTCACCTCGCCCGTTTCACTGTTCACGGTTGCTACGTTCACGTTGTCGCTGCTGTAGGTCACTGTGCCGTCTCCAGTCATGGTCAACGCATTGACAAATGCCTCGTCACCGGCGGTCTTGCTAACAGCCGTTGTTTCGTAACTAATGGAGGCAGCAGCCTTCTGGATGCTCACCACAGCACTGTTCTCGACAGTAGTGTAGTTCGCCTTCGTCACCTGGTAGTAGATGGTGTACTCGCCGGCATCGGTGTAAGCAGGTGCTTCGTCGAGGGTGTATTCACCTGCTGTGGTGCCGTACTTCACGGTCGTTCCCTCTGGCTCGGTAACAGTGACAGTGATGGTGTGGCTCTTGCTATCGTAGGTGCCAGTGAAGCCCTCTGCGCTAACAGTGATAGCTGCGCTGTTCACACCAACGGAGAATGTAGCTGTTGCTGTAACATAGGCGTAGTTAGTGCCGTCGGTCACAGTAGCGGTGATAGTTGCCTCACCAGGAGCTCCAGTGATGGTCACAAGGCCAGTCTCGCTGTTTACGGTGGCTACGCTCTCGTTGTTCGATGTGTAGGTCACAGTGCCGTCGCCTGTGTTCGTGAGTGTGTTGGTGAAGTCAGCATCACCGTATGTCTTGCTTACGCTGGACTCTGCGAAACTGATGACACCGGCAGCCTTCGCGATGGTCACGATGGCAGAACCTTGCACGGTGGTGTAGTTTGCCTTCGTTACCTGATAGTAGGTGTTATAAATACCGGCATCGGTGTATGCTGGTGCTTCGTCGAGGTCGTAAGTGCCCTCCACGGTGCCGTACTTCACGGTCGTTCCCTCTGGTTCTGTCACCGTGACGGTGATGGTGTGGCTATCGCCGTCGTAGGTGCCAGTATAGTTGGTAGCGGTTACGCTCATGGCGGCAGTGTTCACGCCGATGGCATACTGTGCCGTCTTTGTGGCGTAGGTGTAGTTGGTGCCGTCAGCGACTGTGGCGGTGATGGTGGCCTCGCCAGAGCCGACGATGTGTATCAGGCCTGTCTCGCTGTTCACGGTGGCTACGCTCTCGTTGTTCGATGTGTAGGTCACAGTGCCATTGCCAGTGTTCGTCAGGTCGTTGGTGAAATCTGCGTCACCGTATGTTTTGCTCACGCTGGCAGTCTCGTAACTGATGGTGGCGGCAGCCTTCGCGATGGTGAAGTCAGCCGTTGCCGTGCCGTCAACATAGTCGTCGGTCTCGGCCACGGTGGCGCGGACGGTGTATTCGCCGGCATCTGCCGGAACGTCGGTGCTGTAGCTGTCGTCTGCATCACCCTTCTTCTTGTATTCGAAGGTCACTGCACCGCTACCTTCGTTACCACTGACAGTAGGTGTGTTTGCGGTTGCGCCGAATGTCCAGCCCTCGATATTGACGGTGAGTGTCAGGTCTGCCTTGTACTCCACCTGCAGTTCCACGTCGCTGGTGGGCATCGTCAGCGTCCACTCATTATTGTTGGCAGTCTTGGTCACAGTTACTTCCTCCGCGTCCTGTGCCCATGCGCCCGTCATGCCAAGGATGGCAGCGAGCGTCAATATAAATCTTTTTGTTGTTTTCATATTGTTTTTTGATTATAGTTAATACAGTATAAGTACAATCATTTCGTATGGACTGCAAGAGTAAATCTGTCGCTGCTTGTACCTGAACCGCCTGTGATATAGATACCATCAGTATTGTTCTGTACTCTAAAAGCTGTCCAGTTCGGCATGGTACCATTACTGCCGCGTTTAAACTTGTAGTAGCCATTATCCTCAACCACCGTGATAACTCCGTTTGTAGTAGTGAAAGATGCATTAGAATTACCAACTTTAAATTGCACTGTACTACCTGTATAGAATGTGTCTCCGGTATGAAGCACGGTGCCGACACTCAACGAAGTATAGATGACTTTTCCTGTGATGGTGCAAGTAGCAGTCTTGCCGCCTGCCGATGCGGTGATGGTTGCCGAGCCGTAACCCTTTGTGCCCTTCACTTCATATTCTCCCGTCGTTGCGTTGATGCTTACATAGTCAGGGTCGCTGCTCGACCAAGTGACGGTCTTTTCCGTTGCGTTGTCGGGCAAAACAGTTGCCGTAAGTGTCCCCTTGGAATTGACGAAAAGGGCTTCTGTAGGAGCGTTGTTGATTGTTATGCTGGATACGGGGACAATGACAGTGACGGCACATGTGGCTGTCACGCCGCTGCCGTCATTGGCGGTGGCGGTGATGTTGGCGGTGCCTGCGGCTTTGGCAGTTACTACGCCGTCAGCATCTACGGTGGCAACTGCGGTGTTGTCACTGTTCCAGGTATAGGTCTTGTCTGTAGCGTTGGAGGGGTCGATGGCAGTCACACTGAGTGTCTCGGTTGAACCAACGTTAATGGTGGTCTCGGTCTTGTTCAGTGTGATGATGGTGACTTTAATGACTGCCGCCTTCTTTACGGCTTTGACGCTCTTCACCTTCTTCGTGCCCCCATAGGTGATGGTTACCACATCTCCAGGTTGCGGATTGGCGGGACTGATAGTCCAGTTGCCGGAATCCTCTGTGCCGTCGGCCAGGGTGACTTTATAGTTCTGTGTCACGGTCACGGTGCATGTGGCGGTCTTGTCGTCGCTGGTGTCATCGGTGCCGTTGGTTGCGGTAGCAGTAATGGTGGCTGTACCTGCGCTAACGGCGGTCACTACACCATTAGCATCGACAGTAGCCACGGCATCATTACTCGTCGTCCATGACACAGTCTTGTCTTTGGCATTGGCGGGTGCAACGGTCGCAGTCAGCGTCAGCGTCTCGCCGCCAACGGTCAGCACAGCATCGTCCTGTGAAAGGGTTACGCCAGAGACAGGCGTGGCGTAGCCATAGACTTCAATCTTTTTTAAACCCTTACTTTGATTATTGCCACCATCAATGGGTGTGCCATTTATTCTCGGTGTCTTATCCTCTTCTGTGGTTTCTACTACAAATGGAGCTTCGCTGTCTGTTGCTGTACGATTGGCGTCGTCATAGAATATACATTTGGTGATGGTATATCCTTCGGCAGCGGTGACGGTTGCCGACCAACCGTATCCCCACCATCCCCAGTTAGCGAGGTATGCTGAGCTCCCTCCTGCAGTATAACTGAATGAAACGGTTGCCACATTCGCCGTACTGTAGCTGGCTTGCTCTTTGGCTGTTGCTGTAATTGTGGTCAGCAGCGTTTCGGTCTGCGCCCACGCGCCCGTAGCTACTGCTGCGAGCAGCACGAGCATTGAAAAGAATTTCTTTCTCATAGTCTCTTGTTTTTAAGATGTTATACTTGTTTTTTATTTTAAAAAAGTTTATTATTTCATGTGTTTTTTGTATAACGCGTGCAATGTTACTGCAAGCGTATGAACCATAAGAACGACTTACATGGATATCGTCAGTGGTTACATGTAGGCATACATCTCTGTCATAAGCAACAGGACGAGATAGAAAGTACTTTTGTTTTCATAAGCATTTCAGTTTTTTAGTTTGTTTAATTAAGGTAAGAAATCTTCAATTAGCGTTGTTCGCACGGGTAGTAGTTCCTGTTTCAGGATAACATCTTCATTCTCCGAATAACTATGCCTTATTGTAGGCACATAGTGGGATAAAATCTCATTCATCTCTTCCTAAGAGACGTAGAGAAACAAAAAGTCATTGATATTCCACGATTATTGAGCGTTTTGCATAGCGATTTGCTAAACAAAGTATAAAAATGATATGCCAAAAGCGTGTTTTCTTATTAAATAATGTGTATTTTTGCCGAAAATTAGTATCTTTGTACTCAAATATCCGTCTCTTAGGAAGAGATTGAGAAATTTGCTAAACAAATCCTTATTTACAACAATCCCAATATCATTTTATTAGCTTTGTCAACCACCGACGTTTCCAAAGAAGCGAGGTAAATCTGTGTTGTTGCCTCGGAGTCGTGTCCCATTCCCTCGCTGATGACAGATAAAGGTACACTCTTCGCTTTGGCTGCACTTGCCCATGAATGGCGTGCTACATACATGGTGAGTGGACGCTGGAGTTTTAGTCTCTCAGATAGGTCTTTCAAATGGTAATTGACAAGATGCAGAGCATTGTCATATTGCCTTCGCTCATTGCCTTGCTCTTTGATGATATGGAGAAGAAACTCAGTTTTGTTCTCAGGGTATTTGGCAACAATCTCAGCCATACACTTTTCCCATCTGATGGTCAGTTCCTGACCTGTCTTTCGTCTTCGATAAGTCAGGATGCCGTTTTTGATGTCGGTCTTTTTGAGGTATGCCATATCCACGAAAGACATACCTCTGGTATAGAAACTGAACATGAACATATCACGGGTGAAATCCAATGTCGGATTCATTGACAAGTCCATATCCTTCAATGCCTTAATATCCTTGATGGGTATTGCTCGTTTCACAGTCTTATCTACTCCTGTATAGACGTGACGGAATGGATAGTTCTGTGCTGTCAATCCTTTCTCCACTGCACGATTATAGACAGCCCGAAGGTTACGCATATAGAACGATATGGTGTTCATGCGCACATCTCTGGTTTTCAAGTAAGCTTCATACATGAGCATCATGTCAGATGTGATACCATCGAGTGGCACATCCTGCTCGTCTCGGAATGCCATAAAACTATTGAGTGTGGCAGTATAGGTTTCCGACGTGCGGATTTTGCCCAGTTGCTTCAGTTGCGCTATGACACCATGCATAAAGGTAAAGAGGGAGGACTCCTTGGTCTGTTTATGGAACATGGTAATCACGTCGTCTGCCGTGAAGCGACGACGCTCCGTTTCCAATAAGCGGACGACCTTTTCAAGACGGGACACATCCCATGCCAGACGTTCTTGAATACCCAACAGAAGGTTAGAACGATTACCATTTACGATAACGTTTTCCGCCTCTGCATCCCATTCCTCTGCAAAGACCTTATAATCAGTATTCAACTGACGGACTACCCGATTGTGGATAATCTGAAAATAGAGTCCTCCCTCCTTGCCATCCACCGTGGATGGTCTGAATTTTACCTTTACTGATGTCATATTCATACCCTAATTGCTTGCTTATTTATCTGGTCAGCTCCCCTTACATCGATAGATGGCTGGGGTATTAGGCTGCCCCTCCTTACTTTTGAGTGGACAGAGGCAAGCCTCTTCTGTATATCAGTCTTTGCGTGAAGTCGCCAGATTTCTGTCATTTGGAATATTGTTATTCGAAGATCCCTCAAAGTCTTTGTAATCCCAACAGCTCGCTGTCCTATCTGTACAGTCACCCCTGCATTGATAGATGGCTGGGGTATTAGGCTACCCCTGACTTTATAGAAGTGGCATCGGCAAGCCGATTGGACAGACTTGACAAAAGCTATAGATATTAACATGGGAATTTTTGACCAATCATGTGTGAGCATACTTTTATGCCAGATACCGTGACCTCTGCTTGCAGATTTATGTGGTCAGTCCAACGTTCGATGCTAATCGAAACGGGTAATGAGCTTCCCGATACTGGAATAATATGGCACTTGGGCAAGCCCAGTGCCCGAAGGCTTGAAAAGGAGCTAATCATATGTCGCTAACTTGTCTGTACGGTAAGTCCCATTGCTGAACACTATTTTCTTGACCATCTCATTGAGTCTGTCGGCAATGCGGTCACCATAATGCTCTCGTACTTGTTGGGGAGTGAGGTTGGTGGTGATAATGGTAAAAAGCTGCTCGTCGTAACGCTTTGTCAGCAGGTCAATGACAGGTGTATAGACATTACCATAGTCCATAACCTCTGATGGTTCTGTGCCAAGGTCATCGATGCCGAGCATATCAACACAGATGAGTTTACGGTATGCCTCATGGTTGTTCTTGTAAAGGTGTGCAATGTACTTTGCATCTACAATCTGGATTCCGTAAGTGCCATCGTTGTCTGGCTTAGGAATGTGCAAAGAGTTTAGTAACTGCTGAAATGCTTTAAGCATGGTGCTCTTGCCATTGCCACAGCCACCGCATAGCATCATGCCGAAATGGGATGATGGTGAGGTAAGCCAGTGAGCCATTTCATGGATTTGTCTCTCCAAGTATTCGTTAAAACAGAAGGTACGGCGGCGAAATACCACCTCATTCTCAGTTGCAGCCAACAGGCAGGCATAAGCATCTTCCTCTAACATAGGCATCTTAAAACGTACCTTCATAGGCCGACGCTGTAGCAGAGATTTCTTTAATTCCTCTACGTCTATTTTGTGTATCGTTTCCATTTTTTATTTCCCTTTCTTTGTTTGAAAAATTTATAGAACCGCTTTTTATTAAATTATCTTTCTCTTTATCTTTTAAAGGTGTAAAGTCTGCCGTCAATTCTACCGTCAAGTTATCCGTCCATTTTAATAGTGAATATTTGGACGGTACATGACGTGAACTGCCTTCGGTGAAGGAAATTAGTCCACGTTTGGCAAGATTCTTTCGAGCGTTGCAGAGCGTCTGCTTTGACATATGCAGAACTTCGCAGATTCGGACTGTAGAGCATGGCACTGGCATATTCCAATGATTAAGGTTGCACTCATTCACTATGAATGCGTATAGTGCAACCTCGCTCATGGACATATATTCCATAGAAGAAGCACGCCAGAACTGGTTCATGTAATCAATGTACGTCATTCTCTTTCGCTGTTTTCTCGGCTTTGACCCTGATAGTTCCTGCTTTCTTTGCCAATTCAAGAGCGAGATTGCCATCGATTACAATCTGACGATCGATTTGTGTTATGGCATCGTCTATCACACCACTCTTCTTGATGCGATTGGCAGTTGGTACACTGCAACCGAATATCTGAGCGATTCCTTCAATACCATAGTAGATACGTCTTTGACTAAGACTCGCAATCTCTGTTGCCCAAGTAGCCATACGGCTGTCAATGAGGAAACTGAGTTCCTCTCCTGTCATCATTGCCACAGGTTTTTGTTTCAATTCATCGATATTCATATTTAATGTCATTTGAAATTAGTACTAAGAGGTCTGCAGAACCTCAATGAATCTCTTTGAAATCGATTTCGAGTGCAAAGGTAATGACAATTCAATGGGGCATTGGTCGGTTTATTTATACCTTAATAAAACCAACCATTTTGAGGGATACATTCAATGTCTATTAACTGTGTATCAACAAAAAAAGCGGATAATCAGTCTTGTGCCGATTATCCGCCTATCATGGGTCAAAAGAAGAGGGATGACTTTATGCTACTGCTTCAAATATGTGTGACCACCGAAATATGATTTCTTTGGCTTTAGCCCATGAACCCTTCTGTGCTCCGTGAAATCCAAAGTCCTTCATCTCACCAAAGCGTTTCTGGGGAGTGTCAATCCCGAACTTCCGTCCTGTGAACTGTTCGATGGCACGATGGAAAGTAGCATAACTGACACTCTCCTTAATGGCATCAGCTCGTATTAACGCCTTTAACATGTATGCTAGACAGATTGCCCCAGGATTCTCTTTAATAAAGCAAAGAATCTGTGCCTTTAATGCAGATTTATTTCCTATTAGCAGGCTATCGATACACTTTATTTCAACCTTTCTTCCTCTATTTCCTTCCGACTTGCTTAGTTCATAGCTTATATCCTTCCAGATTTCAGGGTCACATGAGTTTGCAACCTTTTCCCAAGATTCCTTAGTTCCCACACCAAGGTCAATGCTGCTTGGAACCATAAAGCCGACTGCCCCATAAATCATTGCCATATCCTCTTGGTCAAGAATTTCTTCGTTCAGAATGGTGTTCAGCATTTCAATCATCTTTGTAGAGCCCCCATCAAACATCATGTAGTAGTACATGCATCGAATGACGTCGTTCTCTTTATCCATGGCTTTTGTCTTTAAATTGCTCACAAAAGATGGGACAAATGACATACATGCGTTCATATAGTCAGTAGCCTCTTCTATCAAAGAAAGACAGTTATCCTTGGTAGCCTTACCATCTTCTTTGCTTGTCTCGGCAATATAGGATTTGGCATATTGAGGAAGGTTTTGCCATATTTCCTCAGCAGATCCGAAGTCTGGCAATGATGACACGTTCTTGCCCATTGGCTTATCAGCCAAGCAATCACAGGCAAGATTGAACATTGCGTCCAATGCAGACAGGTCACCTGCACTGATGTTGTCCATCTTGTTCTTGAATTCCGCATAGATATCTTCATGCTCTGCTTTCCAAGAACAGATGCTTAGTGATGCCCTTTCTCGCAATTCGTGGAAATCGCTCAAATTGCTTAATTCATCAAGTATATCCATCATACGTTATACAATATTAGGTTGATACTACATGGCTTTTGCGAGAAGCTGTGTTAACTCCTCATTTGACAATTTTGAGAGCTTTGACATCAGTTCATCCCGCTCGGCAGATTTCGTGTCGAGGACAAGCAGTTTGGAGTTGTACTCCATCTGCATTTCAATCGGGTATGTGTCCAAATACACATTGGTCATGTCGTTTGAATTGCTGGAATGCCCCATGCTCTCATCAATGTAAGTCTTCTCTACACCAGCATTACGGAGGTTTGTAGCAAACGAATGACGGCACCAGGTTCCTGACGGGCAGATTGCTTTGTCCCATCCAAGTACATCGTGACATATCTTGGTCACACGGTCTTTAACATTAGAGTTTTCCTGTGCCGTTAGCTTCCTTCTTACTTTTTCACTTGTCTCCCCATTGAATATCTGTGGGAATACATAACCTCCAAGGGTGGGAGGAGCCGCGATTTCATCAAGTATAACTTGCAACGGCTCAATGATAGGTATAACGACCTCGGAATTATTGGAACTCCTGTCTGCTGTTTTCTTGCGGTTGAAGAGGAATGCCCTTCTACCCGTCTGGAAATAATAATCGTTATACTGCAAACGTGCAGCATCAGCAAGATTAAAACCATTGCAAAGATATTGGGCAAGGAATAATCCAAGGGAATAATGTGCTCTTTCTGCATAGCCCTCCTTCCAGGTCTCAGGGTAGTTCTTGTTGATAAACACATGGTATAGTTCCGTAAACTGTTCTCGTTTCAGATAGACTTTCTTCTTCACCTTTCCTCGCGGAATACTGACAAGATTTTTCTCCTTCTTATTCGAGAAGGGATAGGTTACATCCAACAAATATCCCTGACTGCGACAGAGATTCCATATGGTGCGACAGGAGCGAAGGTAAAGCCCAACAGTTGCATCAGATATTTGTCCTTCGATGTTGCCGTCTTTACCTTTAATGCCATTAGACATACAATCCTTCCATTTCTGTATTTCAGCCACACTGATATTAAACCCCTTGATGGTATCCTTCCCTAAGAACTTTTGGAAGGAGTTCAATGCGCTGACGTAGCTGTCGCTTGTAGAATAACGCTTGCCGTTATCGTCGTTCTGAAGGTGATAGATGTATTCTTGCCAAATACCGATAAAAGACTTGTCTTCTTTGGCAACCTCGATATTGGAATTGCCTGTGGTGACAGCCACACGTACCATCTCATAAGTGAAAGGATTTCCCTTGCTGAGATTGACGAGCATTTCCTTGTATTTCGGAACGATTTCCTCGCGCCACATCTTCTGCTCCTTGTAGTTTTCCGATGAACTCTTGGTAGCAGTACAGATGTCAGAGAATCGTTTCTCGGAATAGGAGCCTCCGACTTGATGATAGAAGAACTTTCGGTCAACCGTGAATCGAATGGCCAGAGGATACTCACTCACATTCTTGCGATTGGTGCGAGTGTCAAGAACTAAAGAAGCGTTGCAATTACGCTCCTTAATGACCGGTAGAGATTTTGTTAATTTCATGCCTGAAATGGTTTTAATGAATTAAACATGTTTGTTCTCACGCATGCAACCATTTCAGTACACATATATATACAAAAACAGCTGCGTTTGACCATTGCCAAAGCAACAATCAAATGCAGCTGTGCAATCTTGGCATCTTCTGTCGCTGTATGATAACCGGGCTTATGCTAATCGGTCCCAATCCCTGAAGTGCCTCTTGTGTGGAGTTGAATGAAGTATCTTCCGACTAATACTCCCTCCGCACGATGATCCATCGGAATGGATTTTTACCAGTCCACGTTCTGGTGAGCATACTCACTTTCCTGTCAGAAACAAGAAGAGCAACATTTCGTTCATGGTTCGCTCAAATGCTAATGCGTTGCAAAGGTACAACATTTTCCCTAATGGAACGTAATAGTCTGGCAGAAAATAGAGTATCTTTGAGCATCTTTAACTATCATACTTGGATAGAGTATGATTTTCTACAATAAGGGTGTCATGTAAAGAGGAAGATAGGTGACATCACCCTCTACCTTAAAGTCGGCTGCATGCAAAATAGTAGGAGAGGTCATATATTCTCCAAACTTCTTCATGCACTTCGTAAGGGAAGACAACGTGTAGTTCTTGCCACTCTTGACTTCTATCGGACGGATATTATGACGGCTGGTCACTTTGTCCTTCTGGAGCAGGAAGTCTATTTCCATACGTTCTTCAGCTTCCTCTGATGACTTACTATAGAAAAAAAGTTTGTTACCGCTGGCTGTCAACATTTGAGCCACGATATTCTCAATGAGCATCCCCTCGTTTACCTCCAGTTTACCAAAAAGCAGTTTCTGGTAAATCTCAGACGAGACAATGCCCTTTTCATCGAAGGCATGACTGATCAACAAGCCTGTATCGTTCATATAGCACTTCAATGTCGTGCGGTCTTCGTTCATCTTTAGTCCGATGTTCGGCTCTGTTGAATTATAGCAGATATTGACAACTCTTGCATCCTTCAGCCAGAAGAAAGCATCGTCCCAATCACGATATTTCGCACCTGGCTTTAGGGCAGACAGGCGGAATTTCTTTTCGTGCTTGGATAACTGAGGAGGTATCTGATCAAAGATTGAAACCACCTTGTCGTCTATCTCGCCAGCATAATTAAAGATGTCGTTACGATAGATGGTCAGCACATCGCGTTTGGCAGCATCTACAGCATCAAAGTCCTTTGTCTCAACATACTTTTTGACGGCTTGCGGCATTCCTCCTACTATCATATAGAGGCGGAAAGCATCCATAGCCTGACGATGGAAAGCCTGTCCCATCGGTTTCTTCTCTGCGTACATCTTTCGTATCAAGTCCATCAGCATGTCGTTACCTGTAGCCCAAAGGAACTCTTCAAAGTCCATAGGGTACATCTGTATAGGACGTTCTTCCGAAGGGAGTACGATTCCTTGCGTATTTTTCTTGATGCTTACCAAGGATCCAGTCTCAATATAGTCATACCTCCTGTCGGCCACCAGAAACTTGATAGCAGCTCTTGCTCTGGGACATAACTGAACCTCATCAAAAATGATAAGTGACTTGCGTTCATGGAGTCTCACTTTGTAGTGCTGACTTAGATAGAGGAACAGCGTGTCAAGGTCTTCCAAATAAAGGTCAAACCAGTCTCTGACCATCTGGGGAGCCTTGTTGAAATCGATGAGGATATATGACTCATACTCATTCTTGGCGAACTCCTCTACGATATAGCTCTTTCCGATGCGTCGCGCTCCCTCTACGAGTAGTGCCACTTCACCATTCCTTTTCTCCTTCCAATCAAGGAGTTGCTGATATATTTTACGCTTCATAACAATGCGCTTTACACCTTTTTGAGATTTCCTATCTGTTAAATTTTACACCTTTTTGAGGTTTTTTGTGATGCAAAGATACACCTTTTTGAGATTTCCTGCAAGTTTTTTGTTGAAAAACTATAAAAAAGGACTGTTTTTCGGTCGATTTTATGCGTAATTTGGTTGTTTGTCTTTCTTTCGCTTGGTCATTTGGCATATTTGTATTCGGTCATTTGTGGCGATTTCATTCGGTTATTTGTGACCTCCAGATTATAGTCTGTTGCTTGAAACCGCCTATTATGTCCCAAATTCTGCGTAAACAATGCGTAAACATTTTGTTTCAGTTAGGGGTATTTTATAATATTCAGAGAAAATCGCATTTTTATAAAACGCTGATATTCAGAACACTTTCAGAACAACGGAATATCATGGAATATCACTTTGCGATACTCATAATCTGGAGGTCCCAGGTTCAAGCCCTGGCTGGTCCACGCTTCAAAACCAAGCAGTTAAGCCACAAACTTAGCTGCTTTTTCTTTTGCTTTGCGAACACATTGCGAACACAGAGACATTTGTACAGCAACATGGTTTTCGCACATTTTCATGCTTTTTTATCTTGCGAACACGTATTTTCATCAGATTTCATTCTCCCAATTTCGGGGAAACAAAATAGTTTCAATCCAGTTCGCCAAATAGCAAGAAATACACCTTTACCCCAGTTCGGGATAATCATTGACCAGTATGCAGAAAACAAAGAGGCACGTATTAGTGTCGGCAACTGGCTTACAATGTTTGCAGAAAGCCAAGGTCAATTGAATGACTACGAATCAGAAAGAGCCTATAGTGAGGTTGAGAACATTGCAACTGGCAAATACGATCATCGTCTCGGCAAAGGAGATCAAGGTATTTCAATGTAATGATAGCTGGCATGAGAATATGAATGCTGCCTTCCAAAAGAAAAAGGAGGGCAGCATTTTGTGTTATAGACCTGCAAAATATGTCTTTAGGGCTTCTACATACTTTTGCATGGCTTCACGTCCTATATCGGTCATCTTACAGATAGTTCGAGGTTTGGTTCCTGAGCTATCCGTTTCTTTTGTGATGTAGCCAGCAGTGGTAAGTTTCTCCAATTGCACACTGATATTGCCTGCAGTCGATTCCGTTTTCTCTTTGAGATATACGAAGTCGGCTTCTTCAACACTTAGCAGAATGGACATGATAGCAAGTCGGAGCTGACTATGTAATAGCGGATCTAGTTCTTTCATCATATGTTATCGTTCCTCTTGACGTTACTATTATGTGCCTCTTTATTGATGATGATTCCAGGCACAACAAGGGAGAAGAATGAAAGTACTGCAAAAAAGAAATTGTAGTTATTGGTCATCGTTTGGTTAATGAACAGATCCGACAACATCATGAGACACATTCCCATTGGGAGTCCAATATAATAATTGATTTTGTGAATCTTGAGCATCAAACAAGTAAGATAGGCTCCAACCATGGGCATAAATGCACCAATGAAGTACATGCCTATCCATGCTCTTGGTTCGTTGAAACGTAATACAAGAATTATAGCTGGATATGACAAGAGAATAGTGCCTATACCTTTCCATACGAGTTGCAGATTCTCCTCGATGTAAGTTTTTACTTGTGGCTGGACACTCTTACGAACTTGTCTTTGGTTGATGTATTGGTACAAATAACCAAGCACAGGTATGGCAAAGTAGCCCCACATCCACATTCCGTTGCCAGTGAGCTGTATCCCTAATCCTATTACGACAGCAACCATCATCATGACGACTCCCCAAACGATGAACGGCTTGCCACTTCCAACTGCAATTCTATTCTTTGTCTGCTGTATCATTTGCGATATGAGCTCCAGACTCTCTTTCTCAGAAATCTTCTTTTCTTCCATTTTTCTTGTTGTTTGCGACACATAATATTATATAATCCTCCAATCCGCAACCGCCCTCATAAGATGACACAGAGGTCAAAAAGGTAGCGACACTGT
>ERZ780178.1567-NODE-1567-length-14323-cov-2.699818_pt1 | contig 14323 bp, 10 predicted proteins | sample MGYA00511018_ERZ780178 | MGnify/ENA primary metagenome ERZ780178 (study PRJEB29588, sample SAMEA2151439) | human gut metagenome | biome: human gut; feature: human-associated habitat; material: faeces | place: Denmark | collected 2008/2010 ...
GGTTTTGCTTGTCTGGCGGGGAAAACTCTGCTATAATCCAACCAAGACCTGAACGAAATCTGAACGGAAAACAGAGGAATCAAATGCGACGGACAAGACATGCGATCATGGCCGCCTTTGCGCAGCTGCTGGAGGAGCGGCCCATGAACAAGATCACAGTGAAGGACATCGTGGACCGCTGTGACGTCAATCGGAACACCTTTTATTATCACTTTCAGGATATTCCCGCTCTGCTTGAAGAAATTGTTTCCGAGCAGTCAGCGGCGATCATTCAGAAATATCCGCAGCCGGATTCCCTTGAAGAATGTTTCCGCGCCGCATTTGAGTTCGCGCTCAGCAACAAACGCGCGGCCTACAACATCTTCAACTCCGTTAACCGCGACCTGCTTGACCGCGAGCTGCTTCGGCTGTGTGACAAAACGGTTTCCGCATATATAACAAAAAGCTATCCCGAAAGCGGCTCCTCCCGTCCGAACGCTGCCGTTATGCAGCGTTTCATCAAATGTGAGCTCTTCGGACTTATCATCGACTGGATGAACAACGGCATGAACGAAAACGCAATAACGGAGCTGCTCCGCTTTGCCGAATTCTGCAAGGAACTCCCTTCGATTGCAGGCGAATAATTCGCCTGCAAGTAATTCGCCTGCGAATGATTCGCCTGCGAGTAATCACCTGTTCATCGGCAGCCAACCGCAAATTAAAACATGCAAAATCTTCCGCTTCCCCGCCTCCCTGTCGGAGGCTTTTTTGTTTTATTCCCGCTGCTTTCTTCCCTTTTCAGCGTTTAAAGAATCGTTTTCGGAACCGTATCCCCGTTCCTCTTTATCCGCTTTCACGGTTTTCCCCCTTTCACCCGTTTCGCCCGCCGCATTCCGCCCGGTTTGTGCAGTCGGCCTTTTCTGCACAAAAAACATTCATTTTTTGCCGTACGTCCGCTTTTCCGTCAACTGCATTGCGGCTGACCGTTTATTTTTTTCGTGCGCCAGGGTAAAATTCAGTCATAAACAAAAGCTTTCCCGCGGCGGCAGCCGTTCGGAAGGCGGAAAGAAGGCAAAATTTATGAAACTGCGTTCAACAAAGCCGCTGCGTGCGGCAAAGGGCCTGTATATCGTCCTTTCTGCGGCTCTGTGCCTGATGGGCCTGCTGCTTATCATCGTTCCCGATTTTTCCGCACAGCTTGTCGGCATTCTCTGCGGTGTACTGCTGGTTGCGTTCGGCATCGTGCGGCTTGTCGGCTACTTTTCAAAAGATTTGTATCGTCTGGCGTTTCAATATGACCTGACGTCCGGCATATTGCTGATATTGCTCGGCATCATCATGCTCTGCAATCCGAGCAGCCTTATGACAGTTGTGTGCGTTGTTCTCGGGTTCTTCATTCTGACAGACAGATTGTTCAAGATTCAAATCGCACTGGATGCAAAGCGTTTCGGGCTGTCCAAATGGTTCCTTATCCTTGCGCTTGCGGTGCTGACCGCAATCCTCGGCGGCATTCTGATGTTCCGTCCCGGCCAAGGCACAAGGGCATTGATGGTAATGTTCGGCATATCGCTGCTCTCCGAAGGAATTCTGAATTTCAGCACGGCACTGACCGCCGTAAAAATCGTCCACAATCAGGTTCCGGATGTTATCGATGTTGAATTTCACGAATAAACGACGCCGCTGTGCAGCGTCACATAACAATTCAGACGAAAGAAGGAAAAAAGATGCGATTTTCAAAAGCGGTTGTTAAATACCGCGTACCGATACTCATTCTTGCGCTGCTGATGATGATTCCTTCCGCTGTCGGCATGGCAAAAACAAGGATAAACTATGATATGCTCGATTATCTCCCCGAAGATATGGATACCGTCATCGGGCAGAATGATCTGATGGAGGATTTCGGCAAAGGTGCGTTCTCGTTCATTGTTGTTGACGGAATGTCCGACCGCGATGTTGACAGTCTTTGCGAACGAATCAAACAGGTTGAACATGTTGAAACCGTGCTTTGGTATTCCTCCCTTGCGGATATAACGATTCCCAAAGAGCTGCTGCCGGACAGTATATATAACGAGTTCAACAACGGTGATTCAACCCTTGTTGCAGTGTTTTTGGACAGCGCAACTTCCGCGGATGTCACCATGGACGCGATAAGGCAGATACGTTCCGTGTGCGGCAGCCAATGCTTCGTTTCCGGCATGTCCGCGCTTGTCACCGACCTTAAGGATCTTTGTGAAGAAGAAGAACCTGTATATGTCGGGATTGCTGTTTTGCTCGCATGTGCGGCAATGGTTATCTTCCTTGACAACTGGCTGATACCGTTTGTGTTCCTTGCCTCAATCGGCATGATGATCCTGCTGAACATGGGCACAAACTACTTCTTCGGCGAAATTTCGTACATCACAAAGGCTCTTTCCGCCGTGCTTCAGCTTGCGGTCACGATGGACTACTCCATCTTCCTCTGGCACAGCTACAACGAGCAGCGGCAGCTGCATTCCGATCCGAAGGACGCCATGGCGGCAGCAATTCATGCAACACTGACAAGCGTTATCGGAAGTTCCGTAACGACCGTTGCAGGATTCATCGCGCTCTGCTTCATGTCCTTCACTCTCGGAAAGGATCTCGGCATTGTCATGGCAAAGGGCGTTGTCCTCGGCGTTATCGGCTGCGTGACGGTTTTGCCCTCAATGATACTTTTGCTTGACAGGCCGCTGCAAAAGCTGATGCACAAATCCCTGATTCCCGACATGAAGGGTTTCGCCAAAGGCGTTGTGCGCATCTTCCCGGTGTTCCTCGTTATCTTTGCGCTGCTGATTCCGCCCACATATTACGGCTACAGCAAAACAAATGACGAAGTTTATTACGACATGGGTCAGTGCCTGCCGGAAGATATGGAATATGTTATCGCAAATTCAAAACTTTCGGAGGAGTTCGGCATTGCTTCAACGCACATGGTGCTTGTTGACGCCAAGCTTCCCGCAAGCTCCGTGCGCAGCATGCTGAACGAAATCGAGCAGGTCAAGGGCGTTAAATACGCACTCGGGCTTGAATCCGTCATCGGGTCCGCCGTTCCCGAAGAGATCCTGCCGGACAGCATCCGAAGCATTCTAAAGAGCGACCGTTGGGAGCTTCTTCTCATCAACTCGGAGTATAAGGTTGCGGGCGACGAAGTCAACGATCAGATAGACAGCCTGAATTCTGTCATCAAACGCTATGACAGTTCCGCAATGCTGATCGGCGAAGCCCCCTGCATGAAGGATATGATCGAAACAACGGGACACGATTTTGAAGTTGTGAACGCCGTATCGATAATTGCGATATTCATCATCATTGCCGTTGTCGAAAAGAGCCTCTCTCTGCCGTTCATTCTCATTGCGGTCATTGAGCTTGCGATCTTCATCAATCTCGGTCTTCCGCATTATCTCGGCCAGTCCCTGCCGTTCATCGCACCGATATGCATCAGCACGATTCAGCTCGGCGCAACGGTCGACTATGCAATACTCATGACAACACGCTACAAAGCCGAGCGGCTGAACGGCTGCGGCAAGCGTGAAGCGGTATCCGCGGCACTCGCCGCCTCCGTCCCGTCGATAATCGTATCCGGCATGGGATTGTTCGCCGCAACTTTCGGCGTTGCAATTTATTCGGATATCGACATCATAAGCTCCATGTGCATGCTCATGGCAAGGGGCGCGGTTGTCAGCGTTGTATGCGTAATCTTCATCCTTCCCGCATTGCTGATGCTCTGCGACAGGATCGTTATTGCAACAACTCTCGGAATGCGCAAACTTAAGAAACACGGCGGCGACTGAATGCCGCGATAACACCGGCCGAGTGCCGAACGCTGTCCGCACCCGGAACCTTTCCGGAGAACTCTCCCGCAAAGTCGGGCACCGTTTTCCGGAAGGTCCGGACGCACGGCAAATATCAAATCAATCAAATTTTTCGGAGGATCAATATAATGAAAAGGAATATTAAAAAACCGCTTTGCATCACGCTTTGCACGCTCCTGCTTGCAGGCAGCATCGGAATTGCGGCTCACGCTGCCGTTCCGAACGAAAAAAACTTCGGCACTGCCGCCGCATCGAACGGCACTGCCGGCTTGAGCAGCCTCAATTCAGACATGCTCGCCGCAGCCGCCCCGTCCGCCTCAACCGGCAGCCCTCTTTCGGACGCATACGAACAGAACAGCAAGACCGAAACCGTTTACGTTTTTGCTTCCGCCTCCGGTGAAGTTCATAAAATCATCGTCAGCGATTGGATTCATAACCCGCTCGGAAGCGACACTCTTACCGACAGTTCGACTCTCGGCAGCGTCGAAAACGTTAAGGGCGATGAAACCTATACCGTGAACGAAGCGGGACTGCGCGTGTGGGATGCAAAGGGCAATGATATTTATTGTCAAGGCACCGCCGACAGGGAACTCCCCGTTTCTGTCAGCGTTTCCTTCAGCCTGGACGGCGTTCCCGTTTCGGCGGAAGAGCTTGCGGGCAAAAGCGGCAGGGTAAAAATTCGTTTCGACTACATAAACAAATGTTCCGAAACCGTTGAAATCGACGGCAAAAAGGAAGATATTCACGTTCCTTTTGCAATGCTGACCGGCGTTCTTCTTGACGGAGATATTTTTTCAAACGTTGAAGTTTCAAACGGAAAGCTTGTTAACGACGGCGACAGGATAATTGCCGCAGGGCTTGCATTCCCCGGCCTTCAGGAAAATCTCGGTATCGACAGCGAAAAGCTCGAAATTCCGAATTATGTCGAAATCACTGCCGATGCAAAGAACTTCAAGCTCACCAACACCGTCACGATTGCGGCAAACGAACTTTTCAACAACATTGATTCATCAAAATTCGATGATATTGACAGTCTGAAATCTTCCATGACCGAGTTGTCCGATTCGATGACCGCACTCACGGACGGATCGTCGGCACTCTACGACGGATTATGCACCCTTCTTGAAAAATCGGACGAACTTGCAGCGGGCATTGATGCACTTGCCGAAGGTGCAGCCCAGCTTAAGGCAGGTGCGCAAAGCGCAGCTCAGGGCGCGGAAAGTCTTTGCGGCGGTGCGGATGCGCTTGCGGCAGGACTTGCGCAAATCGATTCCGGCAGCGCAAGCCTTAACAACGGCGCGGAACAGATTTTCAATTCGATGCTTGCCAATGCAAATGCACAGCTTGCGGCCGCAGGGCTTGATATCCCCGCGCTGACAATTGAAAACTATGCGCAGGTTCTGAGTGCCGTCATTGCGCAGCTCGGCGGCAATGCTCCCGCGATAGAGCAGCTTAAGGCGCAGCTGGACAGCTATAACGCTTTCTATACCGGCCTGCAAAGCTACACCGCAGGCGTCGGCAGTGCAAAGCAGGGCGCGGATAATCTCGCAGCGGGCGCAGCTCAGCTCCGTGACGGCACAGGCGCACTCAGCACCGGTGCAGGTTCGCTTTACGACGGCATTTTGGAACTCAAGAACGGCATTCCCGCTCTTTCCGACGGCGTTTCACAGCTCCGCGACGGCGCAATGCAGCTCAACGACGGGCTGAACGAGCTGAACGAAAAAGGTATCCAAAAGCTTATCGATGCCGTGAACGGCGATGTATCCTCCCTTGCTGCGCGGCTCCGCGCAACGGCGGATGTTTCCAAAGAATACAAATCTTTCTCCGGCCTTGCGGAAGGCACGGACGGGAGTGTAAAATTCATTTATCGCACCGAGAGTATCGGCTGAAGCCGAACGGATGCTCTCCCAAATAAATAAATGACTTTCGGCAGAAGGGCTCGATCCGAAAAAGGGTCGGGTCCTTTTTGACGAGGGCGGGGGGAGTTAGGAATTAGCAATTAGCAATTAGCAATTAACAATTAGGAATTGGCAATTTAAAATCGAAAATGTTTGTCTCCCCTGAAAGGGGGAGGGGAACCGTGAAGCTGCGGAGGTACCGTGCCGCTCATGCCGTCAATTAGAAAGAGCCCCATCCGTGCGGATCGGGCTCTTCGTTCTGCGCACCTCCGTCATGCGGAGTGCGCTCTGTATTTATGTTTATCTTTTGTTTTTATAATACATGCGCTGGAAGCACTTTACGATCTCAACAATTACGATTGTTGACAATGCAAGTGCGAACGCGATAACGAATTCATCAAAGCCGAAGTCCGTTGCAAGGCTGAACACTTCCGCTATCGGATCGATGAAAACAACCGCACTCGTGAGCAGCAGCGCAAGCGCAAACGAGCCCCAAAGCCACATGTTCTGTCCCTTTTTGGCAAATATGCTGCCGTGTTGGGTACGCATGTTGAAGCTGTGGAAAATCTCCGCAAGATTCATCGTTAAAAACGCCATTGTCATGCCGTGCGGACTTGCCGCGCTGCCGATAACGTTCCATGTGCCGAGGTCACGGAAATGCCCGATGCAGTATGCCGCAACGGTTATTGCAGCCAGCATAACGCCCTGATAGGCAACTTCAAACCCCATGCCGTTTGCGAATATGCCTTCCTTCGGGTTGCGGGGAGGACGCCGCATAATGTCATCATCCTCACGTTCCATTGCAAGCGAAAGCGCAGGGAAGCAGTCAGTGATAAGGTTTATCCAAAGCAGATGCACGGGTTCAAGTATCGTGAAGCCCAAGAGCGTTGCCGTAAAGATGCTCAGCACCTCACTCGCATTGGAAGCAAGCAGGAACTGAATCGCCTTGCGGATGTTGTCGTAAATGCGCCTGCCCTCTTCAACGGCGGAAACGATGGTTGCAAAATTGTCGTCCGCAAGCACCATATCGGCAACATTTTTTGTAACATCCGTGCCCGTGATGCCCATGCCCACGCCGATATCGGCTGTTTTGATGGAAGCTGCATCGTTCACGCCGTCGCCGGTCATTGCGGTAACTTTGCCTCTCCGCTGCCATGCCTTGACAATGCGCACCTTGTGTTCGGGCTGCACGCGGGCATACACCGAATACTTGTCAATATTATTGTAAAGCTCATCATCGGACATTTCGTTCAACTCCGCGCCCGTCAGCGATTCGGAGGCATCGGAAATGATTCCGAGCTGTTTTGCAATTGCAACCGCCGTATCACGGTGGTCGCCGGTTATCATGATGGGACGGATCCCCGCCTCGCGGCATTCTTTGACGGCCGCTATCGCTTCCGGGCGAACCGGGTCTATCATGCCGGTAATTCCGATGTATGTAAGATTTTGCTCGAGATACTCCGGCGTTGTGATCGCGGGCTTTTCGTCCCATGTCCGCATTGCAGCAGCGAGTGCACGCAGTGCATCATCCGCCATGGATTTGTTCTCCGCAAGTATTTCGCGGCGCAGCGCATCCGTCATCGGCACGACTTTGCTGCCGTCGAAATAACCCGTGCAGCGTTTGAGCAATTCATCCGGCGCACCCTTTGTAAATTGGATTATTTCCCCGTTATGGTTGTGAACGGTGGTCATAAGCTTTCTCATGCTGTCGAACGGAGCTTCCGCAATGCGGGGGTATTCCGCCTTCAAAGCAGGTTTTTTCAACCCGAGTGCGGTTGCAAAATTCACAAGCGCACATTCTGTCGGTTCGCCGACCGCTTTCTCCGTTTCATCGGGTTCCGCATCGGAACAGAGCGACATCGCCGTTGCAAGCAGCTTTTCGTCACGGCCCGCAGTGCGCACAACCGTCATTCGGTTCTGGGTCAGCGTGCCTGTTTTGTCGGAGCAGATAACCTGTGCACAGCCGAGAGTTTCAACTGCTGTAAGCTTCCTTATGACGGCATTGCGCCTGCTCATTTTCGTAACGCCGATCGAAAGCGAAATTGTAACAACGGTTGCAAGCCCTTCCGGAATTGCGGCAACCGCAAGGCTGACCGCAACCATGAATGTGTTCAGAACAAGTTCGGGCGTGATGCCGCTTTTTGCCGTCAAAAGGCTGAAGCCGAACATAAAGATGCATATGCCGATGACAATATACGTCAAAATTCGGCTGAGCTGGCCGAGTTTAATCTGCAGAGGCGTTTGTCCGCTCTCCGCTTTTGTGAGTGCGTCGGCGATCTTGCCCATTTCGGTATCCATGCCCGTTGCGGTGATAACGGCATAGCCCCTGCCGTACACGATGGTTGAGCCCATATAGACCATGTTCACGCGATCTCCGAGCGGACATTCTTTGCCGGTCAGATCCTCAATGGTTTCAACCTGTTTGTTGACGGGAACGCTTTCTCCCGTCAATGCGGCTTCCTCCGCCTGCAGGCTTGCGCATTCGATAACTCTCGCATCCGCCGGCACCGCGTCGCCCGCCTCAAGCAGCACAACATCTCCGACAACAAGTTCTTCGCTCTTGACAAGGCGAACCATGCCCCCGCGCAGAACCCTGCTTGTTGCCGAGGACATCGCCTGCAATGCCTCGATCGCTTTTTCCGCTTTGCTCTCCTGATAAACACCGAGGACAGCGTTCAGCAAAACGACCGCAATAATTATTATCGTGTCCGAAAAACTTTCCTTTTCAACAACCGAAACAACGCCGGAAACAATTGCCGCCGCGATAAGAATTATTATCATCGGGTCCTTGAGCTGATTGAAAAAACGCGAAAGCAGGGATTCCTTCTTTGCTTCTTTCAGCTTGTTTCTGCCGTTCCGTTCAAGCCTTGCTGCCGCTTCCGCATCGGAAAGCCCCTGCCCGCACGAGTCGAGTGACTGCAAAACGTGCTCTTTGTCTTCGTAGTAGTACCTCATTATTTGTTTCAATTCCCTTTCCACACCGTTCGCCTGTTTTGTTATTCTGCCTTTTTTATACGGCGTTCAACCGTCCGCAAAGCGAAAAACCTTTGAGTTACGCAAATCCATAAAAAACAGACTCCCTGCCGCACACGAAAACAAACCTGTGGTCTTTCGGTGCTGCATGAGTCTTGCTTGTTATGTGACGTTAAACGAAATATTCATGTCAGCCGAAGCCTTTGAAATTCCCGTCATCGGGGTAACGCCCGCACCAAACGCGGCTGCACTTCTGTGCGCTGCGTCAGTGTTGTTGATGCGTGCCGCGGAACCTGCGTCCCGTGAAACTACTCCCTCATTCGCTGATTGCAGTATTCGGTTCTGATTAAATATTTTATCATGTCAATGCATTGCAGTCAAGCCGCATACATGAAATATACAGTCCGGCCGTCCTCTGATATTCTCGGGACAATCGGGTGGCATTATCACCGTCCGCATTCTCATGCTTTTTTCCGCATTCGAAATTCGGAGTTGTTTACCGTTTGCCGTTCCGTTCGGCATTTTGCACCCTGTATGCATTGATATCGGCATCCGAAAGCTCGTCCGCCATTCTGAAAAGATAAATATGCCAACCGGATTTTGCAAGGTAATAATACGGCTGCACGAACAGCACCCGCGCAATGCCGAAAGTCAACAGCCCCAAAAGATGCCAGTACCAGAAGCTCAAATCGAACAAAAACAGATCCCATTTATAGCCTTTGGTCAAACGGGCGGAAAACTCCATTGCGTCCTTCGGCGTAAGCTCGGGATTTTCCACCAGCAGGTACGGCGTGAGCCAGTATTCGTAATGCTTTATGATTCCGGGAACGATGAAAAGCAGCGACCAGAGAAAAACGCGAATATTCACCATCATCATTCCGCTGAAGTTATGCCAATATCTCCGAAATCCGAACCTGATAAAATCGAGCGGTCTTATCTCTTCGGCCCAAAAAATCTGATACAGGCTGTCCTGTGCACCAACTCTCATATTCTGCTGAACAAATATGCTTATCGGCAGCACTATGAGCATGTTTCGAAGAATTATCCGCAGCGAAAAGCACAGCAGAGGAATCGACAGCCCCGCAAACCCGCAGCGGCGTATCGTTGAAGAAATAATGCCGATCGCCCAATGGCTGCCCAGAGATTTGTGAACCACCCACGGGATCAGGTTCATCATGCAGGCAAAAGTTACGCTGAAAATGTATTCCCTTCCCATCGCTTCCCTGGCCATCTTCTTCAATTCCCGCCGCACGCCGGCGATTTTATCCCATTTCATTTGCGCGCTCCTTTCGGTTTTCCGCAGAAACAGCTTCCGAAGCACCGTCGATGTTTTTCAGCTGCATTCGGGAACGCTCCGGGCAATTCGCTTTCGGTAAAAAGTTGAATTTACGGTGTTTTTCGCCGAAACAGCCTTCAATCGGAGTCTTCTTGAATTCATTATACCTTATTCCGCAGCAGAATTCAAATACCGAATATAATAAACATTCTCCCCTCGGCGGTTCGCACTTAAAAATGTTTTCCCGGAAAGCACCGTTTAAAGACGGTTTTCCGGGAATAACAGTTTTTCGGCTTTTTTACAAAATCAGCATAATTCGGAGCGTTTCGAATCGTGCGGGCATCCTCATCCGAAAATGCAGTTCAGCACCGCAAGCAGCCCGATTCCCGCCGCCGTCGGTATGACCGCCGCCGCCGCAGTCCAGCCGATACTCCCCGTTTCCTTCTTTATCGTCAGCAGTGTTGTGCTGCACGGCGAATGCATCAAAGTGAACAGCACGGCGGAAACAGCCGTCATCGCCGTCCAACCGTTGCCCGAAAGCACTTCCGAAAGGGCGGCATATGAGCTTATTTCCGTAAGGCAGCTCCCTGAGGTGTATGCCATCAGCATTATCGGAATCACAAGCTCATTTGCGGGCAGCCCCAAAATGAATGCCGCAAGTATCACCCCGTCCAGCCCGATAAGCCTTGCCGCGGGATCAAGCCATGAGCAAAACCACGAAAGCAGCGTTTCCCCGCCCGCGCTGATATTTGCAAGCGCATACACCGCAAGTCCCCACGGAGCCGCAACGGCTGCCGCGCGCCCGAGAACATGCAGTGTTCTGTCCAGCACGCTCCGCACAATGACCTGCCCTATTCGCGGCACGCGGTAAGGCGGCAGTTCAAGCGTAAATGCGGAGCTTTCGCCGCGAAGCAGGGTTTTTGAAAGGATGAACGACACCGCAAGCGTTGCCGCAGCCGAAAAAACAACAACAAGCGCAAGCACACCCGCCGCCGTGAGCGAACCTGCTGCGGATCCGCCGCTGTTGCCTGCAAGAAAAAGCGAAATCAACGCGATAAGCATCGGAAACCGTCCGTTGCAGGGCACAAACGAATTCGTCAGGATCGCAATCAACCTTTCCCTTTTCCCCGAAATGATTCTGCACCCGACAACACCCGCCGCATTGCAGCCGAAGCCCATGCACATTGTCAAAGCCTGTTTGCCGCAGGCATTGCAGCGCGCAAACCCCTTATCAAGGTTAAACGCAATCCGCGGAAGCACTCCGAGGTCCTCCAACAGCGTGAAAAGCGGGAAAAAAATCGCCATCGGCGGCAGCATGACCGCCACGACCCATGCCGTTGTGCGATACATGCCCGAAAGCAGCGCGTCGGTTATCATATTCGGCATTCGAATTGCGTCGAACAGCTTCCGCAGCAGAGCTTCAAGCGCAAACAGCCCGCGCGACAACAGTTCGGAAGGGTAGTTTGCCCCGCGTATCGTGAGATAAAACACGCCGAAAAGCATCAGCAGCATCAACGGCAATGCGGTAAATTTTCCCGTCAGTATTTTATCTATGCGCCGTGTCATCCGCCGTACATCGCCGACCTCGCCGCATTCGCCGCAGTGTTTGCAGGCTTTGCAGCCGCATTTCATGCAGCCCGCGCTTTTTTTTCGACCCAGGCACTCTCTCCCGCAGCTTTCCGGCGGCACAGCCGTCACAACTCCGCAGCAAAGTTCACGACAGGCATCAAGAATGCTCTTTGAAACCGCATCCTCAAGCGATACCTCAGCCTCCGGCGGCGGGTTTTCCTGTTCACCGTCTTCGTTTTTATCGGATTTATTCGAACAGCCGAATGGCATTCTCCCGCTGTTTTGCAGATAATCCGTTACGCTTTTCGGGTATTGAATGCGGTAAACATTTTCGGGCGGGTTTGCCATCACGCGTTTCACGGCCTCAAGCAATTCGCAAAGCCCCTCTCCGCTCCGCGCCGAGCAGAGCACGACCGGGACGCCAAGCCGCATCGCATCAATATGTATTCCGCATTTTCGTGCTTCATCAATAAGGTTTATGCATATGACGACCTTCTCCGTGATTTCGATAATCTGAAGCGCAAGCGCAAGGCTCCGCTCAAGGCAGGTTGCGTCAAGTACAACCGCCGCCGCATTCGGTTTCCGCTCTTTAAGAAAATCCCGTGCAACCGCTTCCTCCCGCGAACGCGGGCTCAGCGAGTAGCAGCCGGGAAGATCCACAAGCTGCCACGGCTCCTTTTTGCATTTGCCGCTGCAAAGTTCTATTGTTTTGCCCGCCCAATTCCCCGTGTGCTGTTTCAATCCCGTAAGCGCATTGAACACGGTGCTTTTGCCGACGTTCGGATTGCCCGCAAGCGCAATGACGGGAAGATTCGTTGCTTCAAACCCGCCTTGCGACGCACTGCGCCCGACAGATGAATTCGTAAGTCCCATTTCATCACCCCTCTTCATTTTCCGCGCCTCTGTTGCGGCGGGCAGCGGAACGCATATTGCAGGCTCCGCCCTCCGCACGAACCTTAATTTCAGCCGCATCCTTTCCCCGCAAAGCCGTCACGGTTCCGCGCACAAGGTATGCGCGCGGATCTCCGGGAGGGCTTTTAAGCACGCATTCAACATGCTCCCCCGCCGAAAAGCCCAGATCCATCAGCCTCCTGCGCATGCCGCCGCTTGTGTTCAGTTCAAGGATGACCCCCGCCTGCCCCGGTTCAAGTTTATCCAATGTCATTACAAACTCAGCAGTCGGCTCATTGTCTCCGTTATACTCTTTACCTCCGCCTTTCTTCCATCCCTTTCCATGCATCGGACCCAATACCCCCGTATGTTCGTTTGCTGTCATACTATGCGCACACTCTTTCCGCCGTGAAATGAATTTTTCGATGCCGTTGTGAGCACGGACTCCTACAATTATTTCGGCCGCGACGAGACTTATCTTGACGAAAAGCTTCTTCCGTTTGTCAAGTGCGGCGGATATGTTTACATTGCAATTCCCGGCATGGTTCGGGATTGCCGCGACAGCCTTCCTTCCGAGCTGCTTCTCTCGTGGACACCGGAACAGCTTGACTATATGCACGATGTATCGTATTGGACGGATATGATTTCAAAATGCCGCGGCGCAAAAGTGCTGACCGTTGAACAAATGCAGAGCAACGAAGAAGTTTGGGCGGACTGGCTTGCACAGGATAACGAGTATGCTGTCGGTGACAGGCGTTCAATGGATGCCGGTGCGGGAAAATATCTCAATTTCATCAAAATAGTTTTGCAAAAAAATGATTTCGCTTTTTGGGGAATTGTGCAAATAACTCTTTCGGGCATAAGCATAACGATTCAATTCGCTTATGCAGATTATGCATATTACTTCCGCGAAAAAAACACGGGCACACCGTTCGGTGCCCCCGTGTTCGTAATTATGCCGTTATTTTGATATTATCGTAATGCTGTGCCGCATCCGTTTCTGCGGCGAACTCATTCTGCAAATTTACCGAGCGTTTTCTTTGTGGTTAAGGAATGCACCGTAAATGTACAGTACGGGAACGATCAGCCCGATCACAAAGCTCAGCACGTTAAATTTGCCGCCGCCAATCACTTCAAGCACGTTGCTGATAACGGCAAGAGCGATAACAATGATACCCCATGTGATGCATTTCTTTGCATTTTCGGGCTTGTTGCAATGCTTAACACCGTTGATGCCTGCAATAAGCTGAATGATACCGCCGACAAGCGCAGTTGCAAGACCCAGATAGAATGCAAAACCAAGTGTTGAAGCACCGGCGAATTTTGCAATCAGTGCGCCGACGCCGCCGATGATAACCCCGAAAAGAATCGAAAGCGCCGCTCCGATTATCATAAGAATGCCAGTAACCTTTAAAAACTTTTGACCTTTCATTTTTCTTCCTCCGAAATATTCTTTATTTACTGTTTTTACTTACCGTCCGCCGAGATCCGACGGAAAAATATCATACGCTGTGAGCTTGCTGCCGTCAGCGGAGAACGTGTACACATTGGGTTCGTCCCGCAGTTCGGGCATGATCGTTGCCGAATATTGTCAACGACTGCTCACCGTTCTGAGCCGCAGGCTCATTCTGCATTTTCCATTTGCACCATGCCTCGCCCCTGCGATTTGCACTGCATTCCATAACAAAAAACTGCCGCACCCGGGTGGGTGCGGCAGCGGAGCGTATTTCTTACTTGCTGAGAGCCAGATAACGGCAGGCGACAGCGGCAGCCTGGCAACGGAGCGCCGTGGCGGTCGGGTCAAGGTAGTTGACCTTGTCGTCGTGCGTGGAGCCGTTGACGATCTCGGTGGAGACAGCCCAGTTCATGGCGTCCTTCGCCCAATCGGCGACGGAGGCTGCATCCGG
>ERZ780178.1576-NODE-1576-length-14246-cov-4.494046_pt1 | contig 14246 bp, 11 predicted proteins | sample MGYA00511018_ERZ780178 | MGnify/ENA primary metagenome ERZ780178 (study PRJEB29588, sample SAMEA2151439) | human gut metagenome | biome: human gut; feature: human-associated habitat; material: faeces | place: Denmark | collected 2008/2010 ...
GAGCCGCTGGCGCAGGCGCAGGTGCTCGACGCACTGCGCGAAAGCGGCAGCACACTCGTGCTCATTGAAGACAGGAACCAGACCGGCTGTGTCCTTCCGGATGGGTACTCGCTCGACGGGTACGCCGGCGACATGGTCAAGGGCTTCTGGCTCAACCAGACATTCCGTGCGCGCTACCAGACGCTTGGCTACAGCGGCGCGGAGGAGATCGTCAATATGCTCTACCGTGCCGTCGTGGACCGCGGCATGACCGTGCTGTGGCTCACGCCGCTGACGGACGCCGCGGGCGAGACCGTCGCGCAGCCGGAGGTGTACACACAGCTGCTGCAGGATCTGGCGCAGCGGATCGCACCGGCCGGCTATCAGTACGGCGCCATCACCGGCATCCCGGCCAAAACGGTCAGCCCCGTGCTGCTGATGCTGTGCGGCATCGGCGTGTTCGCCGCAGCGATCGTGCTGCTGGGCGTTTTCGTGTCCCTGCGTGCGCGCTGGCTGCGTGCGCTGCTGTTCGCGCTCGGCTGCGCGGAGAGCGTTGGCGGCGCGCTGCTCGCGCCGGCCCTTCAGAGCACGGCGCTTGCGCTGCTGGCTGCCATCGTGTTCCCGTGTCTGGCCGTCGCAGTGCTTGCAGCCATGCTGCGCGAAAGCGTGCAGACGCGTCCGGGCATCGGCCGCTACATCGGCATGACGGCGCTCGGCACAGCCATCACGTTCTGGGGCTGCTGCTACATCGGCGCGATCCTCAGCGGTTCGGAATATCTGCTCGTGCTGCGGCTGTTTCGCGGTGTGAAGCTCAGTCAGCTGACCGTATACGCCGGCGGCATGGTGCTTCTGGCTATGGCGCTGCTGCACACGCGCGGCTGCTCTGTGCGCGATGACCTGCGGACGCTGCGGCAGGAAAACAGCCGGCACTGGCGGCGAAAGCTGCTGTGCCTGCTGGTGATCCTCGCCGCCGTCGGCACGGTCTACATCCTGCGCACCGGCGACGGGATGCTGTCCGTCTCCGTCGGCGAGCAGCGCGCGCGCAACTGGCTGGAGCGTGTACTGCTGTTCCGGCCGCGCACAAAGGAATTTCTCATCGCCTACCCCGCCATCGCCGCGGCCTATTGCTGCGCCGCGCACCGCAGCCGCCTGACCGCGTGGCTGTTCGGCGTTTTCGGCGCGATCGGATTCGCCTCCGTCGCCAACACCTTCTGCCACATTCGCGCGCACTTTCTCGTTTCGCTGCTGCGCACAGGCATCGGTCTCGCGCTCGGGCTTGTGCTCGGCATGCTGATCCTGCTGTTCCTGCGCGCCTGCTGGCCGGCCCCTTCCGATGCCACCCAAACAAAGGAGTAACACATTCATGAGTCAAGAAACCCACGTCTCCGGCGCACTTGCGCGCCACCTGCCCACGTTTGTCATCGTCCTCATGGCGATCCAGCCGCTGATGGACATCCTGTCCTTCTGGACGGACCGGCTCGGCATGAGCAACACCATCACCCTGCTGCTGCGCTTTGCCGTGTTTGCCGTCGTATGCCTGCTCGGATTTTTCACCTCCGCGCGCAAGAAGGTCTACGGCATCGCCGTCGCCGCCTGTGCCGTGCTGCTTATCGGGCACTGCATCTCCTGCTTCATCGTCGGCTACCAGCGCATCGTCTACGACCTGACCAACTTCGTGCGCGTCGTGCAGATGCCGCTGTTCGTGCTGTGCTTCATCTCCTTCCTGCGGGCAAACGACAAGTGCGGCCGTGCGTTTGAGACCGGCCTGCTGCTCGATTTCTGGATCATCACGGCCTCCGTCATCGTGAGCGTGCTCACGCACACCTCCTCGGCGACCTATCAGTCCACCAACGTGGGCATCCTCGGCTGGTACTCGTTCGGCAACGCGCAGAGCGCGATCATGAGCATACTTGCGCCCATCGTTATCCTGCTCTGCTACCGCCGCAGGCAGTTTCTGCTCTTCACGCTCACGAGCGTTGCGGCGCTCGGTCAGCTCTATCTCATGGGAACGCGTCTGGCATTTTTCTCGATCGCCGTCGTCGCGCTCGGCGTGCCGATCGTGCTGGTGCTGACCGGCAAGGCGCGCACCTCCAAGCGCTACATCGCCGTGCTGGTGCTCATCCTCGCCGTGTGCTGCGCGACCTACAAGCAGTCGCCCATGTATATCAACCAGAACCGCTACAATGAGGCCATGAGCTACAAGCAGAATGACGCCAACGTCATGATCAAGCGCGCCGAGGGCAATAAGGACGGCACATCCACCGTCACGCCCGGGGAGCGTTACCACGCCCTGTGCACGATCTATAATTTCTACTCGCCGAACATGTGCCGGCGCTTCGGCACGGCGCGCGTCATGTCCGCCTACGACTACTCCGCGCAGGTCACGGACATCACGGCGACCCGCCACCGCAAGATCGTCTTCTGCGAGATGCTGCTCGACGAGCAGCCGTTCACCTCCCGCCTGTTCGGTATGGAGCTCGGCCGCATGGCCTTTGACGGCGAGATCTACGACGTGGAAAATGACTTCCACGGCATCTGTTTCCTGTACGGTTGGGTGGGGCTGGCCATGATGGTCGCCTTCATCGGTTATTTCCTGTACCTGATCATCAAATGTCTGATCAGAGATTTCCGCAAATACTTCACGCTAGAGGCCGGTGCCTTCGGCATCGCGCTGTGCCTGTGTCTGGTATACGCCTATTTCACTGCCGGCGTACTGCGGCGGCCGAACGCCTCGATCTACATGTCGGTGCTGCTGGCCGTGGTCTATTACCTGACGCAGATGCGCAGCGAGCAGCCGGACGCACTGCCGGACGGAGAGGAGAAACGCGTATGATCTTCAGTGTTGTCATCCCGGTCTACAACGTCAAGGACTACCTGCCCAAGTGCATCGACTCCGTGCTGGCGCAGGATTTCACCGACTATGAGGTCATCCTCATCGACGACGGCTCGACCGACGGCGAGAGCGGCGCGATCTGTGACCGCTATGCCGCGGCGCACCCGGAACGCATCCGCGCCATCCACAAGCCGAACGGCGGTGTGGGCGAGGCGCGCAACGTCGGCATCGAGACGGCGCAGGGCGAGTATCTGATCTTCATCGACAGTGACGACTACATCGCCACCGGCATGTTCCGCGTTCTTGCCGACGCCGTCGCCCGCTTCGGGAGCGACATCATCGGCTTCGGCGCAGCGCTGGAAGCAAACGGTGTCGTGGTCAAGGAGCTTGTGGATCACCTGCCGACCGACCGCACCTTTACGCTTGCCGACACGCCCGAGCTGATGCAGACCATGCCCTCCCCATGGAGCCGCATCTGGCGGCGCAGCCTGTTTCTGGATTCCGGTGTGCGCTACCCGGCGCGCATCTGGTACGAGGATCTGTGCACATCCGTAAAGCTGCTGGCATTGGCCAAAAGCGCCGCCTTCGTGCCGGACATCCTGTATTACTATGTTGACCGCACCAACTCCATCACGCGCAACACGAACACGGCGCGCAACGCCGAGCTGTTCACAGCCTTTGACAATCTCCTCGGCTGGTACCGTGAAAACGGCCTGTTCGAGCGCTACTACAATGAGCTGTCGCGGCTGGCGGTGGATCATGTGCTGCTCGCGGCCTCGGTGCGCGTGCTGCGCGTGGATCCGCAGAGCGAACTGCTCGACCGGTTTCAGGACTATGTGCAGACGCAATTCCCGGACTACATGGAAAACCCGTACCTGCAGACGCTCTCGCGCAGCCACAAACTGATCCTGCGCCTGCTGCGGCAGCGCAAATACCGCACCGTGCGGATGCTCTTTGCCGTGAAGGACAAGCTCGGCTGAGCGCCCGGACTGGAGGAAGCTATGAAATTCAGTGTCATCATCCCGGTCTACAACGGCTGGGAATACCTGCGCGCGGGCGTGGACTCCGTGCTGGAGCAGACCGGCGCAGACTTTGAGATCCTGCTCGTGGACGACGGCTCGACCGACGGCAAGAGCGGCGCACTGTGCGACACGCTCGCGCGCGAGCATCCGGACTGCATCCGCGTGCTGCACAAGCCCAATGGCGGCGCGGGCGACGCGCGCAACGCGGCGCTCCCGCTCGCGCAGGGAGACTATGTGCTCTTTCTCGACAGCGACGACAGCTACACGCCGGAGGCGTTCGCCGTGCTGTCCGCCGCGCTGGAGGCGCTCGCGCCCGACGTCTGCTATTTTGGCCTGCGCATGACCGGCGACAATGACGGCGCGGTGTTCACCGACGATCTGCCGCTGCGCACGCCGCTGACGCTTCCGGAGACCCCTGCCCTGCTGCTCAACCGCCCGTCGGCCTGCATCGCCGCGTGGCGGCGCACCCTGTTCACGGACACGGACATCCGCTTCCGCGCCCGCGGCTGGGGTGAGGATCTGTGCATGACGCGCAAGATGCTCACGGCGGCGAGGTCCGTTGTGATCCTGCCGGACGTGCTCTACCTCTACCGGCAGCACGCCGGCTCCGTGACCAAGCGCGCGCTCGACGCCAACGCCGAGATCATGGACGCGATCGACGATGTGCTGACGTGGTATCAGGCGCGCGGCCTGTTCGAGCAGTATGAAAACGAGCTGGGCAAGCTCTGCGTGGACAATGTGCTCTACGATGCGTCCGTGCGCATTCTCAAGGCACAGAGCACGCACCCGCTGCTGCCGCTGCTGCTGGACTTCACCGCCGCGCGCTTCCCCGACTACCGGCACAACCCCTATCTGAAAGGCTATCCGGCGCGCAAGAAGCTGGTGCTGTCCCTGCTCGGGAAGAAGCAGTACTGGGCGGTGCACATGCTGTTCGCCGCCGCCGGACACTGACACTATGAAGCATCACAATCAACTGCGTTCCGGCTCTCTGCTCACGTATGTGCAGATGACGCTCAACATCATCGTCTCCATTGCCTACACGCCGTTCATGCTGCGCATCCTCGGCAAGAGCGAATACGGCCTGTACTCCACCGTCGCCTCGACGATCGCCATCTTGTCTGTGCTCAGTCTCGGCTTCGGCGGCAGCTATGTGCGCTACTACATCCTCTACCGCAAGGAAAAGGCGGACGACAAGATCGCGCGGCTCAACGGCCTGTTCCTGATCGTGTTTTCCGTCATCGGTCTGATCGCGCTCGCGTGCGGGCTGTACCTGACATTTCATCTGGAGATGGTGTTCAAGACCGGCCTGACGGACGCCGAGTATCACACGGCGCGCATCCTCATGCTGCTGCTGACGGCGAACCTCGCCGTGAGCTTCCCGATGAGCGTATTCAGCAACATCATCAGTGCGCAGGAGCAGTTCGTGTTCCTGAAGGCGACGGAGATCCTGCGCACGGTCGTGTCCCCGCTCGTGACGCTGCCGGTGCTGCTGGCGGGCTACGGCTCGATCGGCATGGTCGTTATCACAGTGACGATCTCGGTGCTCGTGGACGTGCTGCGGCTGATCTACTGCTTCGGTAAGCTGCACATCCGGGTCCTGTTCCGGGGCTTTGACGGTGCCGTGCTCAAGGACATTGCCGTGTTCTCCGGCTTTATCGCCATCAACATGGTCGTCGACCAGGTCAACAACAACCTCGACAAGCTCATCATCACGCGCTACTGCGGCACCGCCGCCACGGCGGTCTACGCCGTCGGCCAGCAGCTGCACACGTACTTCATCTCGTTTTCGACGGCGGTGTCGTCCGTGTTCACACCGCGCATCCACCAGCTCGTGCAGGATAACAAGGATGACAAGGCGCGCCTGCGCTCCGTGCTCACGGAGCTGTTCGTGCGCGTCGGGCGCATCCAGTTTCTGATCCTGTCGCTCGTGTGCACCGGCATCATCTTCTTCGGCAAGCCGTTTATCTATTTCTGGGCCGGACCGGGCTATGACGATGCGTATATCATCGTGCTGCTGCTCATCATCCCCGGCATGGTGCCGCTGACGCAGAATCTCGGCATCGAGATGCAGCGCGCGCAGAACCTGCACAAGTACCGCTCGATCATCTACGGCGCCATGGCCATCGGCAACCTCGCCATCAGCATCTGGCTGTGCCGGTATCTCGGCGCGATCGGCTGCGCGATCGGCACGGCCATTGCCGTTGCGCTGGCAAACGGGCTCGTGATGAACATCTTCTATCAGCGGCGGCTGAACATCGACGTGACCGTGTTCTGGAAGAACATCGGGCGCATGGCGCTCGGCCTGTTGCCACCCGCCGCGTGCGGCGTGCTGATGATGCGCTTTGTAAACCTCTACAGTATTCCGGTGCTGCTCGGCGGCATCATCGTTTACACGGCTATTTACTGTGCCTCCGTGTGGCTGCTGAGCATGAACGGATATGAAAAAGCGCTCGTCGGCGGCATGGTGCGAAAGGTGCTGAGAAAATGAAACAACGCTTGAAACGCCTGCTTGTGCATCTGCTGAGTCTGCTGCCCGGCAAGCCGGTCATCCTGCTTGAGAGTGCGCCGCCCCTCGGCGACAACACCGGCGCCCTGTATCGTGAGCTGCTGGCCCAGGGCTGGAACGACCGGTACCGGCTCATATGGGTCGTTCCGGATCCGGCCGCTTTCCGGCACGTGCACGAAAAGAACGTCGGCTTTGTCGGCACGCATGGCAAATGGGCGCTCATGCGCCTGTTTGCGCTGCGCGCCCGCGCCGCCGCCATCGTGGACTGCAACGGCCAGATTCAGACGCTCCGGCCGGAGACCGTGCACCTGTACCTGACGCACGGCAGCCCGCTCAAGAGCGTGCACGACTACTATTTCTGCGACCCGACGACCGACTGGGCGCTGAGCCAGGCGCCGTTTTTTGACGCTGTCAACAGCTATGAATTTCACATCCCGCAGGACAAGCTCGTCACGCTCGGCTTCCCGCGCAACGATGAGCTGTTCACGCAAAAATGCGACCTGAAGGACATCTTCGGCGCGAAGTTTGACCGCTTCGTCGTCTGGTATCCCACCTACCGCCAGCACAAAAACGACCTCGTCACAACGACGGGCATCTCCATCCCCGTCATCCACGACCCGGCGGCGGCCGAGGCCGTAAACGCGGCAGCACGGGAAACAGGCACGCTCGTGATCGTCAAGCCCCACCCGGCGCAGGATCTTGCGCACATCCGCGCACTGGAGCTGAGCAACCTGCGCTTCATCGACGACGGGCTCTTCGCCGCGCACGGCATCACATCCTATGAATTTCTCGCCTGCACGGACGCGCTCATCACGGACTATTCCTCCGTGCTGTTTGACTATCTGCTCACAGGCAAGCCTGTCGGCCTGACATTCGAGGACATTGATGCCTATGCCAGACAGCCGGGCTTTGCCATCGACCCGCAGCCGCTGCGCGAGAGCGCGGCCATGCTCGACACCCCGGACGATTTCCGGACGTTTTTTGCCCAGCTTGCAGCGGGCGACGATCCGCTGCGGACCAAGCGCCTGCAGCTCACGAAGCTGACCAACCAATACACAGACGGACACTCCGCCGAGCGCGTCGCCGCGTTTCTGGCCGAGTGCCTCCGGGAAAGGGAGCACACATGAGACGCGTCATCACTTACGGCACCTTTGACCTGCTGCACTACGGACACATCAATCTCCTCCGCCGCGCCAAAGAGCAGGGCGATTATCTGATCGTGGCGCTCAGCACCGACGAATTCAACTGGGAGCAGAAGCAGAAAAAGAGCTACTTCTCCTATGAGGACCGCAAGCGGATGCTCGAGGCGATCCGCTATGTCGACCTCGTCATCCCGGAGGAGAGCTGGGACCAGAAAGTCACCGACGTGGACAAATACCACGTGGATGTGTTCGTCATGGGCGACGACTGGAAGGGCAAATTCGACTTCCTGAAGGACAAATGCGAGGTCGTCTACCTCCCCCGCACGCCCGAGATCTCCACGACGAAGATCAAGACCGACCTGCACACCTGAAGATGCACAAGATGCCGTCCGACAAACGCCGGGCGGCATCTTTTTCTTTCCCGCGCCATAGAGTGGTACAAACTGCGTCGGGAGGTCGCGCGCGTGCACACACATCGCAGGCTCATCGTCAACACCGCGCTCATGACCGGCTCGTCGATCGTGATGCGCTGCATCGCGCTCGTCTTTCAGGCGTGGCTCGTCGGACACATCGGCGCGGCCGGCATCGGGCTCTACCAGCTCGTCCTGTCGGTGAGCGTGCTGTTTGCCACCTTTGCCATCTCCGGCATCCGCTTTGCCGCCACGCGCCTGATCTCCGAGGAGATGGGGCTCGAGCGCGGCGCGGGCGTCACGGGTGCAATGCGCCGCTGCGCGTGCTATGCGCTGTTTTTCGGCCTGTGCGCGGGCACGCTGGTATATTTTCTGGCTGAGCCCGTGGGCTTTCTCTGGATCGGCGATGCGCGCACGGTGCGCTCGCTGCGCATCACGAGCATCAGCCTGCCGTGCATCGCGCTCTCGGCGGTCATGGACGGGTACTTCACCGCCTCCGGCCGCGTGTGGAAGCCGACGCTCGTGCATCTGCTCGAGCAGCTGGTGAGCATCACGTGCGTGATGTGGTTTTTGTCCCTTGCGGCCGCCGGTGATCTCGAGCAGAGCTGCGCCGCCGTCACGGCGGGCGGTGCGTGCGCAGACGCGGTGTCGCTGCTGATGATGACAGCGATGTACACGCTCGACCGGCGCAAATATCGCCGCGGCGGCGACACCGTACCGCACCTGACGCGGCGGATGCTTGCCGTGGCGCTGCCGCTGGCGGTGTCTGCCTATGCGCGCACGTCGCTCACGACGCTCGAGCACCTGCTCATCCCGCGCGGGCTCAAAAGCGCCGGCCTGACGGCCGACCGCGCGCTCGCGGGCTACGGCATCGTGCACGGCATGGCGCTGCCGGTGGTGCTCTTCCCTTCGTGCCTGCTGTATGCGCTGGCGGATCTGCTCGTACCGGAGCTGACGACGGCGCAGGTCTCCGGCCGGTGCGGGGACATCCGGCGGCTGGTGCGCACGCTGCTGTACCGGTGCCTGCTGTTTGCGTGCGGCACGGCCGTGCTGCTGCTGGCGTTTTCCGGGCCGCTCGGACGGCTGATCTACCATTCGGACGACGCGGGGCGCTACATCCGGCTGCTGGCGCCGCTCGTGCCGGTGATGTATCTCGACACCGTGACCGACGGCTGCCTGCGTGGGCTCGGCCAGCAGACGCGCTGCATGGCCATCAACGTGCTCGACGCCACGCTCGGCGTGGTGCTCGTGTGGGCGCTGCTGCCGCGGTTCGGACTGTCCGGATATCTCTTTATTCTGTATTTCAATGAGTGCGTGAACTTTACGCTCAGCTTCACCTTGCTGCTGCGCACGGTGCGCCGCTGCTGCACGGACGAAAAACCGCCGACAGGCTGATGCCTGCCGGCGGTTTCGGGATACAGTTACGGTCTGAGCCTCAGTGCTGCGGGGTGGGCGTTTTGGGCTGCACCGACGGGGTCTGGTTTTTCTTGCGCAGCTCCGGGAAGAGCAAAAACTCCACGCGCTTATACAGCAGATACGTCAGCGCCGAGTCGACGATGCCCTTGATGAGGTTGAACGGGACGACGGCGAACAGCACGAGCGTCGGCACGCTGGTGATGCCCTTGTTCACGGCCGTACCCATGGCGACGATCTGATCGATCGGCAGGTGGAACAGCTCGGCGAACTTCGGGATCAGGTACAGGGCGTTGAAGAGGCTGCCGAACACCGTCATGCACAGCGTACCGACGGCCATGCCGATGATGGCGCTGCGGCGGGTCTTGTGGTGGTGGTAGATGACGGCGGCGGGCAGGACGAACGTGCAGCCGACGACGAAGTTGGCAAAGTCGCCGACAAAAGCCGTGCTCGTGCCCTTGAGCAGAAGCTTGAGCAGCACCTTGAGCAGCTCGGTGACGACACCGGCCACAGGTCCGAGATAGAACGCGCTCATGAGCACCGGCAGCTCGCTCAGGTCCATCTTATAGAAGCCGGGCGCGAAGAACAGCGGGATCTCGAGCAGCATCAGCACGCCGCCGAGAGCGGAGAACATGGCCACATAGCTGATGTTGCGGCTGCGGCTGCGGCGCTGCAGATCGTGGCAGACCGTGCGCTCAAACAGATACGCAAGGCCGAGCAATGCCGCGAACACAAGCGCGCAGACACCGATAAAGGACAGGTTTTCTTTCAACATGACAAAGCACCTCCATGGAATGAAAAACACCTGAAAGAACATGTCCTTCAGGCGCTGCGAACTTATGGAGGTTCGTAACATCTTCTATCATCCAGACTATACTGTCGGTATCGGAATTGCACCGATTCAACCACATTCGGCTCGCGGACTATCACCGCCGGTCGGGAATTACACCCTGCCCCGAAGACATCTCGATTCAGTTGTTTAACTACTGTCTGCATTATAGCACAGTGCCCGGAGATTGCAAGCACTTTTTTCAGGAAAGGTTTGACAGGCGCTTTTTTGACGCGTACAATGGATGCCAGCACCGAAAAGGAGACTGCCGCCATGCCTGAGCGCGAACACACCTGCTGCTTCACCGGATACCGCGAATACAAGCTGCCCTGGGGCAGTGATGAGAATGACCCCCGCTGCCGGAAGCTCCAGCAGCAGATCTTTGACGCCGTGGACGCCGTCTATGCCGACGGCATCCGCCACTTTATCTGCGGCATGGCCAACGGCTGCGACCTGTATTTTTTCGACGCTGCGCGCTATCTGCGCCTCAGTCACCCGGAGGTCACGATCGAGGCGGCCATCCCCTTCTCCGGACAGGCCGACCGCTGGCGGCCGGAGCTGCGCGCGCGCTATGATTACGACCTGCGCCAGTGCGACTATCAGACGCTCGTGCAGGAGGCGTACACGCCGGGCTGCATGATGCGCCGCAACCGCTACATGGTCGACGCCTCGCGCATCCTCATCGCCGCCTTTGACGGCCGTCCCGGCGGCACGGCGCGCACGCTCGAATACGCCGCACTGCGAAAGCTCGAGATCATCCAGCTGCCGATCGACCGCGCGCCGGTCGGGCTATGACAGATGCCAAAAACACGGAGAACGAAAAATCGTTCTCCGTGTTCGCTTTTGGGATGCTAACAGGCCTCGATCTCTTTGATGTTATATTCGTTGCCTGACACCAGATAGGTATGCTCGCTCTTACAGTGCGGGCATATTTTTGCGTATTTTACCGTGGGATATGTCTGCTTGCAGTCCTCGCAGAAGGTCACGGCGGGAACGGTCTCGATTTTCAGCTCCGCCTCTTTCAGATACTGCGATTTCTGGATCGCCCACTGCCAGCAGTCCGTCAGATAGTACGGAATGATGCCGCTGACCTCACCGATCTCCAGCGTGACGCTGGCGACCTTGGTCAGGTGGTTTTCCTCGACGACCTGCTCGACCTCGCGAATGACATAGAACACGGTTCCGAGTTCATGCATGGGTATGTTCCTCCGGCGGGTTTACTTCGCGCACTTTTCCTTGATGTCCTTGATGGTGATCTTCGCAGCGCGCTTGATCATGTGCGGCAGGATGGCCTTCATCTTGTCCTCGGTGCGGTACATACGGCTGGCCTCCGGCATATCGCGCTGCAGGTGGATCGCGTCAAACTCGCAGCGGGTGGTGCACAGGCCGCAGCCGATGCACTTGTTGGGATCCACGATGCTGGCGCCGCAGCCCAAGCAGCGCGCCGTCTCCGCCCTGACCTGCTGGGCGGTGAAGGCCACGCGCTCGTCCCGGAAGGTATTGCGCAGCGCCTCGTTGTAGCCCACGCGCTGGCGCGGCGTGTTGTCGTAGCTGTCCACGGCAATCAGGGCGCTTTTCTTGTCCAGCTCGATGAACTGGCGGCGGTCGCGGCCGATGGTCAGGGTGGCGCCCTGCACGAAGCGGTGCAGGCTCACCGCGCCCTGCTTGCCGGCGGCGATGGCGTCAATGGCGAACTTCTGACCGGTAAAGGCGTCGCCGCCCACGAAGATGTCCGCCTCCGCCGTCTGATAGGTGACGGGGTCGGCCTTGGCGGTGCCGTTGGGGTCAAACTCCACGGCGGTGCCGGACAGCAGCTCCCGCCACTCCGCCTTCTGGCCGATGCAGAACAGCACCGTGGTGCAGGGAGCCACCTGTACCGTGTTCTCGTCGTATACCGGGGCGAAGCGGCCGTTCTCATCCTTGACCTTCAGGCACTTGACGAAGGACACGCCGGCGGCCTTGCCGCCCTCGACGCTGACCTCCCTGGGACCCCAGCCGGCGTAGACGGCGACGCCGTCCCGCTCGCACTCGCTGCGATCCTCCTCGCCCATGGGCATCTCGTCATAGCCCTCCAGACAGTACAGGCTCACGTTCTCCGCGCCGCAGCGCACCGCCGTGCGCGCCACGTCTGCGGCGATGTTGCCGCCGCCGATGACCACCACGCGGCCGGAGAGGGACTTCTTGTCCCGCAGGTTCACGTCCCGCATGAAGTCCACGCCGGAGATCACGTTCTCCGCGTCGCCGCCGGGGACGGGCAGTCTGCCGCCGCTTTGCAGGCCAACGGCCACATAGAAGCCCTTGTAGCCCTCCTGACGGAGCTGGGCGATGGTCACGTCCTTGCCCACCTCCACGCCGCAGCGGAACTCCACGCCCAGCTGCCGCAGCACGTCGATCTCCGCCTCCACCTCGTCCTCTTCCAGACGGAAGGAGGGGATGGCGTTCATCAGCATGCCGCCGGGGCGGGCTTCCTTTTCGAACACGGTGGGGCGATAGCCCTTCTCTGCCAGATAGTAGGCGCAGCTCATGCCCGCGGGGCCTGCGCCGATGACGGCGATCTTCTCGGCGAACTCGCCGTCCACCTTGGGGATGACCTTTTCCGGCACGAACCGCGTCTCCGCGTCCAGATCCTGCTGGGCGATGAACCGCTTCACCTCGTCGATGGCCACGGCCTGATCCACGGTGCCGCGGGTGCAGGCGTCCTCGCACCGGCGGTTGCAGATGCGGCCGCACACGGCGGGGAAGGGATTCTCCCGCTTGATGAGCTGCAGCGCCTCCCGGTACTTGCCCTGCGCCGCCAGCTTCAGGTAGCCCTGCACGGCGATGTGGGCGGGACAGGCGGTCTTGCAGGGGGCGGTGCCGGTGTCGTAGCAGTTGATGCGGTTCTTATCCCGGTAGTCGATGCTCCACTTTTCGGGACCCCACTTCACCTCGTCGGGCAGCTCCTGCCGGGGATACTGGATGAAGCCGTCCTTGGTGCACAGCTTCTGTCCCAGCTTTACCGCGCCGGCGGGACAGTTCTCCACGCAGCGGCCGCAGGCCACGCATTTCTCCGTCTCCACGGCGGCCACGTAGGCACTGCGGGACATGTTGGGGGTGTTGAACAGCTGGCTGGTGCGCAGGGCGTTGCACACGTTCACGTTGCAGTTGCAGATGCCGAAGATCTTCTGCTCACCGTCGATGTTGGTGATCTGGTGGACGAAGCCGTTGTCCTCGGCCTTTTTGAATATCTCCATGGCCTCGTCATAGGTGATGTATTCGCCCCGCTGGGTCTGCACCACATAATCGGCCATGTCGCCCACGGCGATGCACCAGTTCTCCACATCATCGCCGCAGCCCTCGCCCAGCTTGTCGCGGCTGGCACGGCAGGAGCACATGCTCTTGGCGTATTTGCCCTCGTACTTGTGCAGCCAGTAGGAGATCTTTTCCAGCCCGATGGCCTCCTGCTCCGTCTCGATGGCCTTCTCCACCGGGATGACGTGCATGCCGATGCCGGCGCCTCCGGGAGGCACCATCGGCGTGACCTTCTCCAGCGGGAGGAACGTCATGCGCTCAAAGAACGCCGCGACCTCCGGGTGCTCGTCGATCTGCGACTGGCGCATGTTGACGAACTCCGCGCTGCCCGGAACGAACTGCGGCAGCGTCCAGCGCTTCTCGTGGTTCGGGTTTTTCCCGTCCAGATTTTCCCAGTTGTACTCGACAAGGCCGATGTACGCCATCTCGGTGAGCAGCTTTTCGAGCTCTTCCTCGCTTTTGCCGGTGAGCGCGGCGATCTGCGCGGTCGTTTTCGGTTTGCGCACCTTCATCTTGAGCGCGACATCCGCCATTTCGTCCGTAACAACGCCCGCGAGTCCCCAATACTCGGGATCGTTGCCCGTGACCTTGCCGATGCGGTCGGTGATCATCGCGCCGAGCTTGAGAATTTTCTCTCTCGGCTCGTCCGTGCGGGGGATCGTAAAGGAATATTTGCTTTCATCCACAGGCATTCCGGACTTGGTCTGCTTATCCATGCTGACTCCTCCACATTTTATATCTCTTTTGTTGAGTTTTGCACTATATCGATAGCAAAATTATATTACACATCGGCGTGTTCGTCAAGTATGTTTCCCGGCTGG
>ERZ780178.1596-NODE-1596-length-14126-cov-9.122024_pt1 | contig 14126 bp, 17 predicted proteins | sample MGYA00511018_ERZ780178 | MGnify/ENA primary metagenome ERZ780178 (study PRJEB29588, sample SAMEA2151439) | human gut metagenome | biome: human gut; feature: human-associated habitat; material: faeces | place: Denmark | collected 2008/2010 ...
TGCTATTTCCCCGGCAAGCGGCGGGGGTATATCCTCCAGAGCCGCCCCCTTTCCCAAGACTGGGAAAGGGCGTGGGGTTTGGGTTGAACTTTCTTATTAAAATATCGGAGGTATGAACGATGAAACGACCCCTTGCTTATATCACCGCTGCATGGCTCGGCGGCGATAGCGAAAACGCAGAACTGGCGGCGCAGTATTGCCGCACCGTGTATGAGGCAGGCTTTTCTCCTATTTGTCCGCCTTTGTACTTGCCCCTGTTTCTCAACGATGCTGTTCCCGAGGAGCATAAAAGCGGCATCGACATGAGCCGTGACCTGCTCCGCCGTTCTCATGTGCTGGTTGTCTGCGGGCACAGTATGACCGAATCCATGAAAAATGATATTGCCGTGGCCCAGCGGCTGGGAATTACGGCAACAACCCTTGAGGGTATCCTGACCGTCAAGGGGCAGGGCCGTCGCTGATGGCGACCCTGTTTGAAGCCTACGTTACCAACGCCGGAAAGTACAGCGAGGGCCAGCTTGTGGGTGAAACACTGAAATTTCCCACAACCGCCCAGGAGGTGGAGGCTCTCTTGAAACGGATCGGCGTGGATGGCGTCCGCTATCAGGAAATTTTTATTACCTCTTTCGATGGGGATGTGCTGGGGCTCTATGACCATTTGAGCGAGTATGAAAATCTGGACGAGCTTAATCATCTGGCCTGCCTGCTTTCCGAGCTTACCTCATCGGAGCTGGAAACACTGGAGGCCGTCCTCGACAGCGGCGATCACTGTTCTTCGGTGCGGGACATCATCAATCTGACACAAAATCTGGACTGTTACGGCTTTTACCCCGGCGTATCCGATGAGGAAACGCTGGGGCGTATTTATGTGGACGATCTGGAAATGTTGGATGTGCCGGATCAGGTAAAACCGTATTTCGATTATGAGGCGTATGGCCGGGATGCCTGCATCCACGAAAACGGCCATTTTGCCCCGGGCGGCTATGTTGTCAAAGAAAGCGATCATTTCGTGGAAGTGTATCACGGCTTGCAGGATATTCCCAAGGAGCATAAGGTATTCTCTTTCCCGAAGCTCTCTATCCGGGAGCAAATGGCCGCTTATCAGGAAATCATAGACGGTTCTTCTTTGGAGGGCTACCGTCAAATGCAGAAAAAAGACCGTGGGGATCGGTGATGGCACTTCGAGACAAATTGTCCCAAGGAAGGAGGCGGTGTAACTGATTGATGAAGATATTTCCCGGCGCACGATAGCCATATCTGTAAAAACAACCAAGCTGACGGCGCGGGGACTGGCGTATGTGCTGGGCATGGTGGGCCGGAAGATCCGCAAGGCATACCGTGGGCGGCAAGTACCGCATGGCAAACAAAGTGTGCGAAAGCTCATGGCCCACGGCACAGCCACAAACAGCATTGAGCTATCCGGGGATGCCAAGTCCTTTGACCGCGTGGCCCGGAAATGGAATGTAGACTATGCGTTCTATAAAACCGGGCCGGACAAATACCTGCTGTTTTTCAAGGCTGGACAGGCAGACGCAATGACCGCCTGCTTTTCTGAGTATTCCCGGAAGGTGTTAAGCAAAGCAAAATCGAACCGTGTTCCCATCCGGGAACAACTGAAACAGGCGGCAGATCAGCTTTCCAAAGAAAAGCCGAAACAGAAAGAACGTGCAAAGGAGGTGGCCCATGAGGACAGATAAGATCAGAAAATATCTCATTCCGAACATTCCCTATCTGTTCATCCTGTGGGCGTTCCTCAAGCTGGGAACGGCCTACCGGCTGGCGGAGGGTAACGATTTTGCACATAAGCTCATCGGGCTGGGCCAGACGATTGGCCCGGCCTTTGCTGACTTTGCACCCGGTCTTGCTCCGCTGGATTGGCTTGTCGGTATTGTAGGTGCAGTTGGTTTCCGGCTGCTGATCTATTTCAAAAGCAAGAACGCCAAGAAGTTCCGGCGGGATGCAGAATACGGCAGCGCCCGGTGGGGAACGGAAAAAGACATCAAACCGTTTGTCGATCCGAAGTTTGAAAACAACGTGATTTTGACCGGGACGGAGTTTCTCACGATGAATACCCGCCCGAAAATTCCCGCAAATGCCCGAAATCTGAATTGCTGTATTATCGGCTCGTCCGGCTCCGGCAAAACCCGCTTCTGGCTCACGCCCCAGCTTTTACAGGCTCATTCCTCTTATGTGGTGGTCGATCCCAAAGGCGGTGTGCTGGGACAGGTCGGGGGTTTCCTGCAAAAACGCGGGTACAAAATCAAGGTATTCAACAGCATAGATTTTTCAAAATCCATGCACTATAACCCGCTGGCGTATATCCGCAACGAGGCCGATATTCTGAAATTCGTGGATGCCCTGATTTCCAACACCAAGGGCGAAGGCAAGGAAGGCGATCCATTCTGGACGAAATCGGAAACGCTTTTGTACTGCGCCCTGATTGCCTACATCATTTTCGAGGGGCCTGCCGAGGATCGGAACATGAACACCCTTGTGGATATGATTTCCGGCATGGAGGTCAAGGAGGATGACGAGGATTTTATGAACGCGGTGGACTATATGTTTGCCGGGCTCGAAAAGCGCAAGCCGGATTGCTTCGCGGTCAAACAGTATAAAAAGTACAAATTGGCCAGCGGTGTTGTATGCTTTAGAAGACTTCTTAATCAGTTGATTAGGAAGCCATCTAAAACACACGACCATACATAACCGTAGAAAGGAGAGAACACAATGGTTAGACAAGAAAAAATCACAGCTCTTTATGAAAGATTGAGCCGTGACGATGACCAACAAGGTGAGAGTAACAGTATATCAAACCAGAAGAAGCTGCTTGAAGAATATGCTGACCGTCAGGGATTTTCAAACATAGTCCATTTTACTGATGATGGTATTAGTGGCACTTGTTTTGACCGTCCCGGATTTCTTGCAATGATGAAAGAAGTGGAGGCTGGGAATGTAGAATACCTCTGTATCAAGGATATGAGTAGACTTGGGCGTGACTACCTGAAAGTTGGTCAGATTATGGAGATACTGCGACAGCGTGGTGTCCGTTTAATTGCCATCAATGACGGTGTGGACAGTGCCAGAGGGGACGATGATTTTACCCCATTCCGCAATATTATGAATGAGTATTATGCGAGAGATACAAGTCGTAAAATTCGTTCTACTTTCCAGTCTAAGGGAAAGTCTGGCAAGCATGTGACAGGGCTGGTCATTTACGGTTATCTATGGAATGAAACCAGAGATCAGTGGGTTGTCGATGAATATTCTGCTCAGATTGTAAGGCGTATTTTTTCCATGACAATCGAAGGACTGGGACCTTATCAGATTGCAAGAAAACTGAAAGAAGAAAAGATACTCATTCCATCCGCTTATTTGGCAACGCATAACGAAGGTGTGAACAAAAACAAGACCTTCAAAGATATATATGGCTGGGGCGCTTCTACCGTTTGCAATATTCTCGAGAAGCGTGAATATCTTGGTCATACAGTTAATTTCAAGACCCGAAAGCATTTTAAGGATAAGAAAAGTCACTATGTACCAGAAAATGAATGGACAATTTTTGAGAATACTCATGAAGCTATCATCGACCAAGAAACTTTCGACCTTGCACAGAAAGTCAGAAGCAAAGTCCGCAGATACCCAGATGGTTGGGGCGATGTTGCCCCACTCACAGGTTTGATGTATTGTGCCGATTGCGGAGGCAAGATGTATGTCCATCGCTTCAACAATGGCAAGCGTATTTCTCAGTACACATGCTCACGGTATGCGAAAGTTCCTTGCGGAACATTATGTAAGACACAGCACAGAATCAATGAGAGTGTAGTTCTTGAACTTATTTCAGATCTGCTCAAAGCCATTGCCGAATATGCAAAACATGACCATGCAGAGTTCATTCGTGTAGTGCAGGAGGCTCAGGACAGTCATTTTACCGCTGATGTAAAGAAGAAACGAAGCCGACTGGCTACTGCACAAAACAGGCTGAATGAATTAGAAGTTCTGCTCTGCAAAATTTATGAGGACAATATCTTAGGTAAGCTGCCGGATACCAGGTATGCTACCTTGGACGCTCAGTATGGTAAAGAGCAGGCAGAGCTGAAAGCCGAGGTTGATTCTCTGGAAGAGTTTCTACAATCTCATGAGCAAAACACAAAGTCCGCAGAACGCTTTATTTCTCTGATTGAAAAATATGAGAACTTCGATAATTTGTCTATAGGAATGCTGAACGAGTTTATTGATAAAATTCTTGTTCATGAGCGTGACCGCAAAGGTAGCACTCAGACTACACAGGAAATTGAGATTTATTTCAATTTTGTGGGCAAGTTCGTCCCACCCCACTTCATGGAGGTGGAGCTGTCACCAGAAGAACTTGAAGAAATCCGTAAGCGTGAAGAACGCAAAGACAGACTTCATCAGAATTATTTGAAGCGTAAAGCGAATGGTAAACAGCGAGAATACGAGGAACGCACCAAGGCAAAGAGAAAGGCTGAGGTGGAAGCGAAAAAAGAAGCTATTAGAGCCGAGGATATAGCAAGAGGTGTCTTTATCCCATTAAGTAATCTGCCAAAGTTAGAGCCTAAAATTGCATCAAGGAAAGGAGCATGACTATGGAACTGAATTTTATCAAATGCGGAGATTATTATATTCCCGACATCTCATTGGAAAAGCCGAATATCCGTCTTGGTAAGTGGGGACTGATGAGAAAGACATATCTGAAACAGGCACAGCCAATTATTTTTACAGATATGGTGCTGACCGAAACGCTCTTTGAGCATTGTGCGGAGATTGAAGCCACCGCAAAAAGCCGTATGGAGGTCATGCTCCCCCGGCTGATGAAAACCTATGGTGTGACAGAGCAGCTGAAAGCAGAAAATCAGCTTGAATGGATTCGCAGAATGAACACTTGCGTTGCACAGGCAGAGGAAACTATCAAGTATGAGCTGATTTACAGCTGACAGAAGGAGGAAAACATGGCTCTGATAAGAATGCTTTTTAAGCTGTTGGCACTGCCGCTGATTGTAGCAGTAACAATCATACAGTGGGTAGGTATCTTCCTTACCGGGTTTTCAGAAATTATCTTCAATCTGTTTGCCGGGCTGATATTTCTGATTACACTTATCGGCTTTGCCCTCGGTGTGACAGCTGGAGTCGAAGCACTGAAAATGCTGACTGTCAGCTTTGTGATTTTCATTATCCCATATATCGCTGAATGGCTGATTGTCAGAGTTGCTACCCTGAACTACGGACTGCGTGATTTTATCAAGTCCTGACCCAACAATTTTATATCGTAAACAAAGCGACAGGTATTTCCTCACGGATTGTCTGTCGCTTTTCATTTATCAAATTTCAAGGAGGAAAAATTTTATGAGAATGTCCATGAATGAAAAGAAAGCACTGTATGCCTTTGGTTGCCCTAACCGTGAATCCACTGTCGAACGCTTGCGTTATGTGTCTGCCCTTGCTCCCGATCCAGCGGCAAAGAAGTTTTTCTTCTCTCTGGCGGTCAAGCTGAATGATGAGGACTGCGACAAGTGGTATCGTTGCTTCTTCTATATGATGCGTCTGGAGATGGAAACTTACTTCTACCACAAACGGGTTGTAGAGAACATCTACGGAAGCAGTCTGGAGGTTGCGGATGAAGAGATTGACGAAGATTGAGAAAGAAACCATTATCCTTTTTAACGAGGAAGAAAGTACAGCCAGCATTTACACATACAATGCTGGATTGAGAAAGCGATTGGCTACATTCAGCAAGAAGCATCCTGATCTTTGCAGACTGGAAAGGTCTTGTGACCAAGGCGGCGTTTCCTATGTGCTGGATAAATCCAGACTATCTATCCGCCTCCTTCCCCCATACAGTGAGGAACGCAGGCAAAAAGCCAGCGAGTATGCCAAGAAAAATGGATTCAACAGTAATGCTGAGTAAGTGTAGCAAATAAGGTCGATTGCGGTCAAAATGTCGGGTCTACACCGGATGTTTTGACCGCAAATACATAAAGAGCAATAAGTATTCCCAATAAGGAAATTTACAAATTGAGCTACTTTGTATAAACTAATAAATTTTGCAATAGATCTTAATAAAAAACTCAAAGGGGTTGATTTTTGGGTCATTAGATGTTAATATAAAATCATAACTTTTGAAAGGCTGGTGATGCAAATGTATTTGTCGAAAGTAAAGGTTCGAGAAGCTATGGATAAACAAAAAATTAAGACCTATACAGAACTTGCAGAGCAGCTTGGTATAACAAAGAATCAATTATCTGTTATGTTGTCCGATGACTATAATCCGCTAAAATCAAGAGTTGAAGATTTGTGTCATGTACTTTCGGTTGCTCCGAATGAAATTATGGATTTAAGTACAGATGTGAAAGGAATTAATACATCAATGATTAGAAATGACGATGTTACTGCCATAGAGCTATTTGCAGGAGCCGGTGGTTTGGCTCTCGGCTTGGAACAAGCTGGAATAACAACGGTAGAACATGTAGAATTTGATAAAGCATGTTGTGAAACTTTGAGGACTAATAGACCAAATTGGAATATCATTTGTGATGATATTCATAATGTTGATTTTTCGCAGTTCAGAGATAAGGTAGATATTGTAACAGGAGGTTTCCCTTGTCAAGCTTTTTCGTTTGCAGGGAAAAAACTTGGTTTTGAAGACACGAGAGGAACTTTATTTCATGAATTTGCACGATGTGTAAAAGAAGTTAATCCCAAAATTTTCATGGCTGAGAATGTAAGAGGTTTAGTTTCACATGATAAGGGGCGAACGCTTGCCACAATTATCAATGTATTAGAAGCACTTGGCTATCATACACAACAAAAAATTCTTAATGCAGCTTATTTCGGTGTTGGTCAAAAAAGAGAGCGTATTGTTATAATTGGTATTCGAAATGACACGCATATTGAATTTACTTATCCGAAAGAAGAAGATAAAATGACAACACTTCGAGAGGCACTTAAAGGGTGTCCTAAGAGTAATGGTGTAGAATATAGCGAGAAAAAGAAAAAAGTTTTGGCATTAGTTCCGGCTGGAGGTTGCTGGGTTGATTTACCCGAAGATGTTGCAAAAGAGTATATGGGAAAATCTTATTATTCGGGGGGAGGACGAAGAGGGATGGCTCGCCGCATTAGTTGGGAAGAGCCTTGCTTAACTTTGACATGTAGTCCATCTCAAAAACAAACAGAAAGATGCCATCCCGAAGAAACACGCCCATTTACCATAAGAGAATCTGCACGAATCCAATCATTTCCTGATGATTGGGTATTCTGTGGAGGTATTGGAGATCAATACAAACAAATAGGCAACGCTGTTCCTGTCGAGATGGCAAGAAGAATTGGTATTCAGTTGAAGGAAGCGATTTTGTCAGAAAAAAAAGACTAATTGTTATTTTCTCTTATTTCCTGAGCTAATTTCTCGATAATTTGACCGATCATGGCAGAACTATCCATTTCGTTAGCAACTTCTGCAAATGCATTTATGAGATCATAGTAGAAATCACTGTCGCCAGTTAAACGATACCAAAACTCTTTTCCAACATATACAGGGTATTCTTCATCAATACGCTTGTATGATTGAGAAAGAGAACTTTCGGTTCCATAAAAGACACCAACAATGCAATCAGTAATATTGAGATCTAAGTGATTAGTTCTTGCCAAATTACGAATTGAGGTGAAATGTCGTTTAATGGTATCAACATCATCATGATTGATGGTAGTTGGACCAGCTTTCACCTGACAATATTTGCGACGACCATCAACAGCATCAATAAATTCAATGTCGATACCAGAAGTGGTAGAAGCATATGAAGATAAGACTTCATTGCAAAAATATTGTAACTGAGTTCCAAAAGTTGTTGAAATTGATGTTCCCAGAACTCGTGGATAGATTAATGCTTTTGCCATACTCTCAGGAGTAGAATCACCGAAGGCAAATTGAGCTAAATATTTGTGAGTAAAGGGATTGATATTAAACTTTGACAAACTGGTCAGCTTTTCGGTATTGGATTTATGATTTTCCGCAATACGAGTTCTAAAAAATGACTTCGCACTGCTAAGTATTTCTTGGCGTTCAGCTTCAGTCATGGCAATAGCCCTCCTTTATAAAATCTATTATTCATTGTACCATTTTTATTAAGCTGGGCCAAGTTCTAATGCCATGACAGTAGGATAATATATCGAAAATGGAGGATATGCCTATGAGTGAAAATTTAGTGTCATTTGTACATGAAGCAGTAGAAATTTCAGCAAAGACAGCACTTAGTGTTATTCCTGTTGGCGGAGCTTTGCTCACAGGAGTTTGGGATTCTATAAAATCTAATTGTGCACAAAAGCGATTACAGGAGTGGCAAACTCTTGTAGAGGATCGACTGTCTAAACTTGATACTACGCTTGAAGATGTTGGGGCAAACGAAAACTTTACCTCTGCAATGTTTCAAGCAACAGAGCTTGCAATCAAAACATCTGAGCGTGCAAAAAGAGAATATCTCGCAAATGCAGTTCTACATTCCTTGTCTTGCCCATTTGAAGAGAGTGTAGTAATGATGTTTTTCAGTATGATAGGTAAATATACATTATGGCATTTAAAAATTCTCGATTTCTTTCAAAATCCCACAAAATTTGATGGAGTAAATGAATCAAAATATTATATTGGAAGTCCTAAAACGGTATTGTTTGATGTATATCCTGAATTAAAATCCAAGGAATCGTATGTGGATAGAATTATCAAGGAATTGTATGCTGATGGTTTGATGAATACGGAAAACCTAAATTGTACAATGACATCATCAGGTATGGTTGCCTCGAGAGTTAGCCCTATTGGAGAAGATTTCATTAAATTTATAACAGAATAATGCCCAAGCTAAAGGCAATCGACCGTAAAAAGTTGATCTTATCTTAATAAGCCAAACATTGACGCTGTTATATAAAAAAAGGAGCTGGTTGCAACATGAACGAGAATATGGCAAAGATTACAGGAGTAATCTATAAACATGGAGAAAATGATTTTTCAATTTGGTTTCCAGAGTTGACAAAATCCGAGAATGAAGAAATCAATGCTTTCCTTGAAAGGTTCACTAACACAGGATACTCAATGAGAGGTACTAAGCAAGATGTCATTGAAGAAATCGAAGATTCTGTCAACTAATTTGATGCAAAAATAATAATGCCCAAGCCAAAGGCGATCAACCGTAAAAAGTTGGTCGCTTTTGTTTTGCCCATTATTCAGAAAGGAGCTGTTGCGAATGAGTGAAAAGCTGGAAAAGCTGAAACATGACCAGTATGTTGCGGAGCGTAAGCTGACCGCAGCCAAGCACAAAGAAAAGCAGTTGGAGCATGAGCTGAAACGCCTGACAAGGAGCGAGAGAACCCACCGACTGTGTACCCGAGCCGGAATGTTGGAGAAATTTCTGCGAGAACCTACCCTGCTGACCGATGATGATGTGATGGAGCTTTTGACCTTCCTCTTTCATGGAGAATCTGCCCAAAAGAAGCTGGACAGTCTGATTGAGAAGCGAAAGCAATCGCTGGCAACGGACGGTAGCGAGAACCCCTTGTTTTAACAAGGGCGCAATTATACACCGCCAAAAGGGCTGTGCATTGCGTTCTGCCGAAGGCTCCTGCCGGAAGCTGATGATTTCCACACAATACAAGCTCTTTGCTCCAATCATCCAGTGGAAGCTGCACTTCCCCTGCACTGGCTAAAGCCAGCTACCCCTTTGCCCCCTGCTGTCCGAAAATCCTTGCCGAGCAGGAATTTCCGAACAACAGGAATATAGTCCTATTACCTGACCGCTTGCAGTTTTGCAGACGGTCTTTTGTTTTATGAGAGGAAGTGATGAATATGCCAAATCCACACTTTGAGATTAAGATTATCCAGCGTAGCAAAGGAAAATCTGCTGTTGCCGGAGCAGCTTATCAAGCCGGAGAAAAATTGTTTTCCGAGTATGACCAGAAACACAAAGATTACCGAAAAAAAGAAGGTGTGATTTACACGGAAATCATGCTACCACCCCATGCACCACCGGAGTATGCAGACCGTGAACGGCTCTGGAACGCAGTGGAAGCCATTGAAAATCAGTGGAACTCCCAGCTTGCCAGACGGTTTGTTTTGGCACTGCCCAGAGAAGTTCCGAAGGAATTATATCTTCAGATGGTGCAGGACTACTGCAATCAGTTCTTTGTTTCAAAGGGCATGATTGTCGATTTTGCCCTCCATGATCCAGAACCACCGGGACACAATCCCCACTGTCATGTGATGTTGACCATGCGTGCAATGGACGAACAAGGAAAATGGCTTGCAAAATCCAGAAAGGTTTATGACCTTGACGAGAACGGCGAGCGTATCCGGCTCCCCTCTGGAAATTGGAAAAGTCATAAAGAGGACACCGTTGACTGGAACGAGCAGTATCACGGACAGGAGTGGCGCACCGGCTGGGAAACCGTGCAGAACCGTTATCTGGAAATGGTAAACAGCCCTGTCCGTGTTGATCTCCGTTCCTATGAAAAGCAGGGGCTTGATATTATCCCCACCGTCCATATGGGACCTGCGGTCACCCAGATGGAACGCCGTGGTATTCAGACCAATATCGGCAATCTCAATCGAGATATTAAAGCGGCAAACAGCTTGATGAACTCCATCCGCAGTACAATCAAAAATCTGCGAAACTGGATTGCTGACATTATGGAAGCCACCAAGGAAGCCTTTGCAGAAATGGAAGCTGAAAAGAAAACTGCTTCTCCGAATCTTGGAGAGCTTCTCCGTGATTATCTCAATCTGAGAAAAGCAGAGCGTAGCAACTGGTCACGCTATGGACAGCAGAAAGGAACGGTCGATGATTTGAAATCCGTTTCCCAAGCAATTATCTATCTGAAAGAACAGGAGCTGTTTACGCTGGACGATTTGGACACTGCCCTGCAAGGTGTGACTGAAGAAGCCGGAGCCATCAATAAGGAGATGAAGAAAGTATCTTCCAGAATGAAAGTAATTACCGGCATACAGAAAGCTGTGGAGGACTGTATGATCCATAAGGCAGTCCATGATAAGTATTGGAAGATTGGTTGGAAAAGCCGACAGGCGGCATTTGCAGAAAGCCACAAGGACGAGCTGAACAGCTACAATAAGGCATTTCGCTATCTCAAAAAACAGGGAGTGGATTTGAATGTCAATCTGGAAGCCCTGCAAGCAGAATATGACCAGTTACAACAATCACACGCAGAGCTTTCCGGACAGCTTACCACCGTCAAGGAGAAATTACAGCCGATGAAAGAAATTCGCCATTGGGTCGGTAAAGTCCTTGCTCCAGAACCGGAGGTGGAACAGAAACCCGAACCGAAACACTCTCCTACGGAGCAAATTAAGTTTTATCAGAATGAGCGGAAGCAACAGCCGGAGCAGACAATACCGCAACAGCAACACAAAAAAGAAGATATGGAACTGTAAGGCACTTGCCGTTTTCACTATGAAAATGACAGGTGCTTTTTTCATTTTCGGAAAGGAGTACCATGAATGTATTTGAAGCTATAAAGGGAAATGTGACAGCCAGACAAGCCGCAGAAGCCTATGGTTTGAAAGTGGGTCGCACGGGTATGGCATGCTGTCCGTTCCACTCAGATAAATCCCCCAGTATGAAGCTGGACGAACGCTACTACTGTTTTGGCTGTGGAGTGACCGGAGATGCTGTTGATTTGACAGCAAAGCTATTCGACATTGGGCTGAAAGATGCAGCTATCAAGCTGGCTGATGATTTTGGTATCCGCTATGACAGCAGACAGAAGCTCTCCATCCGTCCTAAGATACGGGAGCCTACTCCAGAACAGAAAATCCGGCAGGAAGAAAACCACTGCTTTCAGGTGCTGTCTGATTATTTCCATCTTCTCAGCGATTGGGAAAAACGGTACGCACCGCAACAGCCGGAGGACGAATGGCATCCACTGTTTGTGGAAGCTCTGCAAAGAAAAAGCTATATCGAATATCTGCTGGATCTTCTTTTGTTGGGCGAAACGGAAGAAAAGAAAGCTCTTGTATCGGAGCAACGAAAAGAGGTGATGAAACTTGAACGGAGAATTGCAGAACACACAGCCCATGAGCGTGGAAGAAGTCAGAGGAAGTCTGAGCCTGACCGATAACGGAGCGATTAAAAATACCATTCGCAACTGTTTGACGGTTTTTCAGAATGACCCTGTTTTGCAGGGAGCAATCCGATTTAATATCCTCACAGAACGCATTGACATTGTAAAGCCCCTCTGGTGGGAGAAGCCGACAACGACCATGAATGATACGGATTTTAACTATCTCATGCTCTATCTGGAAGATAAGTATTCTCTTACTAGCGAGAATAAGATTGAGAAAGCCATATCTATTATCGGAGATAGAAACAAGTATCATCCCATTCGAGATTATCTGAATGGCTTGGAGTGGGACGGTACGGAACGCATCCGTTATGCTCTCCACCATTTCCTTGGAGCTGCTAACAGCGAGTTCAATTATCAATGTCTGCGATTGTTTCTGTTGGGAGCAATCAGCCGAGTATTCAAGCCCGGTTGCAAATTTGAAGTCATGCTCTGCCTGGTGGGAGGACAGGGAGCTGGCAAGTCTACTTTCTTTCGCTTCCTTGCCATCAAAGATGAATGGTTTTCTGATGACCTGAAAAAGATTGATGATGACAATGTTTATCGCAAGATGCAGGGACACTGGATTATCGAAATGTCAGAGATGATTGCCACAGCCAGTGCAAAAAGCATTGAGGATATTAAGTCCTTTATCAGCAGAGCCAAGGAAACCTATAAGATACCCTATGAAACCCATCCGGCGGACAGGCTGCGGCAATGCGTGTTTGGAGGTTCCTCCAACACGATGGACTTTCTTCCCCTCGACCGAAGCGGAAACCGCAGATTTTTGCCTATTATGGTATATCCCGAACTGGCTGAAGTTCATATTCTGGAAAATGAAGCGGAATCCAGAGCTTATATCAGTCAGCTTTGGGCAGAAGCCATGACCATTTATCGAAGTGGCTCTGTTCGTCTGACTCTTTCAAAGGAGATGAACAAAGAGTTACGGGAACTGCAAAAGCAGTTTATGCCGGAGGACACCAAGGCAGGGCTGATACAGGCGTTCCTTGATGATTTCAGTGGTACACAGGTTTGCTCCAAGCAGATTTACGCAGAAGCGTTGAACCATCCCTTTGATGAGCCGAAGCAGTGGGAAATTCGAGAAATCAATGAGATTATGAACAACAGCGTTGAGGGCTGGACAGCATTTTCCAATCCCCGTATCTTTGGAAAGTATGGCAGACAACGAGGTTGGGAACGCATCATTTCCGGCAACGAGCTATCGGCAACAGGCTCAAATTTGCCGGACGGTTTTGTGGAAGTGACCGAGGAAGAAGCCCGACAAATGGAACTGCCATTCTAAAAAATCGACCCCGTTGCTGGGCTGGTTGCTATCTGGTTGCCGACCCCGTTGCCGGGCTAATCTCTTAAAACCCCTTTATTTATAAGGAGTTTTCATTCTCTGACAACGAAAGCAACAGAGAAATAAAAGAAAAATAGAAAAATAGGATAAGAGCCTGACAGGAGTATGTTAGAGGTTTTTTGAGGTCCGTTGCCGGACTTCGTTGCCGACCCTCCCCTGTTGGGCTTTTTCTCATTTATGGAGGTATTCAATGAGCAGAACAGAAATTCCGCATGCAAGCACACAGCCCAGTTATCGTAAAACTATCGGAAAGACCACCTACATCGTCCATGTCCATTTCAACGAAACTGCCAAGGAAACGATGGAGGATAAAATCAAGCGTATGCTTCGTGATGAGGTAAGCAAGATGTAACTTCTTTGTGAAAGTGATTAAAAAGTCCTTGACAATTTGCTTCTGGCAAGACAGCCAAAAGCATTTTGATTTCCTGCGGTGCAAGGCTGGCTCCTTTTGATATTCCCCAACTCCGGGAGATCATGTCCTATGACGAGCTGGAGCTTGATAAGCTGGGGGACGAAAAATCGGCGCTGTTCTTCCTTATCAGCGACACGGACACCACCTACAACTTTTTGGTTGCCCTTGCTTTCTCGCAGATGTTCAATCTTCTGTGTGAACGGGCTGACAACACCTATGGCGGGCGTCTGCCCTACCATGTGC
>ERZ780178.1597-NODE-1597-length-14122-cov-8.691121_pt1 | contig 14122 bp, 13 predicted proteins | sample MGYA00511018_ERZ780178 | MGnify/ENA primary metagenome ERZ780178 (study PRJEB29588, sample SAMEA2151439) | human gut metagenome | biome: human gut; feature: human-associated habitat; material: faeces | place: Denmark | collected 2008/2010 ...
AGCGCTTGAATGGCATTCAAGAGGTCAGCGGTTCGATCCCGCTTATCTCCACCACCAATGGCGCAAGCCGATGAAAGCACCTGATATTTTGTCAGGTGCTTTTCTTTTTTGTAAGGCACTGCTTTTTCCATGAAACATGGGGAAGCAGTGCCTTTTTTGTTATACAAAAGCATAGCAAACATAAGAAATGTACCATTTCCACGCCCCTGTGGGCAACCAGAAATGATGTGCAAAAACTTCATGCACTGGTATTTGCACATTATTATGGTGCGGTACTCATGCAGGAAGTTTTATGCTTCATAGTAAAACTGATTCAAGTCGAAGCGGAAAGAAATATGCAGTTTGTAGTCTGTTTTGACATCAACACGTGCAATCATACGGTTTACAATCATTTTCTTTGCCTCGAAACTTGCTGAATTGTAAAGCTCTGCCCAAGAGAGAAGCTCATCAAACTGGGAGGACAGTTTTTCAAGGGCCTGTGTCCTATCCTCAATGGTGGATTCCAATTGTGCTACAGTTATTCGCAGTCCTTTGGATTTTTCCTCACTATCTCGAATTAGATCAGCCAAAGTATCCTGAGAGAATGCACTTTTTCCTTGAATACACCGAATGATTTCCTCGTGCAGTGATTTCAAACTGTCATCTTGTTTTTTCTGTTCAGCCTTCAGAATTTTCAAATGAGCAATTTGTTCTGTTAATTCTTTTTCATATCTGTTGCTAATCAGCTCTTTTTTGGGAATACCCTGCATCCGAGAAAAGATACTTTTCATAACATTGTCAATTAGATCATTTAGAATATGTAAGGTGTAACCCGTCTGACCTGTACATTCCGTTTGTTTTCTGGTTTTCCCATAGCAGACATAGCGAATTCGTGGTGTCTTATCATAACTGCCATCGCGAAGCTTTCGATACCGCTTGCTGGTAGTGAGTGTCAAGCGAGCACCGCAGTGACCACAAAACACATTACCCGAAAGCAGAGATTGTCCACGCGTATTTATAGGGATGCTAGGAATGCTTTGCGCAGTGGCTGAGCGTTCCTTGCGAATTAGCTGGGCTCTTTCAAATTGCTCTGTGGGAATAATTTGAAGTTCAGGCAGGATTGGGGAGCGACTTTCACCGGAACGAAGTACTCCTGTATAGGTTGGATTGCAGAGGATCCCGTGAATTGAAGCAGGGTGCCACATCTTTCCACTTCGTGCCCGATAACCATTGGCGTTGAGAAAAGTGGTTATTCGCTGCGCTCCATATCCCTCATTGACGTACTTGTCAAAAATCAAGCGAACAATTGGTGCTTCATCCTCATTAACAGTCAGATCAAACAACTCGTGTTTCCGTTTATTCAGGCGACCATTTTTGATTAAGTCATATCCGTAGGCAGCAAATCCTCCCTTAAAATGACCTTCCTCCACCAGTTGCCCAAGGCTTGTGCGTGTTCGTACAGATGTTTTCACACTTTCCCCATCTGCCTGCCAGAAACGAATATAGTTCAGCAATTTATCAATGTGATTGTCAAATCGCTGCTCGCCTTCCTGGGTGCTCCACACCTGAATGCCATTTTTGACAAACCATTCAACTACAAATGGAGTTTCATCAGCAATTCGTCCGATGCGGTCGAACATGAAAACCAGTAGAATATCGAACTGTTTTTGCCGTGCAAGGTCTTTAATGGTTTGAAGTTTATCTCTGGATTCGGCACGAATCTTATGCCCAGAAACACCCTCTTCCTGTTCTTCGTGTACGATTGTCCAGCCCATTTGAGCAGCAAAGCGGTGACAGGCTTTCCGCTGCATTGGAATGTCGGCAACATTGTTATCATCATAATCTACCTGTTTGTCCGAGGAAACGCGGTATAGGCAGCATAGCCGGAAAATCATTTGTGCCTACTTCATGAAGGACAAGTCGGATAACGCCGCTTTCCTGCAAAAGAGCTACGGCACCAACGGTGCGGGGCTTATTATCCAGGGGCAGGAGTACGCCGTCTGGTATGACCCGGAGGGCATTCGCATTTCCCCTGGGCACACCGTCCAGAAGCTGCATACCACCATTGTTACCTGGGAGCAGGCGGCGAAGCGTATCCGGGAGCTGCTGGATATGGGGCGGTATATGCCCCAGGCGGAACTGGATCAAGTTCCGGACTTTGAGCGGCGCAGACTTGCTCAGGCCCTTGCGTTTGCGGTACGAGAGTGTTCCGCCCAGGCAAAGGAGGCCGGGTATCTTCCCCTCACAACGGAAATCGATTCCTCCAATAGCGGCTTTCCCGAAATCGAGGCCCAGATGCAGCGGCTTCTGGAATCCCCTGATACATTAACGCGGCTTGCAGAGGAATGGGCCGTGTTTGCATCTGCCCATGCCAATGATCGCAGCCTTATGGTAAGCCGCCTGTATAACCCTGCCCAGCTGCTGCAAAAGCTGGAAGATTTACGGCGAACGCCCTTGATTTTTACCGCCGCCCAGAGCTTTAACCCCCTGCGGCGGTATTTCATTTCTGATGATGAGATCAACCAGGCACTGCGTGGGCATGCGCGTGAATTCCGGTCTCGGCTGGATGTATTCTCCTTTTTCAGCCAAAACACGGACACGAAAGAGCGGGAACAGTTTCTGAAACGGCAGCACGGGGAATACAGCGGCTACCATGGCGGAAATGACAACAAAACCTACACCTCTGCCGGATTTTCCTTTAGCCATCAAGAACTGAACACCCTGCTCTATCAAAAGATGTTTGCCGAGCAGGAACGCTATCGGCAGCACCTTCTGACGCTGCCCCCGGAAGAAATTCTGGACTGTGCTTATGCGTACACCACCAGAGAGGACATTCTGCTGTCTTTGGAGTATAACGATCTGACCAACAAGCAGTGTCAAGCACTTCTGAAGTCTCCCTGTCCTTTGGAAGATGTTTTTCAAACATGGGAGAAGTGTGAAAGTTCCCACATGGAGGAACTCTGGTCTGCTGTGGAAGATCGCGCGAATACGGTCATTCAGGCAGCGAAAGCCAAATCCCACCGGGAGGAGCGATAGCCTATGGCCTACTTCACCCCGGAAGACATTCAGCAGGCCAAGCAGCTGGATCTGCTGACATACCTCCAAATTTACGAGCCGGATCAGCTGGTAAAGGTGTCCGGCGATACCTATTGCACCAAAGAACACGATTCTCTCAAAATCAGCAATGGAAAATGGCACTGGTTTTCCCGACAAATTGGCGGCAAAACAGCCCTTGACTATCTTGTAAAGGTCAGGGGCTGTTCCTTTTTGGAGGCCATGGAAATCCTTCACGGTGCGCCCCTGCCTAAGACGATCCCTGCGCCGGCTCCCAAGGTAGAGTCAAAAAAGCTGCTGCTCCCGGAACGGAACGGCAATGCGGATGCTGTGGTTCATTATCTCAAAAGCCGGGGCATCCATGATGTCATCATCCGCTACTGTCTGGAAAATGATCTGCTTTTTGAATCCCGGAAATACCACAGTGCCGTGTTCCTGGGCTATGACAAGGAAGGAGTTTCTGGATGATCTGACCACCCGTGACCAGCGGATGATCTTCGGTATCCTGACCATGGTCATTACCGCGGATACCAAGGAACAGCTGGATATGGATACGGATGCCGTTCTCTCCACCGCCCGGAAGCGGATGTGCCAGATGGCAGTTCTCAAGTATCAGCAGATGGACGGCCTGAACACCGTGCTTCCCATTGGCACCCGGAAGCTCAACGCCTTCCGCACCCTGACCACGGAGAGCCTTGCGGTGTTCATGCCCTTTAAGGTCCAGGAGATCATGGACAAGGGCGGTATCTACTTTGGAGAAAACGCCATCTCCCACAACCTCATCATGTGCAACAAGGAGAATCTGCTGAACCAGTCCGCGTTCCTGCTAGGCGTTCCCGGCTCTGGCAAGTCCTTCTCTGCCAAGGAGCTGATGACCTTTCTGATGCTGAACACCGAGGACGATATTCTTGTCTGTGATCCCGAAGGGGAGTACGCCCCTTTGGTGGAGGCTATGGGGGATATGGGGTCCGTGATCCATGTTTCCGCTGGCGGGCGGGATCGGCTCAACGCCATGTACATGGTGGACGGCTATGGGGAGAACAACCCCATTGTGGTCAAGTCCGAGTTCATCATGTCCCTGATCGAACAGATCGACAAGAAAGGGGTTGGCCCCCAGCACAAATCCATCATCGACCGGTGTATTACGATGGTTTACCGGAATGCAGCCTATACAGGAACGGTTCCCACCCTCTGCACTCTGCGGGACACCCTGCTGGAGCAGCCGGAGCCGGAAGCCAAGCAGATCGCCCTGTCCTTGGAACTGTACACTACCGGCTCTTTGGACATCTTCGGCAAGCAAAGCAATGTAGACCTGGACAAGCGTGTGGTGGTGTTTGACATTCACGGCCTGGGTGCCCAGCTGAAGCCCACCGGCCTGCTGGTCATTACGGACACCATGCTGAACCGAGTGACCCTGAACTGGAAGAAAGGAAAACGAACCCATGTATTCATTGACGAATTTCATGTGGTTTTTGAAAATGAGTTTTCCGCCGCCTTCTTCAATTCCGCATGGCGGCAGTTCCGAAAGCGCAATGCTTTTCCCACAGCAATTACCCAGAATGTGGAATATTTGCTGGATTCTGTTCAGGCCAGCACCATGCTTTCCAACTCCGAGTTTATTGTCATGCTGAATCAGGCGGCATCTGACCGGGAAAAGCTGGGCAGGCTCCTGAACATTTCAAACGAACAGATGAACTACATCACCAATGTGGAAGCCGGTTCAGGCCTTATTAAGTATGGCAGTGCCCTCGTTCCTTTCATCAACCGTTTTCCGAAAAATACCAAGCTCTACCAGCTTATGACCACCCGCCCCGGTGAGGGACGGTTTGCCGGTCAGTCCTGATCGGAGGCGAGGCCATTGCCGGAAATCAAGACAAGGCAGCGGAAGAAGCAGCCGGTAATGAATACCGCTCAACAGCAGATGCAGCGAAACTTTGTCCGGAGCAAAGCGGAACAGGCGGCGCACCGGCAGTCGGAGCAGCCGGATTCCCCCAGCAATTATGCGGAAGAAAAAATCTCCCGGACGGCAGAGAATGCCGTTCGGGATGTGGGGGTATTCACAAGAAAAAGCGTTCGGGCAATTCGGCAGCGGGGTGATACATCCGAACGCAGGTACAGCACCCCGACCTTTGAATCCTCTCCAGTTGCGGAATATTCCGGGAATCCTGCGGTTCGTCGGCAGATTGCGGAGGCTGCGCACCGGCAAACCGCCTCAACATCACCGGAACCCCAGAGTAGAGTGGTACAAGCCCCCCGCCCCATTCGGACGAGGGAGCAACAAGAGACAGTGTCTTCTGCGGTAGAATCCACAGTATCTCCCGCCCAGCAGCAGGCGGCCCGCAAGGCCGCCGCTGAAAATATCGTGATGCGGAAGCAGGAACAGAAGAATGCACTTCGTTCTGAACTGGCACAAAATACAGATATTCCAGGGGGTGGCCCTCAAAATGCTGCTTCCATACCTTCTTGTAATATAGGGGCATTAAATCCGTCTCCGGCGCAGAGTCCAAGCAATGGCGGCTCTGTGCCGGAGATTTCAACCAGGCCGCTTGAAGTTCCCATTAAGAAGAAAGCCAGTGTTCCCATCCGCACAAGGCAGGGTGGTGTCCCCATCAAAACGCCCGAACGTGCCGCCACCAAAGCTGCTGATCCCACAGCAGCGCAAGTATTCCGGGAAGCGAAAAAAGCCACCGTGGCCGCCGCCCAGAAAAATGCCCACGCTGCTGCTACCGCAGGCCGCAAGGCCATAATTGCCGCAAAGAAAGCCGCAGAAACCGCCGCAAAGCTGGCGAAATCCGCAGCGGAAGCGGCAAAGACCCTGTATGCGGCAATCACTGCCGGTGGTGCTGCCTCCATATTGGTGATCGTCATTGTTGTCCTCATCGGCTGCGGTGCCGCCATCTTCGGAAGCCAGGACGAATCCACGGAAACCCTGCCCCTCAGTGCGGAGGTGGAATCCTATGAGCCGGTCATCCGCAAATATGCCAAACAGTATGGCATCCCGGATTATGTTCTGCTGATTCAAGCAGTTATGATGCAGGAATCCGGCGGCAGGGGCAATGACCCCATGCAGGCCTCCGAATGCGGGTATAACACCCAGTATCCCAGAACCCCCGGAGGCATTACGGACCCGGAGTACTCTATTTCAGTAGGTATCCAGAATCTTGCGGACTGTTTGCAGACAGCCGGAGCCGAAAGCCCCATTGACCCGGACCATATTCAGCTGGCACTCCAAGGCTATAACTTTGGCAGCGGCTACATTACCTGGGCCTTGCAGAAATATGGAGAGTATTCTCGTGCCAACGCTGTTGAGTTTTCCATGAAGATGGCAGAACAAATGGGCTGGAACAGCTACGGAGACAAGCAGTATGTCCCCCATGTGCTACGGTACTATCCAATCGGCAAGGTATTCTACACCCCGGAAGGTGGAGATGCCATTGTAGATGTGGCCCTGTCCCAGGTAGGCAACGTAGGCGGAAAACCCTATTGGAGCTGGTACGGCTTCACCAACCATGTGGAATGGTGCGCCTGCTTTGTCAGCTGGTGTGCCGACCAATGCGGCTACCTGGACAGCGGAGCCTACCCGAAATTCTCCAGCTGCGTCTTTGGAATGCAGTGGTTCCAGCAGCGCGGCCTCTGGCTGGACGGCTCTGCGGAACCAGTGCCGGGAATGCTCATTTTCTTCGACTGGGCAACCCAGGACGGTGTGCCGGACCATGTTGGGATCGTGGAGAAGGTGGAGAATGGGACGGTCTATACCGTAGAGGGCAATTCCAGGGATATGTGCCGGCAGAAACAGTATTCTCTGGGGAATAGTGTGATTCTGGGGTATGGAATGCCCGCAGGATAAAGCTATCGCCACTCAATACTTGCATCCAGCAGTTCACATGAATTGCTGGATGCATTTTTTATTTGTACACAATTTGATCTACTTTCCTGTTTGGATAATAGTAGCCTCATAAATTAAGTTTCTCCTGCTTTTTGCGGTTATTCGGTATAATATAGATGTATGACGTACAAAAACATATTCAAGATTATGTTCTGTGGAACCCAAATGACCTTACATAAAGGGTCTGCTTCACATGTCTCAAAATGTCAAAAGTAACTTTAACCCGTTATAGTAGTAGAGACAGAGTTCGGCACATCTAACAAATATTGATAAAAATACTGTTCAGTATTGGCAATTGACATATTTGATTATCGAATATATAATACAAGTGAGATTTTGAGGTGTTTTTATCTTATTGATTTTTATACAGATACTACAGGGAGGATACTGTAATGATCGCATACAAGCCTAGTTGTTACGTGTTTATTAGAGGGGCGGTCTATTTAATCGAATATTTTTGAAAACCTACTGTCAATACTGCACTTTTTGAGTGTGAAATTCAGAGGTTTTCTGAATTTCACGCTCTTTTTACGTCCAATTAACGAAGTTAATATCAATCTGCTCCTGTAATCTGAATATATGAAATAACTTAAGGAGGACGATACAAATGACTGCGTTTGATGGAACACTGATTGCTGTACTTACGACATTCATTGCGGGTGTACTCGGAGTGGCAATAACAGGAGTGCGCCTTGTTAACTTACCACTTGTTGTAAGTGTCATTATTCTAATCATTACTTTTATAGTAATAGCCGCACATTATTATGGCTGGAAATCGGATATTTCTAAAATTCAGGATAAAACTAGGAAGAAAATTCCTAAATTAATTCTAACAATCTTTGTCGCTGCAGCAATTTTCACATTTATCTTTGCTAACACTAAAGGAAAGGAAACTGAAGATTTTACGGAGCCATCAACTAATGAGACAGTAACAGAAAATGACAATACAGAAGATCACACAAGCGAGCCAACAGAGGCAACTGTCAAGATTGGAGATATTGTTTCGTTTGGAAAATATTACCAAAATAATAATGAAGAAAAAGAACCAATTAATTGGCTCGTTCTTGATGTCCAGGATACTTCCATGCTTGTTATCAGTCAAAAACTTCTCGATTGTAAACAATTCAATGAAGATTCCAATGATAATTTCTGGAATACAAGTACAATTCGGGGATGGTTACGGTATGAATTTGCTGACACCGCATTTAGTTCGGAGATACAGCAAAAGATAATCCCTACCTATATGGATAGGGACACAGAGGACACCATTTTCCTACTGAGCACCGAGGAGGCAGAACATTACTTTAACAATGCCAAAGCTAGAGAAGCCGTCCCGACCGCTTATGCAGTTAAACATAATGCAGGGCATGACAAAGAACTTTCTGGTGGACCGGGCTGGTGGTGGTTGCGCTCGCCCGGTACAAATGTCGGATGTGTTGCCGACATAAGGAGTGGAGGGGCTATCAATTACGAGGGTTATGGGGTGAAATCGAAAACTTTTTCTGTTCGACCAGCACTTTGGATTGACATTACCGTCCTCAAAACCGAAAGTGAATAATTTCGGGTAAAGCCAGCCGGATTCAGAAGCATAGCAAGCGCTCAACACCCCCGCCTAGCATCTCCCGTATATCCACGAGATAATATCCCAAACCCAGAAAAACTCACGGTGAGTTTTTCGAGAAACCAGACTGGGATGGTGTCAAATGGAAGAAGTATTAGCTGTGCGGGATGCATATCGGGCACAGGAATGGGCAAAGCTCATACGGGAATGCAGTGCCAGCGGATTGACAAAGTGGGAATTCTGCCAACATCGTGGGATTTCTGAGAAAAGTTTTTACAAGCTGAAAAATATAGCTCCGGCCTCCCCTGCACCTGCAGGGGAGGTGTTGGTTAGTAGGGTATCCACTTGGCTTCTTCTTTACTATTATGCGCTTCAATAGTTTCCCAATAGGTCTCCTGCGAAACTTCTTTTCCGTCGCAAAAAATGTGACTGCATCCTCAGTCTCGGTTATATTACAGATTTTTTTGTATTCCCAGCCATTGCCTGTGAAATTCAGACGGGCACATCCTGTATCGGCCGTGCACCTGAATAATTAAATGTGCCATCATTCTTTAATAGGATGCGTCTTTGTAACTGCCATATTTCATCCAGCCTCTCCCGGATTTCCTGGATATCTGCCTGGTACAGAGAATCCCCGGCGTTCACCCGCTTGGCTATCTGGTTGATATTGCGCCCAATGGCAGCCAGTTCCCCGGTAAAGGCTTTGATATCCGCGGTGTCCAGATTTATGATGTACCCGTCAATCGCCATCTTCCGAAGGTACGCCCCCATCCGCTTCGCCAGGAGCTGGGACAGCTTCTCGTCAATGAGTTGTTTTTCCTCCTCCGTAACGTAAAATTTGATTTGAATATTTCGCTTCCTGACTGCCATCTATCGCCTCCGTTTTCGTCTAAGGGTTTGGGATTTGCCCAATAACAAATTTCGCAAGTGGGTACTCACTTGCTGTGCTTGCTATCGTATCTTTTCCTTACTTATATAATCCCAAAACTATGGTTTTGGCAACTTTTAGACTTAAAGAAAGATGTTTTTCATACCACAAAATTTAGAGGTAGCATCAAAACGGGCAATCGTGTTGATGCTACCTCATTTGAAATTCCATTATACCGATAGGTGAGTATTTTCTAGAAGCTGACAGTCAATAGGAACGCAGCCATTCAACCTCATGGACAAAATAAACTTATTATCATTCTGAGAAACGGACATATGCCCATCATGCTTTTCAACACATTTTCGGACATTTTGAAGTCCGTAACCATGGTTTTTCCCACGGCTGCACTGAAGATATCCTTCTGCGTATGGATTCTCGATCTGGTAAAAGAGAATATTGTGATAGATCCGCATTTGAATCCGTATGTATCGTTCCTCTATGGGCAGTGACTGACAGGCTTCTATGGCGTTATCCAGGGTATTCCCCAGTAAAACGTAAAGGTCCACTGCGGAGATCCCCAGGTTTTGAGGAACGCTGACATCAAAGGTAAAAGAAATATCGGCATCCTCTGTAATCTCCCGGTACTCATTCAGGATGACATTTACGACACTGTTTCCTACGTCAACAACCGTAGTAAGGCTGTCAAATAACTCCTGAGTCTCAGCCATCATCTGATTGACTTCCGCTACGTTCCCTTCTGCCGCCAAGGTTCGCATGGCCTGCATATATTTATTGATATCATGGAACATGGCACGGGTTTCTTCCTGTTCACTCCGGAGTTGGGTATAGTATTGCTCCTGCATGGCATAATGATGCTCAGCCAGTTCCGCTTGTAGTTTCTGATCAGAAGCACTTTTTGCACGCTCTGCATACAAAACAATGACAATGTTTACGTAGAGCAGACCAATTGCAGATACCAAAATTGGAATAGGCATTACCTCGTCACCAGAAAGGACATGCATACAAAATGACAGGCCCAATACAATTCCTGCAATATATCCTGGAGTTAATGTGAGCAAGAAGGACAATGTAATGGCAGTCCTTCTGCGTTTCGTAATTGCCAGCACGATCAATACGCACAGCCATAATAGCATATGCGTGATAATAATAGCCATGGTACGGGTACGTGCGTCAGACATTATTTGTTGTACGTCAATATGGAATAGGGCAAATAGGCCGAACACTAGCATTTCATTTAATACATATAGACCGCTGTAACTGATACTGGCATAGACCGCTTGAAGAACGCTCGATCGGGAAAAGAAATATACGATCATACCGAGTCCGGTTGCGCAGAAAACCAATCGAAGGAAAGAGACATTTGGAAGAAAAGCAAGTGCCGTAAGAATAACACCAAAAGCAATATAGCTACCTACCATTGCCCACCTAGGATGCGACCTTTTGGTAAAGAAACCATTAAAATAGATATGTGCAAGGAGTATTTCTGCAACGACTCCTGTGAGCTCTGCAAGAATATAATACATGGCTACCTCCCAAGGAAGCGATACAGCGCATCGTTAAATTCCTGCATCCGCTTTCGGCCAATGGGTACCACTACGCCACAGTCCAACACTATTTCTGTCGCAGTTGCGGAGCGAATGTGTTCTAAATTTACAACGTAACTTTTATGTGGAGATGCAAAATATCCTTTTGGCAGACGGGACATCACTTCTTTTAAGGTGCTGCGAAAACGGTATGCCTCATCTGCCGTATGGACTATGGCATAATGCCCGAATGTTTCGATATATTGGATGTCTCGCAGATGTACGGAGACAAGTGCTGTATCAATTTGGAACGTCAGGCGGTGCGCTGTTGCATCAGCAATGGCCGCATCCATGGCTTCAAAGAAGGCCTCACGCATAACAGGCTTTTGAAGATACCGTATTGCGACCCCATACCCTTTCAGTGCGTAAGCATTGCTTTTTGTAGCGAATATTACAATAGGGGGATTGGGCATGGAAATCAACTCCTTGGCGATATCAAATCCTGTAGGAGGCTCCATCTCGATATCCAGAATTGTAATATCAAAGCCAGATGTCTTTGCTGCGTACAGTAAATCTTTGGCATGTAGGAAAGTGGTAATTTGAAGTTGACAGTCTACATCGTAATGTTTTACCATTTCTAAGACTTGAGCCAAATCCTGTGTTTCATCATCGCAAACTCCCAATCGTAAGCGTCAAATCTACCCCCGCAAAGAAACTGCCGGACACCAACTAAGGTATCCGGCAGGAAAATCAAAATATGTCCGCCGCAGGTGCTTCTCCGAGGAACTCATCCACGGCATTACCTATGGCATACTGGAATGCCTCATCCGTCATCCAGGAGCAGGCGGAATAGGTGCGTTCAATTGTGTCTACGAACCTCCTGGACAGGCGTGGATGCTCCCGTTCAAATTCAGGGAAGTAATCAATCACATAGCCGGAATAATCCATATCGAAATCTTCCCGGCTTATGTCACCGTTGGCAAAATCGATTACGAAATTCACCAGAAAGGCACCGTGTTTTTTGAGTTTCATTCTTCCGAACCATCCCTCACCTGGTATATGCAATACATTTTTCCGGCGCGTTCCAGGGCAGCAGACTCTCAACAATGTTGGGATCTTTCAAATCCGCATTGTTTGCCGTTTTTAACAGCCATGTCAGATATCGGTACGGCTCCAGTCCGTTCTCAATGGCCGTCTGAATCATGCTGTACATGATTGCGCTGCCTGTTGCTCCCTTTGGGGTATTGGCAAAGAGGAAGTTCTTTCGGTCAATAACAAAGGGCTTAATGCTTCTCTCCGCCCGGTTATTGCTCAGTTCCAGCCTGCCGTCCTTGAGATAATTCGTCAGGTAGGGCCACTGCTCTTTCAGATAGGTAAACGCCTTTCCCAAGGCAGACTTGGGCGCGGCTGTTCTGGTATTTGCCCACGCGAACATAGCGTCTAAAACAGGTTTTGCCTGCTCCAGCCGCTGGTTATATCGCTCTTCCGGTGTCAGTTCTGCCCAGCTATCCTCCAGTTTGAACAGGAGGTTGCAATAGGCCAGCCCCTGGGCGGCCGAACTGCCTTTTGCTTTTCCCTTGGGCAGGGATTTCATTGCCTCGTCAAACTTTCTCCGGGCATGGGTCCAGCAACCTGCTACCGTTATCCCTCCCGGAAGGCTGTGGTATCCGGCATAGCCATCCGTGTGGAGGTAGCCTCGGAATCCATCCAGGAATTCTTTTGGATGCTTCCCACCCCGTCCCGGCTGGTACTCATACAGAACTATGGATTTCTCTGTATCCCCACTGGTCCGGTACAGCCACATATAGCTGTTGCTTTGCGGCGCTTTCCCAGGCTCATGAAGCACCTGCAGCGTCGTCTCATCTGCGTGAAGAACATTCCGCTTGAGCAGTTCTTTATGCAGCTGCTCATATACGGGAGTCAGGTAATCTTCTGCCGCTTTTAAGATCCAGTTGGACATGGTCTGCCGGCTCAGCTGGATGCCTTTCCGGTTCATCTCCTGCTCCTGTCGGTACAAGGGAGAACCCATGACGAACTTTTGGGTCATGATGTGCGCAATGGCTTCCGGGGTTGCAAAGCTGCCGGGGATGATATTCTTCTCCCTGGGAGCCTTTACAATGGGCGTTTCGCAACCCTCGTCAGCACTTTCAGCGCAGCTCTTGCAGGCGTAGGTGTAGTAAATATCCTCCCGGACGATATACTGGGCAGGGATGACCTTCAATGTCTTTACAACTTCCTTACCGATCTCCGTCATGGTATCCCCGCACTGAGGGCAGACCAGGTCTTCGCCCTCCAGACGATGCTCCACCTGTTTCGTGGGGATCCCTTCCGGGATGGTGTCCAGCGTATAGGTGTGCTTCTTGTGCCGCTTGTGGCCGGCCACATCGGTTTCTTCCGGTTCCTCTGTTTCCGCGGCGGAGAACACCTCGGCCTCGTTGAACAGGAAGCTCATCTGCTCCATGACCGACTCGTCGGCCTTCTCAGAAGACGCGCCAAACTGCTTGTGCCGGGCCAGCCGCAGAGCTTCCGTTAACAGTTCTATCTGGCTTTCCAAACGGGAAATGCGCTCGTCCTGGGCCAGAAGCTGTTGCTCCTGACCCAGGAATTTCTCATATTCCGCCCGGGAAATGGCCACCATTTCCGGGTTACTTGTCCGTAAATTTTCTCTCTTTTTCATGGATTTGTTATATCATATTTCCATGGAAAAGTACAGAAAAATCTGCGTTTTTCTAAACAATTTCCAGTCCAGAAACCGCCCCCAGCGCCTTTGGCTGGTATATGCTTAACCCTTCCATGAGCCAGCGATATTGTTGGGCGGTCAGGCTTCTGGCTTCGCTTTCTTTTCGCGGCCATTGGAAAGAACCGGATTCCAGCCGCTTGTACAGCAGCACAAATCCGTTGCCCTCCCAGTACAGTGCTTTGATTCGGTCCCGCCGCCTGCCGCAAAACAGAAATAATGTGTTGGTGAACGGATCCAACCGGAATTCCTGCTGAACCATGGCTGCCAGTCCGTCAATCCCGCGGCGCAGGTCTGTGTAGCCACAGGCGATATACACCTTGTCCGCTCCGGTAAAGTCGCTCAACATGACTTTAATATCCGCAGCACCGTTTCCACGGTGACTGCATCCGCGCCGGAATAGATATCCGCCTCAGCTCCGGCAATACGAACCGTGACAGCAGCGCCGCCGGATGGCCGAACATTCGGTGTTGATGTAATTTCCACGAAGGCA
>ERZ780178.1605-NODE-1605-length-14089-cov-2.689896_pt1 | contig 14089 bp, 10 predicted proteins | sample MGYA00511018_ERZ780178 | MGnify/ENA primary metagenome ERZ780178 (study PRJEB29588, sample SAMEA2151439) | human gut metagenome | biome: human gut; feature: human-associated habitat; material: faeces | place: Denmark | collected 2008/2010 ...
ACGGCGATACCGAGACAGTCTGTGCGGCCTATAAGGCCACCCAGCGCGGCGAGGCATGAGTATGAACCTGCGACTGAAACGTGCCAGAGAGCTGGCAGGATATGCCGTGCAGCTGACCAAGGACGAGGGCCTGCCTACCATGCTCAAGCGGGGCGCGGGCTTTGTCAAGCGCCGCTGTTTTGGCAAAAAGGCCCGCTACCTGCCCGCAAAAAAGGTGCTGGAAGCCCAGCGCGCAGAGATGGCCGGAAAAACGGCGGCAGACTGCGGTCTGCCCACCATCTCGGTGCTGACCCCGCTGTATAATACTCCGGAAAAATACCTGCGGGAATTTCTGGATTCCTTCGTAGGGCAGACCGCGCCCAACGGGCAGCTCTGCCTTGCCGATGCTTCGGACGCCGCCCACGGGGACGTAGAGCGCATCGTAAAGGAATATCCACAGGACGCGGCCGAAGACTATCACAAGGCAGGAGTGTCCCTGGCCCAGCTCCATTCATACGGACTGCATCATGGCCGGCCCGCCCTGCGCGATATTGCATGGAATCCCGCTACCCGTTCGATTACCTTTCTCGACTGGGAAAATGAAATGAAATTCTTCCACGTCGATGGCCGCGTCCTCGATCTGTTCTTATTCATCCACAGCTATTTCCGTGAAGGATGGCCCGACAATCATCTGCTCGATCAGGCCATGAAAGGCTATCAGTCCGTTCCGGGATGGGAAGCGCGGCTGAGTGAACTCCAGCACTTCATCACAGGCCACGGCATCGTCTTTGGCATCTGCCGGCACCTGATAAAGACCGGCTGGATCGACGTCGTGTCGGTCAGCAAGGCTGAAGCGTATATACGGGGGCTTTCCTGAGTGTTACGGAAAAGGGACTGGATAAGAACGCATATTTCACAGAAGTATGCTGTCATGCCCAGTCCCTTTTTCTTATTCTTTTGTCTGTACGGTTATACCGGCCAGTTTTTCATAGAAGGTCACCATGCAGCTGTTGTCTTCCCGGCCGCGGCCTTCCTGCATGAGGCTCTGGGTAATCTGCTGTACGATTGGTGCCAGCAGCAGGGGGACGTCCAGTTCCTGTGCCGTTTCCATGACGTGATTGATATCTTTCATCTGACTTTCCAGGAATCCGCCGGGAGCAAAATCGCGGCCATAGATACGGGCTGCTTTTTGTTCCAGTATGGCACTGCCAGCCAGACCACCCCGCACAGCTTCATACACTTTCTTAGGATCCGCACCGGCTTTCTGGGCCAGCACCAGGGCTTCGGAGACGGCGGCGATATTGATGAAACACATGATTTGATTGCACAGTTTCGTCACCGATCCGGCCCCGTTAGGTCCTGTTACGACGGCCGATGAGCCCATGGCCAGAAAGACGTCCCGGACCCCTTCTGCCACCGTTTCGTTGCCGCCGATCATGAAAGCCAGCGTGCCGGCTATGGCACCGGGTTCGCCACCACTTACGGGTGCATCGAGGAAGGGACAGCCGGCTTTTTGTGCCAGGGCGGCAAATTCCTGCGATTCGACTGGAGCCACCGAGCTGGAGTCGATGAGGACCGTACCGGGGCGGATGCCGGCCAGTACGCCGTCGGGACCGGTGAGGACATCTTTTACAATGCGCCCGCTGGGGAGCATGGTGATGACCACATCCTGATTCCGGGCCGTTTCCCTGCCCGTCAGTGCCGTGTGGACCCCTTGCTGTTTTAGTTCCGCTATGGCTTTCTGGTTGCCGTGTCCATTGTCTATGATTGTGACATCCATCCCTGCCTTGCACAGGTTGCGGACCATGGGAACACCCATGATGCCCAGTCCGATAAATCCGATTCGTTTCATATCATTCATCTCCTCTGTGAAAGTGAGTCATCGTCCGTATGGGTTCAAAACTACGCCTGTGAATCGGGCAGGGCCCGTAGGTTTCGATGGCCTCTTTATGTAGTCTGGTCAGATAGCCTTTGTGTACGGCAAAACCGTATTCCGGGTAAGTCTTATCGTACTGTTCCATGAGCCGGTCCCGGGTCACTTTGGCAATGATCGATGCCGCCGCAATAGACGCGCTGAGGGCATCGCCGTGGACCAGGGACTGATGGGTCACCGTAAGGGCCGGCAGAGGCATGGCATCGACCAGGACGGCTTCTGCCGGGACGGACAGGGTCCGGACGGCATCGTACATGCCCTGTTGGGTCGCGTGATAGATATCAAGGTCATCGATTTCTTTTTCCGATTTGGCGATGCACGAGACGGCGACGGCTTCGGCCATGATTTTGTCGTAGAGCCGTTCCCGTTTGGCCGGCGGTACTTTTTTGCTGTCATTCAGGCCGGGACATTCCCAGAAGGGAGGCAGGATGACGGCAGCGATCATAACCGGTCCTGCGACGGGTCCCCGCCCCGCTTCGTCAATGCCGGCCACGTGATAGATGTTTTCATTATAAAATCTGGTTTCGTAGGTATACATAGAAAGGAGCCGTTCCCGTTCTTTTTCTTCCCGCACTTTGCGGCGCATAAAGGCGGCGGCTTCTTTTTGTACGGACACGCGGGAGTCTTCCTTCATAGCCTGCAGTAGGGCCGGGATGTCGGTCTGTCCGTCTTTCAGCATAGCTTTCAGCTCTGCCAGTTTATAGGCTGCCGTTTCCATTACGCATCCTCCCCGCTGAGTTCTTCTACCCGGTCGAGGGACAGGGCACCAATGCGGCCTTCGCGGAACTCTTTCAGTATGAGCTTGTACGTTTTTTCCATATCGACGGTGCCGCCCGATACGATACAGCCCCGTTTGCGGCCGATGGCTTCGACCGTGGCAAGTGGAGCTTCGTCCAGGCTATCGAGCTTGAACCGGCCTTTTAGTTCTTCCGGATACCACTGACCCAGTTCCCGGATCAGCTCGGAGATAACCGTTTCCATGTCAAAGACCGTATCGGAAATGGCTCCTGTCGCGGCCAGCCGGCAGGCATAGGTCTGATTTTCCAGTTTCGGCCAGAGCACGCCCGGCGTATCGAGCAATTCCAGCTTGTCTCCCAGATGGACCCATTGCTTGCCCTTGGTTTCGCCTGGCTTATCGGCCGCTTTGGCCACGTTCCGGTGTGCCAGGGTATTGATCAGTGTCGATTTACCTACGTTAGGAATGCCCAGGATCATGGTACGTACCGACCGGGTCCTGAGCCCCCGCATCTTCCACCGTTCCAGCTTGGGAGCGGCCAGCTGGCGTACCTTGCTGAGGAGCTGTTTGACGCTGCGACTGTCTTTGCTGTTGAGAGCCAGCACGAGGCGGCCCTGCTGTTTATAATAAGTCAGCCACTCCGCCACACAGTCCGGATCGGCCAGATCAGCTTTATTCAGAACGACCAGAGACGGCTTCTGCCCGATGAGCTTTGCAATCATAGGATTGGTACTGCTCATGGGAATCCGGGCATCGACCAGTTCGATGACGACGTCGATGACTTTCAGATTGTCTTCGATGAGCCGGCGGGCCTTGGCCATATGGCCGGGAAACCAGTTGATAATCATATATACTACCACCTTTCTATCTTCTATTCTACTGGATTCGGCAAAAACCGTCAAACACCTATCCGAAGATGGTCCGTGCTCTGCCTGATAATCGAAAAAACAGGACCCGCGTGGAGCGGATCCTGTTTTTGTCTATCCTATGCCGTTGTATCGATCAGCCTTTACGGGTTGCCGTTAATTCCTGTACATGGGCAATGAAGTCGTCTACCGGCTGTGCACCGATATCACCTTTGGCGCGGTCGCGGATGGAGAGGGTATTGTTTTCCATTTCCTTATCGCCGATGACAGCCATGTAGGGAACTTTTTCCATCTGGGCCTTGCGGATCTTGTAGCCAATTTTTTCATTGCTTTCGTCTACTTCTACGCGGATACCCATCTTCTTGAATTTCTTGCGCAGTTCTTTGGCATAGGCCAGATGTTTGTCCGAAATAGGCAGTAATTTGACCTGTACCGGAGACAGCCATACGGGGAAGGCACCGTTGTAGTTTTCAATGAGGATGCCCAGGAAACGTTCGACTGAACCGAAGACGGTACGGTGAACCATGACCGGACGATGTTTCTGGCCATCTTCGCCGATGTAAGTCATGTCGAACCGTTCCGGCATGAGCATATCCAGCTGGATAGTACCGCACTGCCAGGTACGGCCGATGGAGTCTTTGACATGGAAGTCCAGTTTCGGGCCGTAGAATGCGCCGTCACCTTCGTTAATCTGGAAGGGAACGCCTTTTTCTTCGATGACTTCACGCAGCGTCTTCGTAGCCAGATCCCAGATTTCATCAGAGCCCATGGAATCTTCCGGACGGGTGGACAGTTCTACGTGATAATCGAGGCCAAAAATCTTGTAAGCTTTATCAATGAGATCCATGACGCCGGAAATTTCCTGTTTCATCTGGCTCGGCAGCATGAAGATGTGGGCATCATCCTGCGTGAAGCAGCGGACACGGAACAGGCCGTGGAGGGCACCGTGGAGTTCGTGACGATGGACGAGGCCCAGTTCAGCCATCCGCATGGGGAAATCACGGTAGCTGTGGACGTTGCTCTTGTAGACGAGGATGCCACCCGGGCAGTTCATCGGTTTGATGGCGTACGGTTCATCATCAATAGTGGTGAAATACATGTTTTCCCGGTAATGATCCCAGTGACCAGACTGTTCCCAGAGATGACGGCTCAGGATGGTCGGCGTACTGATTTCGTCGTATTCGGCTTCATCATGGAGTTCGTACCAGAGTTTGAGCAGTGTCTTGCGAAGGACCATGCCTTTGGCGTGGAAGAACGGGAAGCCCGGGCCTTCTTCGTGGAAACTGAACAAGTCGAGCTGTTTGCCCAGTTTACGATGATCACGCTTTTCGGCTTCTTCCAGCATGTGGAGGTAATCATCGAGGTCAGATTTCTTTTCAAAAGCCGTACCGTAAATACGCTGGAGCATCTTGTTGTGTTCGTCACCGCGCCAGTAGGCACCGGCAACGGTCTGCAGCTTGAAGGCTTTAACAGCGCCCGTAGAAGCTGTATGGGGGCCGGCACAGAGATCGACGAAATCGCCCTGGCGGTAGAGGGAAATTTCAGCGTCTTCCGGCAGGTCCTGGATCAGTTCTACTTTATAATCCTGACCGGCTTCTTTAAAGAGTTTCAGCGCATCTTCACGGGATACGACTTCTTTCGTAAGAGGCAAGTTTTCTTTGACGATCTTGGCCATTTCGGCTTCGATTGCCGGGAAATCTTCCTGTGTAAAGCGGTGTTCTGTATCGAGGTCATAGTAAAAGCCGTTTTCAATGGACGGGCCAATAGCGAATTTTACGCCCGGGAAGAGATGCTGGATAGCCTGGGCCATGACATGGGATGCTGTATGGCGAAGGGTATCTTTGCCAGCCTGATCGTCAAAGGTGAGGAATTCAACAGTCGAACCGTCGGTAATCGGTTCACGCAGGTCTGTTACTTCTCCATTTACCTTTGCGACTAATACTTTTTTTGCCAGGCTGTTGCTAAGCTGTTTGACGGCTTCGGCAAGAGAAATGCCATCGGCAAATACTTTCTTGCTACCATCTTTCAAAATTAATTCTGCCATAAAAAAACATCCTCCTTTGTAATACAAAAGCTCCCGTCCTCAAGGGACGAGAGCTTGCTCACGTGGTTCCACCCTAGTTCAGCAGACAATACCTGCTGTACTCGAACGCGGTAACGGTGCGACCGGACATCCATACTCTATTCCGGATGCCAGTTCCAAGGCGGTAACGAAGTCGTGTCTTATGGGGTACTCTCACCACCGTACCCTTCTCTGGTATAAAACGAACAACCAGTCATGTCCTTGTCAAAACTGTTTTCTTATCACTAGGTATGCGTAAATTATACGACCGCCTTTGCAGCTTGTCAAGGGGGAATAGGGTTTGAAGTTTGATGTTTGGGGTTTGATGTTTGGGGTTTGATGTTTGGGGTTTGATGTTTGGGATTTGATGTTATTGCCTCAGACAGAAAAAAGGACTGTGCATGACAGCCTTTGCTTTCATGCTACAGTCCTTTACCTATCTCAGCTATTAGCCTTTGATTTTTTTGATAGCAGCAGTCAGGAGCGGAACGATCTTGAATGCGTCGCCTACGATACCATAATCGCAAACTTTGAAGATAGGAGCATCTTCATCTTTGTTGATGGCGATAACGCAGTCAGAACCACTCATGCCAGCGAGATGCTGGATAGCGCCGGAAATACCGCAGGCAATGTAGATTTTCGGACCTACCGTCTTACCTGTCTGGCCTACCTGATGGAGAGCATCGATCCAGCCAGCGTCAACAGCAGCACGGGAAGCGCCTACAGCACCGCCGAGAACGTCAGCGAGGTCTTTCAGCATGCCAGTGAACGGTTCAGGACCATTCATGCCACGGCCGCCGGATACGATAACGTCAGCTTCTTCGATTTTGATGCCTTCGCCGCCCATTTTGATGAGTTCAACGAATTTGGTCATGAAATCAGCGTCGCTGAGGTTAGCAGTCTTTTCGATAACTTCACCTTTGGCATTAGGATCAGCTTCCGGTTTTTTGAATACGTTCGGGCGAACGGTACCCATCTGCGGGCGGTTGTCCGGGCAAATGATTTCAGCCATGATGTTGCCGCCGAGAGCCGGACGAGTCCAAACGATGGTCTTGCCGTCGTCGTCAACAGCCAGGCCCGTGCAGTCAGCCGTAAGGCCGGTCTGGAGGGAGTTGGCAATACGGGGGCCGAGGTCACGGCCGATGTTCGTAGCGCCTACGAGGAATACATTCGGTTTTTCTTCATGGAAGAAATCGCAAATGACTTTTGCATATGCCGTCGTGTTGTAGTTTTCCAGTTTCGGATCGTCATATACATATACTTTATGTGCACCGTGGGCAATCAGTTCCTGTGCCAGCGGTTTTACATCTTTACCAATCAAGATAGCGCCAACTTCGTCACCGATGGTGTCAGCCAAAACGCGGGCCTGACCCAACAGTTCGAAAGATACGTTGCGCAATTTGCCTTCGAATTGTTCAGCAATGACATAAATGCCTTTGTATTCTGCTAAATCCATTTTCACTTTTCCTCCTTAGAATTAAATGATTTTCTGAGCAGTCAGTTTTTCCATCAAGGTATCAACAGCTGCCTGGTCGTTGTCATCTTCAACAGGAATGATGAGGCCCTGTGTTCTCTGAGGCGGTGTGAAAATCTTACGAACTTTCGTCGGGGAGCCGTTCAGGCCGATTTTGGTTTCGTCAGCTTTAACGTCATCAGCGGAGAGTTCAGGAATTTCGCGACGTTTTGCTTTCATCGTGCCACGGATGGTCGGGAAGCGCGGTTCGTTCAATTCTTTAACAGCCGTAATCAGGACAGGGAAGTTAGCTTCCGTAATGATGTAGCCTTCTTCGTTCTGCTGTTTTACTTTTACGCATTTAGCTTCTTCGTTTACTTCGATAGCTGCTGCATAGGTAATCTGCGGGATGCCGAGTTCGCAGGCGATCTGCGGGCCTACCTGTGCCGTATCACCATCAATAGCCTGTTTGCCGCAAAGGATGATATCGAACTGTTCGATGCCTTTGAGTTCAGCTACTTTTTTAACAGCCTGAGCCAGGCAATAACCTGTAGCCAGCGTATCGGAACCGCCGACTTTGCGGTCTGTGAGGAGGTATGCTTCATCAGCGCCCATAGCCAGACCTTCACGGAGAACGTCTTTAGCCTGCGGGGGCCCCATGGAGAGCAAAGTTACCTTTGCGCCCTGGTTATCTTTTAACTGAAGAGCAGCTTCCAAAGCGTTCTGGTCGAACGGATTGAAGATGTTCGGTACACCGGCACGAATGACGGTATGTTTTACGGGATCAATTTTTACTTCTGCTGTGTCCGGAACCTGTTTGACACATACCAATATTTCCATATTTCTGTTGCCTCCTAAAAATAATTTTTATGTCAACAGCGCTAATGGCTGCCTCATAAACAAGGATAGGTTATTTGAGCAGGAAGCCCGATGTAACCATGAGCTGTACTTCGTTGGTGCCTTCATAGATCTGCGTAATCTTGGCGTCGCGCATATGACGGGCAACGGGGTAATCTTCTGTGTAGCCATAGCCGCCAAAGATCTGGACAGCTTCTGTCGTAACTTCCATAGCGATATCGGAAGCCATTCTTTTGGCAATGGCAGCTTCCAGAGAGAAACGGCCGCCGGCCTGTTTGGCTTCGGCTGCTTTGTAAACCAGGAGACGGGCTGCTTCGATCTTCATCTTCATATCAGCCAGTTTGAAGGAAACGTTCTGGAATTTGCAGAGCGGACGACCGAACTGTACACGTTCTTTCGAATAGGCGACAGCGTCGTCAAGGGCAGATTCAGCGATGCCCAGAGCCTGGGCAGCGATGCCGATACGGCCGCCGTCGAGGGTCTGCATAGCGATGATGAAGCCTTTTCCTTCTTCACCGAGCAGGTTTTCTGCCGGAACTTTGACATCCTGGAAGATGAGTTCCATAGTCTGGGACGTATGGATGCCCAGTTTGTCTTCTTTCTTGCCAAAGGTGAAGCCTTCCCAGCCTTTTTCAACGATAAAGGCGGAAATGCCTTTCGTGCCTTTGGATTTATCCGTCATGGCAAATACGATGTACGTATCAGCCTTACCGCCGTTGGTGATGAAAATCTTGTTGCCGTTGAGGATGTAATGATCGCCATCCTTGACAGCCGTCGTCTGCTGCATAGCAGCGTCGGTGCCGGCACCCGGTTCGGTCAGGCAGAACGCACCGAGTTTTTCACCCGTTACGAGCGGTTCGAGATATTTTTTCTTCTGTTCTTCCGTACCATACTGCCAGATGGGGTTGGTACCGAGGGAAATGGAAGCGGAAACGGTTGCTGCCATACCGGCATCATATTTGGCAATTTCTTCCACGCAGAGGATATACGTCAGTACATCGCCGCCGTCATTGCCCATTCCACCGTATTCTTCAGGATAGTAAATACCGGCAATACCCATGTCCTGCATCAAAGCTTTTACATGTTCTTCGCCAAAATCACCTGCGTGATCGCGTTCGCCGATATCCGGTTTTATTTTCTTTTCACAATAATCATGGACGGTTTTAACGATGTCTTTCTGCAGATCATTCAATTTAAAATCCATACTGTTCCCACTCTCCTTAAACATCTATTACGTAAAAACTAAAAGGTCTTCTTTCCTGCCATTGATACTGCATAAATACAAAAATTTTACACTATCTATACGGAACGTCGCTTGCAACAAGGCAAACGTATCCGACCTACAAGCTCTTACACTTGCATTGTACAACTTTTCACGTATTTAATCAATAGAAAAAGGCGCTATTTATACAATGCAATTATTCCTTTTTTTCATGATTGAATAGTTATCATTGCAAACGATAGTTTACAAAATATTTATAAATGATTTATGAATACACGTTTGAATTATAAAGTAACATTTTTAAAGACCATATATAGCTATATTGTATATCCGTACAAAAACGTATAGCCGTACCAGACTAGTGGTCCTGCCGATACAAATACATGTGGCATCATCTTCCTTTATTCTCTTTCCTCTCATGCCTCGTACAGGGACAGGAAATGTCGCAGGATATGAGCTGTAATGCCCCATATGGGCCACTTCTGATACCGATAAATATAAACGGAATATGTTTTGCGCCGCTTCCAGCTGCGGTCACCGCGAAAGCTGTTGTACAAGACGTCTTCCGGGAAATCAGCTCCGGGACGGGTGGCGATTTCCATATGCTTTTCCTCTGGCCGGACCGAGCGAAGGTAGGAAATGGGGGCCGTAAATATTTCCGCTATTTCTCCGCGGCTCAAAGTGAAATCCTGCGTATGAATCCGGGCCGCAAAAGGCCAGACAGTGACGCCCGCCATGGATTCAATATAATCTAGGGGGCCCAATATGTCTATATCGCCGCGGCATACCCCCAGTTCCTCCATCGTTTCCCGTATGGCCGCATCGAGGGCGCTGGCATCGCTTTTTTCTATACGGCCGCCGGGAAAACAGATATCCCGCGGCTGCCAGGCCAGTTTGCTGCTCCGGACTTCAAAGAGGATGTGTTCTTCCCCGCCAATGGTGAGAATTGGCAGGATGACAGCACAGGGCGTATTATTCAGGGACGTAAGGTGATGCACCGTCCGGTTGGGAGTGAGTTTATCTTTCATGACACGGCTCCTTCTGCAAAAAAAGGGATGCCCGGCGGCACCCCTTTTCCTATATTATTTTACGACGATATTGATGATTTTCTTCGGTACGACAATGAATTTGACAACCTGCTTGCCATCGGTAAAGGTCTTGACGTGAGGACGGGCGAGAGCCAGTTCCTTCAGTTCGTCTTTCCCCATTTCGACAGGAACGGTGATACGGTCACGTACTTTGCCGTTGACCTGGATTGGCAGTTCGATTTCATCGACCTGAAGGGCGCTTTCATCGACTTTCGGCCAATCCTGTTTGTGGACATCGCCTTCAAAGCCGACTTTCTGCCACAATTCCGCTGTGATATGAGGTGTAAACGGTGCCAGAATCTTGAGCAGATTTTCTACGACTTCTACGGCCACATCCTTGCGGATGGACGTATTCTTGTCCACGTAGTTGTACATGGCGTTGACGTATTCCATGATGGAGCTGACCGCCGTATTCAGTGCGTAGTGGCCATCGGCCCCTTTGACATCGACCGTTACTTTGCGGATGGACGTGTATTCGACGAGACGCAGTGCTTTTTCTGCTTCCGTGTACGGACGGCTGCTGTCGTCGCCGGCTTTCGCCAGATCCATGTACTGGAAGACGATGCGCCATACACGGTTCAGGAAGCGGTACGAGCCTTCTACGCCCGTATCCGACCAGGGCAGATCCCGTTCGGGCGGAGCGGCGAAGAGGATGAACAGGCGGGCCGTATCGGCACCGTATTTCGATACAATTTCTTCCGGCGATACGACGTTACCTTTGGATTTACTCATCTTGCTGCCATCGAGGAGTACCATCCCCTGGGTGAGCAGGCGTTCGTACGGTTCGACTTTATCAACATAGCCGGCATCGTACAGGACTTTCATGAAGAAGCGGGCGTAGATCAGATGGAGGATGGCGTGTTCAATGCCACCGATGTACTGATCGACATTCATCCAGTAATTGGCTTTCTTCGGATCGAAAGGCATTTCCGTGTTGCGCGGATCGGTATAGCGCAAATGATACCACGACGAGCACAGGAAGGTATCCATCGTGTCCGTTTCGCGGATAGCCGGGCCACCGCATTTCGGGCAGGTCGTGTGGAGGAATTTTTCGCTCGTTTCCAGAGGAGACGTAGCGCCCGCCGTAAATTTGACGTCTTCCGGCAGTTCGACCGGGAGCTGGTCTTCCGGTACGAGCTGTTCGCCGCATTTTTCGCAGTAAACGACCGGAATCGGAGCACCCCAGTAACGCTGACGGGAAATCAGCCAGTCGCGGAGACGGAAGTTGACCGTCGCGTGACCATAGTCGTGATCGACGAGCCATTTCGTAATGGCTTTCTGCCCTTCTTTAATGGACAGGCCGTTGAATTCACCGGAATTGATGAGGTAGCCTTCGCCCGTGTAGGCTTCGGTGATGTCATCGTGTTCGTAGTCGATCTTGCCTTCCGGATCCTGGATGACATATTTGATGGGAATATTGTATTTCTTGCAGAATTCAAAGTCACGCTGATCGTGGCCGGCAACGCCCATGACGGCGCCGGTACCATAATCGACGAGGACATAGTTGGCAATCCAGATAGGCACCTTGGCCTGGTTGAGCGGGTTGATGGCATAGGCACCGGTGAACATGCCAACTTTTTCGGCGTCATCGGACGTACGTTCAATATCGCTCTGATTGCGCATCTTTTCGATGAAGGCGCGCAGTTCGGCTTCATTGGGCTTACCTTTGATGATCCGTTCCACAAAGGGATGTTCCGGAGCCAGGACGACGAAGCTGGCACCAAAAATCGTATCGACACGGGTCGAGAACAATTCTACACGTTCACCGATTTCCGGGATGTCAAAGAAGAAGTTGGCCCCTTCGCTGCGGCCGATCCAGTTGCGCTGCATGGTCTTGACCCGTTCCGGCCAGCCCGGCAGCTTGTCCAGATCGTCGAGGAGACGGTCTGCATAATCGGTAATCTTGAAGAACCACTGTTTGAGGTCTTTCTTGACGACCGGGTTGTCACAGCGCCAGCAGACGCCGCCTTCAGCCTGTTCGTTGGCAAGGACGGTGTGGCAGTGTTCGCACCAATTGACCTTGGCTTCCTTGCGGTATGCCAAGCCCCGTTTATACATCAGTTCGAACATCCACTGTGTCCATTTATAATATTCTTTATGGCAGGTGGCAACTTCCCGGTCCCAGTCGTAGGACAGGCCCAGGGATTTCTGCTGCCGTTCCATGTTGGCTATGTTGTCATAGGTCCATTTTGCAGGCGGGATATTATGCTGGATAGCCGCATTTTCTGCCGGCATGCCGAATGCATCGAATCCCATAGGATGGATGACGTTGTAACCAATCATTCTTCTATAACGGGCAATGACGTCACCTATAGCGTAGTTGCGGACATGGCCCATATGCAGATTGCCCGACGGATACGGGAACATTTCCAGTACGTAGTACTTGGGCTTGTCACTTTCGTCCGGGCATTTATCTACTTTATTATCCAGCCAGATTTTCTGCCATTTCTTTTCTATTTCTTGTGGAATATATTTTTCCATTCTTCGACCCCCCACGTCGCAAATAAAATAGAAGGTAAGGTTGTTGACCTTTCTATTATAAAGGGGTTGTAACGTCAAGTCAATTCATGTTTTGCAAATCCGTGCCAAAAGTTTTCCGGTTCAAAGCCTTTGCGCCAGAAGGAAGCCCCGGCCAGCTGATAGGTGTAGATGAGGTCTTTTTTTTCTTTGAGAGACTTTTCATCTTCGAACCAGATGCGCAGTCTTCCCTTGGGAAGGCGGGTATCGAGGTAATACAGTCCCAGGTCTGCATCCCAGGTGATGGAAGAGGCATATTTTTCGCGGACGCGGTGGCTATCTGCCATAGTAAGGGTACGGACGAATAATTTCGATTTTGCCTTTGCCGTACCTGCCGGGGGGGCGGTTGCTTTGACAGATTCAGGCCAGCTTTCTATGTCTTTGGGAAGGTCTTTGCCATCGTCTGCTTCATACCAAATCCGCATGTAAAGAGGCATGCCCAGGACGACTTTATGGGCGGGAACGAATTTCAGCGTATTCTGTATGGCCGTCTGCACCCACGGGTATGTGGCCGTCGGGCCCGGCACGGGGCTGGTGCGGCCCACCTGGTCATAAGCCATGAGCATGACGTAATCGACGCTCTGTCCCAGGGCCGCCCGGTCGTACACGAGGGACCAGTTGGGGCTGTCCGAAAGAGGCGTCACATCGATGGACGTTTTCAGGCCATACGCCCGAGCGGCGTCGGAAAATTCGCCGACAAACCGGGTAAGCAGGTCTTTATCGCCGTAGTTGACGTTTTCAAAGTCAATATTATACCCGGAAAATTCATAGAGGATGCCATAGCCGATGAGTTCCTTGATAAGCTGTTCCCGCAGCTCTTTCCGGCTCAGTATGTCGTGGGTCTGGCCGGGATTGAAGTTATTATCGACCAGCGGCCAGACAGCGTATCCTTTGGCTTTCCATTCCATGATAAGCGTATCGAAATCGGGATTCCTGAGGAGGACGCCGTCTTTGGTAATACGGAAGGCACAGGGGGATACGACAGGCTGCTTCGTCCGCAAGGGCGGTACCTGGGCGTTTTCATCCATGACCGGATCCCAAAGCAGCACCATGCCCAGGGCGTCGCGGCCATATTTTTTCATGACTTCTCCTTCAGGCAGAGGCTGCTGGCGCAGTTCCAGGGCAGACCGTTCCTGCCGCGCTGCCGGGAGCAGTTCCATATGATCCGGTTCGAGGACATAGCTGATGCCCAGGGGGCGGCGTACATGGGAAATGCTGATATTGCGGCCTTCTTTGCTTTCTGCGCCGGGCAGGGTCAGGCTCACATTGCGGTCCTTCCACAATTCTCTTCCATCATCAGCAGCGGGAAGGCGGAACCAGTACTGCCCTTTCTTTGACCGGTTGGGATAGATGCCGTATTGCTGCAGTGCCTTGT
>ERZ780178.1606-NODE-1606-length-14084-cov-5.092879_pt1 | contig 14084 bp, 7 predicted proteins | sample MGYA00511018_ERZ780178 | MGnify/ENA primary metagenome ERZ780178 (study PRJEB29588, sample SAMEA2151439) | human gut metagenome | biome: human gut; feature: human-associated habitat; material: faeces | place: Denmark | collected 2008/2010 ...
CTGCGGCTTTGAAAAGGGGCAGCTGCCCGCCATCCGCGAAAAACCGAAACCAAACGCCGCACCGAGAGAAAAATCCCGGCGCGGCGTTTCTATTCGGACAAAGGATACGGCGCAGATCAGCACTCCAAAAGCACAATCAAAAACGTCTGTATCAAAAATTGATACAAAGCGTGCGCGAAAAGCGGCAACGCAGGACACACAACGGAAGATGCTTAAAAAGAGCAATTCCCGCGCAGCAAGAGCAGCCGTCGCGGCAAAAAAGCTGGCTGAAGCGGCAGCAAAGGCGACAAAGGAGCTGATAGACGCGCTTATTGCGCTGGGCAGCGGCACGGCGTTTTTTGTTGTGTTTTCCATCGTCATTGTCGCGGGCGCGTTCCTGGCTTCTCCGCTCGGCATCCTCTTTGCGGATGAACAGCAGGCAGACGATACTGTTCCGCTGGCAACTGCCATTGCGGAAATCCAGGGCGAGTATCACGCGGAACTGGAGGAATTGCAAAACGGCGATTATGTGTCTATCCAGATCGTTGGACAAGCTCCCGACTGGCGCGAGGTCGTAGCTGTGTTCGCGTCCAAAGTGGCAGGCGCGGAAGACGGAATGGACGTTTTCACACTCGATGATGAACGTGTGGAGCTGCTGCGGCAAGTCTTTTGGGATATGTGCGACATCACGACAGAAACACAGGACATTGACGTTCCGGACAGCGATCCGGACGACGATGTGGACGAAAGCCACACGGAAACGGCGTTGACGATCACAATTACCTCCAAAACCGCCGAGCAAATGCGGCTGGAATACAGCTTTACCAAATATCAGAACGACGCACTGGACATTCTGCTTGAAAACCTTGGCAGTCTGAACGTGCCGATGGGCTCTTTGAATATTTCGCAGGAGGATGCAATCGAGCTGCTTGAAAATCTCCCGGACGATCTTGACCCGGCGCGAAAAGCCGTTGTGGAAACAGCGGTGCAGCTTGTCGGGCGCGTATCGTACTTCTGGGGCGGAAAATCTTTGACCCTCGGATGGGACGACCGCTGGGGTGTTCCCACGGAAGTCACCGCCGCAGGCAGCGGTTCCACCGGCACGATCCGTCCGTTTGGGCTGGATTGCAGCGGATTTGTCGATTGGACATTCTACAACGCGACGAATGGCAGCTACTATCCCGGACGCGGCGGCGGCGCTGCGACACAGCACAGCTATTGCACCAACATCTCATGGAACGACGCACAGCCGGGCGATCTGGTATTCTATCCCGATGATTCCCATGTCGGCATCGTCGGCGGCAAGGACGCGGACGGCAACCTGTTAATCGTTCATTGCAGCGGCGGCGCAAACGGCGTTGTTATCACAGGCTCGGCAGGCTTCACAGTTGTTGCCAGACCGGATTGCTTTACAGACTAATTGATATGGAGGAATATTGAACTTGAAAAAAATTAAATACTTATGCTTGACGCTGGTGCTGTCCTTTTTGTTGACAGTACCGGCGTTTGCTTCTCAGCCGCAGCTTTCCGATGTGTCCGCCCGCGCCGCCTGTGCGGACGCTGTCACATACCTTGCGCAGAGTGAGATCGTCAACGGCACGGGAAACAACCGGTTCCAGCCAAACGCGAAGATCACCACGAGCCAGTGGGCGGCTATGCTATGCCGCGCGTTCGGAACACCGGAGACAGGCAGCACATGGGCGATAAAAAGTATCCAGCAAGCCTATCATGCCGGATGGCTGAACGTGACCGCGCTGCAAACGCCGAATGACAAGGTATGCCGTGCGGTACTGTATGAATCCGCTTTTGCCGCCGCGACGATTCCTGTTTACGATTCTGTACTCTACGACGGCGTGATACTCATGCCGTATGAAAACATTCTGCGCGTCGGCGCGGAACTTGGCCTATGCGCGGCAAACGCATCGCCATTAGAGCTTGTGACCCGCGCAGAAGCTGCGCGGCTTCTCTATGCGCTTTTGACGCAGACGCTTACTGTCACCGAGCCGCCGATCCCGATTTCGTTACAGAATTGCATGGGCGTCAATATGAACGCCTATCTGCTGGAGCTTCGCCGTGTCCCCGCGCCGATTCTCGAAGCGTTCAGTTCGGAGGGCTGGACGCTCTTGCTTGACACGAAATACCTGGCAGAGCTGAGTCGGGAGCTGAACGTGAGCTGCATCGGCGCAACGTGCTGTGGAGAACAAAGAATCTATGTTTCTGAAGCAAGCGCCGTCGTGCATGAGTTCGGACACTTTTTGGATGATTTGCTGGGGTTCCCGGCAGAGCATAACAGGCTCTATGAACTGGAAGCCGCCAACGCGCCGATGCGCGCACATGGTAAATCCGACAGCAAGGAATACTTTGCAGAGTTTTTCTCTGCATGGCTCTCCGGCGGAGAAACGCTGCGCCAGCTCAAAGAGGCCGCACCGCAAACCTACGCATATTTTGAAATGCTGTCTGGGAACGGATGGCTGGCAGAATAAATGATTTGAAATACGTCTCACGGTGAGACGTATTTCGACAAAGGCCGGACTGGGGCGATTCTCCAGTCCGGCTTTTTGATACATATTATAATGTAGAATCCTGAAGAAATGCGTCTCACCGTGAGACGCATTATTTTTGTTTGAAAATCCGGTCCGGAAAAACCGAAGCATCGATCAGGTCAGCGGGGTCAATGTCCAGCGCGTCGGCAAGGTTGAAAAACACATCCAGCGAAAAGCTCTTTGCCAATCCCGGCGCTTCAATAGCACTGATAAGCGATCGGCTGATCCCCGCTTTTCAGCCAACTGTTCCTGTGACATCCCACGCATTTTGCGGAGCGCAGCGATGGCAATGCCAAGATGAATAAATCGGTCGTGATTCTTGAATGAAATATCTTTGCCCATACACTGACACCTCCTGCGTATAAGCAAATTATACGAGCTTCCATAAAAACTTTCTGTCTGAAATAGTATTGTATTGATTTAATCTGTGAGCAATACTATAATAATCAAAAGCGAATTAACGCATACGAACATATTTGCACACAGTTTACAGAGAGACAGAAAGCAGGTGTTGGAATGGCTACGCCCAAAAGCTGCGCGATCCTCGGACACAATCCCATGCGGTTTGCATGGGGATTTGATGAAGAAGCTGCGGAGTGTTACGACATGAAGCTGGAACTGGCCCAGCAGATCATGGTGCTGCGACAGCAAGGGGTGACACACTTTTCCGTGGCTTGCGACTACGGCATCGGACTATATGCCGCAGAGATCATTAACGCGCTGCGGAATGACGATCCGGAACTGATGCTGTTCTGCATTACACCATACGAGGAACAGGCAACAAAGTGGACACCGGAGCTGCGCGAACGCTACTTTGATATGCTGATAAAATGCACACACATGGCGGCTGTTAGTCTCCATAAGCGGCCGGATGCACAGCTTGAAGCCTACCGCACGATCATCCGGCAGTCCGATATGGTGCTGGCCGTCTATGACCCGGCATCCGCGCGTGGGGATGATGCAGATAAGGCGATTGCCTATGCGCGGGAGCTTGGCAAGCCGCTGATGATGATCCATCCGGACACGCTGAAAATTGAATACGTCTGCATCGAAGTTTGATATGCTGTTTTTCTCGGTTTCAATATAATAGAAATAGAAAAAACTTCGTAAATTTCTGCAAATTTACGATGAAACACCGGATTTTCCTTGAGATCATCAGCCTTTCAGCATTTTGTGTGACGAGGATTTTGACGGCGAATAGGCTTTTAAGCGACACCGCCGAGGAAGCTGATTTTCTGAACGGCCTGACGCTTGCTGTCCATTGACGGATGCACATACAGCCGCAGCGTCGTCGTAATGTCCGCGTGGCCCAGCATTTCACTGACGCTTTTAATGTCAATCCCATTTTCAATACAGCGGGTCGCATAAGTGTGACGAAGTGTGTGATAGCTACGCTTCCGGATACCACACCGACGCAGAACAGATTCAAAATAATATTGATAGGTGCGGGGCTCCATTGGCTTATCCGTTCGGCCTGTCAGGATATACGCATTTTGTGACAGACCAGAAACAGCTTTTTTCAAATACGCCATCATATCGTTTGGAAGTGGAATAACGCGCACAGATTTTTCGCTCTTTGGTGTCTGGATGATGAGCTTCGTTTTCCCATTCTGACGGACACGCTGAACGGCGCGCTCAATGCTGACGGTGCCGTTTTGAAAGTCAATATCTGAAACGCGCAGGGCGCAAACCTCACCAAGCCGCAATCCTCCGTTTGCGGAAAGTAAGATTCCGGCGTCCTTGTGATTGGGTGACGGCGATAGACCTTTCCTGAGTTGGTCAAGCTCCCACGCAGAAAACGGTTCGATTTCACGCTGTTTTGTCTTCGGCAGCTTGGTGTTCAGCGCGTCACAATAAAAATGGTATTCTGCGCTGGCAAAACGAAGCGCTGCTTTTATCAGAACACCGATGTCCCGGACGCTTTTGGCAGATAACCCACCGCCATGCAGCCGCCCACTTTGTCTCTTTTGGCTTAGGAAGTCAGAAAGCTGTTTCGCCGTCAAAGAAACGACGAAGATCGAACCAAGCGCCGGAAGGATATGATGCTCGATCAGAAAAACATATCTGGCGCGTGTAGATGGCTTGATCTCTGCCTGTGACAGATACCATACAAAAAGCTCTTTTACCGTCAAGCGGCAGCTCCCGGCAGGTCGTGACACGATCATCCGTTTTCGGTCCTCCAGCTTGGCCTTTGCTGCGGCATAGGTGCGCGCATAGACAGAAGTGTATTTTGCGCATCCATCCGGTTTCCTGCCACTGATAAAGCGCGCTTCCCAACGTCCGTCTTTTCGCTTATAAATGTTCTCACCTGTTTTTGGCAAACGGCACCCTCCTTTTGACGGCTGTTCTGACTGCGAATACAGATACGATGTTCGCACAATAGTATTCTGCATCACCTGATACCGATTGATATTTGCGAAGACGACGCAAATAATCAATATTTTGATACCGAACCGCATTGACTTTTTGCAACGCTATTGTATAATGGTGTCAGAAACAGAAGATTATTGCGTTTTTGAGACTTCGTAAATTTGCAGAACTTTATGAAGCCGAAACCGCCATGTTTTGTATGTGCAGATAGTATGTCACATCTATGCTGGCACATACGGAGAATGGAAGAAGCTTGACAATTTAATTGTTTGCCAACGAAGAATTGTAATTGCAGGTCATCTCTCGCCTTATAGTCTGCAATGAAAGAGCAATGGATCTACTCGCCCGGAACTGTGAGGATGAGCTAGTTTCTAAAGTAGCTTGGAGGAAACGTAAGACAGCGTTACACCGCAGGCTATGTGGTCGAAAGACCGCCATTGTGGGGGTTACCCCATGAGAAGGTAGGAAACAGAGCGCGGATGCAGCCGCATCTATAGTCCAAGTCAGGAGAATCGCTTTTCTTCGCCTGCATGAGATGCTGTCTGGTTTATGGTCTCGCTATGTGCAGAAGTTGGTAAACAAAGGGTAGATAGCACGATGATCCTATCGGTATTTCGGAACAGGGCGCCGATTTGCTTCTAAAAGTTGAAGCAAATCGGTGTTTTTGGTTTTCGGAGCAATCGGATCATCTCGCCGCAGCGAGATGATTTGTTTTTGTGCAAAAAAATCGATAGGAGGATCATCTGCGATGAAAGAGCAGCAACGGCAAGCATATCTGGACCAGATCGACTACGGCCGCATTGAGCGTGTCATTGCGTATAAAAATGTGCAATTCATCATCGACCACCAGCATGATGGGTTGGAGCAGCTAACTGCATATTTGAAATCCTGCATGGAGGACATTGGACACCCGCCTGCGATGGTCGAGGTGATCGGTAGCGAGTATATTGAGTACCGTTTCGGCTCATGGCAAGCTGCGATCCGTTCCTTTTATGCCGGAAAAATCACAAACATCAAAAATCCGCCACATTTTCGTGACCGCAAGATCGTTCAGGATTTATGTGAGATCGAATTGAGACGGCTTGCAGCGAAGGACGCGGCATCTTCTGAACGGGAGGTGCAGCGATGAATCCGAACAGAACGTATGAGGAAAATATGGCGGCGCTTAAAAAAATTTTGACCCAACGCACCTACACGGCGCTGTCTCACAGGAACATCGAGTTTGTTCTGAAATATCAAAATGCGTCATTGCAGGAGTTGGCTGCATATTTGCGGCAGCAGCAGGCGGAGCTGCGGCATATCCCCGGCAGGACAGAAATAATTGGCGGCGACTTCATTGAGCTGCGGTTCCGCGGATGGGCAAATGCGCTTGAAGCGATCGGCGTTAGCAGAGAGCTTGCGGCAAAGCGCAGTACGCCCGCGCTGGAAAAAACGGCGCTGTTCCAAGCGGAGTTCAATACACAGCGGGAGCTGGACAAAGCAGCCAAGGCTGAGGCCAAAAAGCAAAATAAAGCCAAAGAGAAGCCACAGATTCAAGGCAAAGGCCGCCGATTCCGCGCCGATCTTCTTCAGGATGAGAAAATCACGGGAAGAACGATGTACGCGCTTGAATTGCAGGGGTTCAAATGCCCGAAGAATAAGAACGTGCGGAAAACGCAGGAGTTCAAGGCTGAGTATCAGCGGCAGCTCACAAAATTCCGGCAGGAGCAGGCCGCAGAAAAGGAAACCAAACGCGCAGCGCGGCAGACCGAGCAGCAGGAATCGGCTACGGAGGAAAGCACACAATAATTTATTTGCACAATCCGTGTTGGGAACGGATTTGCACATAGACCTGATCTCATCCCCCTGAGATCAAACTGCCAGCGCGTCACCCCCTGACGCGCCGAAATCCCCGGTTCCGAATTGGGAACGCGGAACCGGGGGATCTCAAAATCTTGTCAATCTTTGATTGGGAACACCGTAGGTTCCGCAATCCTACGTTCCACTTTTTCAAAATTGCGGGCAGCGTGGTCAGTCCCAGCCCTGCTGTCTAACATGGGACAAAATCTAAAAAAGAGAATGTAAAATGAGAACAGCAAAGAAACTCACAGCGCTCCTGCTGGCGGTCATCATGGTTTTCGCCATGAGCGTCAGCGCATTCGCAGCCACCACAGACACCGGTCTCAGCGGAACTGTCACCGTAAAGTTCACAAAGAACTACAGTGATACAGATGATGGTGTATATACATGGAACGCTACGCGCGGCGAAGATCTCTTCACCACGAACAGCTCTGTTACGGTGAATCTTGCGACGCTGAACGGCGTTGAGTTGAGCGTGTGCAAAGCGTATTACTCCGAGCCGACAACAAACGCCATGTACAATACCGTTTCTGTTCTGGACGTCGTTATGGCCGCAGCTGCATCGTCCGGGCATACACCTACGGGCAACTGGGATGCTGATCCTGATGAGGGACTGCCCGGTGGCTATCTTTACAATGTCGATAATCAGGAATTTGAGTCCTACTACGGCGAAAACGGCGATGGAACCTACTGGATGATGGGTACTGGCTTTGTTATTGGTGTGGCCAGCAATGCTAGTGCAGAGCCCACCTTCTCGACCTCCTATCTCAGCAATGTTGCAGCTTCTACGCTCAGCAGCGGTGCTGTGATTTATGTTGATCTTGGCAACTATACCTTCAGCAGCGTAACCTGGTAATCATTAAACAAATCTTGGGGGGCGGCTATGCCGTCCCCCTGTTTGGAGGATAAGATGAAAAGACTTCTAACAGGGATTTTCGCCCTCATCTTGATGCTGGGATGTATAACGATCTCTCAGCCGAGAGCGACGGCAGCCGATACTCCCAAAGAAATAACAGCATATTTGACGATTGCATTGCAGGATGCAGACGGAAAGTATGATTTCGCTGGAGCAAACGACGGAACGAGTATGGCATCAAAGGCAATACAGGTTTCGGACGCAGATGGCGATAACAAATTGACAGCCTACGATGTCCTTTACTGCGCCCATGTGCAGTATGCACCCGGTGGACTGAAAGATTTTGAAATTAACAGTGCATCAAAGGGAAGTGCAATCTTAAAAAAAGCATGGAACGTGACGGCTGGATTTACTCTTGTCGGCGAAAACACTATGGCAACAAATGCGTTCAAAACCGACATTAAATCCGCCACTTCTACCACATCAATCAATGATGGAACACACTTGTATGTTATTCAAGGCGCTTCTGCAAAGACGGAGTTTTTTTCAAATACTGCGTCAATAAAAATGGGATTTATAAATGATGCTCGTATTACAGCCTATAAAAGGCAAGCATTTACACTTTGCGCAAATATCTATGATGCATCCGTTAAAATGCCAGTCAAAAGAGTTTCTGCTGCAAAAGGTAGAGCTATTTACTATAAAGAAATTCAGCAAGGCAATACACCAGCTCAGAAATTGATTACTACAGACGCGACAGGAAAGATAACTGTAACGTTTGAGAACGCTGGAGACTATTTGCTTTATACCGCCCCCGCTGATAGCGTTGCACCGGCCGCGTGTATGGTACATGTTGAGGAAAGCAAACTGGTTCCTGAGAGTATTCGGCTTGGCCTGTCGGAAGATTCCGCAGACCTTCTGCATTACGCCAGTGGAACGAAGGAATACTCGATTACCGTTCCGGATAGCGCCACGACGCTTTATGGCCGCATGGCATACGCATCTGCTTCGGGCAATCTGCAATGGTATTCAGAAGTTAGTACGGACGGAACAACCTACAAGAGTGTGAACGTAAAAGGCCTTCTTGATGGAAAAACAACAGGAACCATCAACATAAACGGTGCACAAAAGCTCAAATTATATATCAATGATAAGAGCTTGCAGCTGGTAAAAAACAAGCCGTTGTCTGATGAGTATATCATTAACATCCAACGGAAAATTCAGCTTACAGATTTGACCACAGACGGTTCGCTGCTCAGTGACGCCGACTATGCCACCGGGCATTTGGACGTTTATGTGAGCCATAATGCGGAGAAAGCGACTTTGACGCCTACTGTGAAATCAGGCGATACAATCACTGTAAATGATGCGCCAGCTGAGTCCGGTAAAGCGGCTACCATCAATTTGACAGATGCCGAGACGACGGCAAAAATCATTGTCCATCGAGCTGGTGATAGTTACGTCGATGGTACATACACGGTTACCTTCCATAAAGCCGCAGATCAGGCTGCGCCGGTTTTCATCGAACAGCCTATGTCGGAAGTTCAGGAGTATATTGTCGGTGATGGCTCTGCGTATGTAAAACCGCTCCATGTTTTTGCGAACGCAAACGGAACGGTAACATATCAGTGGTACAGCAATACGACAAACAGTACAGAAGGCGGCACCGCGATTGCCGATGCAACCGACCCTACATATATCCCTGCGACGGATACTGCGGGAGATCAGTATTACTATTGTGTCGCAACAAATGGCAGCAGCACTACCTCTTCCACTTGCGCACACGTTATCGTTTATGACGAACCGATCCAGTCCATTTCGTGGAGTATGAAAACTCCCAAACTGCCAGAGGAAAAAAAGGAATTATTCGAAGGTCACACAACCGGCTTCTACTATCAAAAAGGCGATACGAATGTAACGCCGCTTACAGTAAATGTTACATTTGAACCGCATTTTGCAGAATTGATCAAAAACGGGAAAATGATCGTTCGTTATAACTGGGGACCGAAAAACAATGCTGTGAAAACGGATTTGCCAAGCTATACTCCCAGCACAGAATACGCAATCGGTGGACAGGAATGGTACTGCGACGTAACCATTTTTTATTTGGACTATAGCCGCAATTTTTCAAAATACACTGTTAAACCTGTTTATATCTACATAGACGACGCTGATTCCAGCCGTCCGGGCGAAGTTGATTTTTCCGGTGACGGTACAAAGGCATCCCCGTGGGAGCTTGCAAACCAGAAAGACCTCGAAAAACTGCGCAAATATGTGAATGATGGATATAATTTCGCTGACACCTATTTATTGTTCACGAATGATATTACGCTTGATACGAGCTGGGAATCCATCGGTACCGGCGACGCTGGCACAAAGGGCAAGGGCTGGAATGTTTTTTCCGGCACATTGGATGGCGGCAACCATACATTGACCTATGCCGAGAATACCGATCAACCGCTCTTTAAGTATGTTCGTGAAGCTACGGTTCAAAATCTTTCTATCGAAGCTCCACATTTGAAAAACTATGCGCTCGTTAGCAACTATGCTGTCGATTATGGCGATGACGGAAACTACAGCATCGGCACTGGCGGCAGCTATGCCCCTGGCTGCCCTGATACGATCGATATTATCAATGTCACCATAAAATCCGGTTCGATCATTGAAAAAGGTGGTTTCCTTGGCGGCTTTGCCTCTGGCGCAAATATTGTAAATATTCGAGACTGCACCGCCGAAAAGGATGTTAAGATCGGTTGGGATGGAGAAAAGGGCGTTGGCAGCAATAACGGTTCCTTTGCGGGCTTGTTTAACGGGACAATGTCGAATTGCGTTAGTTATGCAGACGTATATGGGCAGAATTTCGTTGGAGGAATGGCCGGTCAAAAGGGACAGAGCATGGGACCCTATGAGTTTACCAACTGCTCTTTCATGGGCAAAATCGAAGCTACTGGTAAATTCGCTGGCGGCATAGCTGGCGGTGGATATGCGGCAGATTCTGCCCCGAATACCCCTGGTGCAACAATTCAGAATTGCTATGTGAGCGGCAACATCACAGGCTCTGATTGCGTAGGCGGTATTTTGGGCGGTGAGCCAAGCCAGCTTCAGGCATGGAACACCTCGTATATTCAAGACAACTGCTTTTATGGAAAAGTAGCAGCTACAGATAAAAATGCCAGCTGTGGCGGTATTGTTGGTAGGTTCAGATCGTTAAATATCAACAATACCATTTCAAACAACTACTTCCTTGATGGATGCGGTGCGGATAACGGTATTGGTGCAATCCTTTATCTTGATACAAGCGCCACTATTACCGCCGAAAACTGCACTGTATTCAATACAAGTGAGAAGCTGCCCGAAATCGGCGGTATTTCTCGTGCAAATCTGAACCGTACAGACGATCCACTTGATAAGGATTCGGATAAACTTGCTGCGAAAAAAACCGCGGCAGAGTTCACAGATGGCACCGTCGCAGGGTTACTAAATGCTTCTGATTCCAGCTTGAAGAACTGGACGACGGGTACAAATGGTCCGGTTCAAAGCAGAGAGCCCATTTTCTATAAGCTCAGTATTTCTGGCAATTATAAGGCTGTCTATACGGTTGGCGAAGAGCTGGATCTCTCCGATGCAGTATTTACGGCCAGCAGAAGTGATGGCGTAACCGAAAATATTGCGCTGAGTGAAATCACTATCAGCGGATACGACAAAGAGACTCGGAGTAAGCAAACACTTACAGCCAAATGGAAGAATCTTTCTTGCACATTTACTGTTGAAGTGCTTAACCCGCAAGGTTCTAATATTGCAGTTTACTTTACTCTGCTTGGCGATAAACCACATGGTGATAGTGGAACGACACATACTTTGGCTGAAAACAATCTAACAACATGGGTTGAAAAGACAGCGTATTCTGTCAGTAATAATGCAACGGTTTTGGATGTCATAACTGAGGCTTTCGAGGAAAATAACATCTCGATGGTTAATGAGTCTGGCAACTACATCTCGTCCGTTACTTACGATGGTGTGACACTTGCTGAGTTCACAAACGGTAATCTTTCTGGCTGGATGTATACTTTGAACGGTATCCATACCAGCAACGATGTAAGTGAGCAGTATCTGAATGATAAAGATGAAATCGTTTTCCATTATACCGATAATTACACGAAAGAAGACTTCAAGGGCGGTGGCGACAAGCCGACGCCCGGCAGCAAGGTAACCGCGGAAGACCTGGCAAAAGCCTATCAGGACACCGGCGACGCGCAGGCCCTCAAGATACCGGGAACCGGCTCTATCGAGGGTGAATGGCTCATGCTCGGCCTTGCCCGCGCAGAGCATACGATTACCACGGATAACCGCAACACTTATCTGGATGCTGTCCGCCGCTACATCAACGAAAGATACAGAGACGGCAAGCTGTATGATGCCGAGTTCAAGACGACCGTATCGACAGATAATTCCCGTATTATTCTTGCGCTGACTGCTTTGGGCGAAGACCCGCAGACGTTCGTAACTGGCAAAGACCTGTTGAAGGGCTACAGTGACTTTGACTGGGTCAAGAAGCAGGGTATCAATGGCACAATTTGGGCGCTTATCGCTCTGGATAGCAACCAGTACGAAATTCCCACAGGCACCACGACCCGTGACAAGTTGATTTCCGAAATTCTGTCCAAGCAAACATCCAACGGCGGTTGGGCGACAGCCGGTAATGTCGCGGACGCGGACATGACCGCAATGGCAATTCAGGCGCTCGCTCCCTACTATAACAGAGCGGATGTGAAGAAAGCTGTTGACAAGGCTCTGACGCTTCTGAGTAAAACACAGAACGGAGAAACCGGTGCATACTTCAATTCTTATAATGAACTGAGCGTAGAAAGCACCGCACAGGTTATTGTTGCCTTAACTTCACTCGGCAGCAACCCTGCTGAAGATGATCGATTCATTACCAGCTCCGGCCTGACGCTGCTTGATGGTCTGATGCACTTCTATAATGGCAGCGGCGAGTTCAAGCATACCGTAAACGGACAGGCTAACGCGATGGCAACCGAGCAGAGCTATTATGCGCTCGTTTCGTACTATCGTCTTCTGAACCAGAAATCTTCGCTCTATGATATGTCTGACAATGGTTCTACGCCTGAAAGCGTTGAATCCGTGATTGAAAAAATCAAGGCAATCCCCGATCCGGTTGATGAGGACAGCTATGAAGCGATTGTAACAGCCCGCGAAGCGTATGAAAAGCTGACAGATAGCGAACAGGAACAAGTTCCGCAGCAGTATCGGAACAAGCTCACTCGCGCAGAAACCGAGTACAGCGTGCTTCTGGAAAACGCAAAGAGTCAGGCAAAGAGCGACCTGACCGACCACTATCTCAGCCTCAAGCAGGAAGATTATGGCGATGCAGGACGAAAGAAACTTGCAGAGATTCTTTCTACCGGGCAGAAAAACATTACCTCCGCAAAAAGCTGCAAGCAGGTTTCAACGATCCTGGAACGCGCAATCAAAGAAATGGATGAGGTCAAGAAAGGTGATATGACGGTCACCTTCCGACTCATTGGTTCTTTGCAGGCTACGCAGGATGTGAACTTGACGACCGACAGCTATCTGCCTGAATATGTGACATGGATTCCGACTACCAAATATGAGCTGGCAAGCAACGCAACAGTCTATGACCTGTTTACAGAAGCGTTGAGCGATGCTGGCCTGACTTCCATCGGTGCAGAGAGCAACTATGTGAAGACGATCTACGCCCCGTCCTGCCTCGGCGGATACGCGCTCAGCGAGTTCACCAACGGCAAGAACTCTGGCTGGATGTACACAATCAATGGCTCCCACCCGAATTATGGTCTGAAAGAACAGGAACTGAAGGATGGTGATATGGTTGTTTGGCACTATGTCAACGACTACAGTCACGAAGTCTCCGATTGGCCGGGCGATTCGCAGCATCCCTCGCTCGGCAACGGAACTTACTACAACGGCTGGCTCCGTGCAGCGGACATCACGCCGGAACGCTACGTTGAGCAGCTTCTCGGCAAGATCGTAACGATCGGCAGGCACGGCACGGTTGAACCGAAGCTGAAGCTCTCGGATATTGGCAAGTCTGTGACATTCACGTTCAAACCTGACAAGGGCTACCGCGTGAAGGACGTCAAGGTGGATGGCAAATCCGTCGGCGCGGTCACGACCTACAAGGTGGACAAGCTCACGGTATCGACCAGAATCGAAGTTGAGTTCACCAATGGTAAACTTCCGTTCACGGACGTGCGTGAAAGCGACTGGTTCTACGAGGATGTTGCATTCGCGTATGAAAACGGTCTGTTCGCAGGCACGAGCGACACAACGTTCTCTCCGAACGCATCCATGACCCGCGCGATGCTCGTCACGGTTCTGTACCGCCTGGAAGGCCAGCCCGCAGTCAACGGTCGCAGCGGATTCTCGGATGTCCAGTACAACGGCTACTATGAGGACGCTGTGACGTGGGCAGCCGACAACGGCATCGTCAACGGCAC
>ERZ780178.1611-NODE-1611-length-14069-cov-3.316112_pt1 | contig 14069 bp, 18 predicted proteins | sample MGYA00511018_ERZ780178 | MGnify/ENA primary metagenome ERZ780178 (study PRJEB29588, sample SAMEA2151439) | human gut metagenome | biome: human gut; feature: human-associated habitat; material: faeces | place: Denmark | collected 2008/2010 ...
ACAAGAACGAATAATGGCTTTTAAAACGTCTTAACGACTGTTAGAGAGGTTTTATAATAGCAGACGAGGAAATTATCATTATTAACATTAAAGTGGCTTAAAGGGGGAAATAAGAGCCTTACAGAACAGCAGTAAGGCAACTTCCCTTTCCGCTTGTCACATAATAGGAAAAGGAGAGATTTTAACATGAGAGATAATAAAACACTTGACAGCATGATAGCGGCAGAACAGGAAAAACTGGATAAACTGGAAGAAAAGGCAAGCGAAATCGGAAAGAAAATAAAGGCTTGCAAGGCTAATATTGAAAGATATACGCTGATGAAAAATAATCAGCAGTTTAACGCCCTTTCCAATGCGTTAGACGGTAAAGGTATCAGCATTGAGGATATTCTTTCCGCAGTTGCGGCGGGTGATTTGCTTTCTTTACAGGATAAGATTGAAAATGCGGAAAATTCGAGCGCAGAAACAGGGGGCGGGGACAGCCCGATTGTAGGTGCAGGAAGTGAAGAATAATATTTGTAAGTAAACGGTAAAAGTAAAGATTGACAGCATTTTTATTTTGCTTTTTTGCCGTTAAACGGATATTATTTTAATTGAAATTGCAATATCCGAAAGTAAGGAGCAAAAGAAAGATGAAGAAAAAAGGGCAAAATGAGCCTTTTACCCCAAGTGCCAATATTTGGCTTGTGGTAAAGAGAGATATTGAAGCAAAAATAATAACAGGAGAGTACGCAGTAGGCACGAAAATTCCAACAATCGTTGAACTTGTCGAACAGTACAATATCGGTAAAACAACAGCACAAAAGATTATCAATGCGCTTTATGATGAGGGGACTATTGTTAAGAAAGTTGGTATCGGGTGCTTTGTAAAGCCGTTTGTCAAAGAAAGACTTTTGGAACAGCATGAAAAAGAACTTGAAAAACAGATAAAAAATGCCATAGCAGAAGCCGTTTTATTAGGCTTTGACAAAGAATATTTAATAAAGCTGATTGATGAAACATGGAAAAAATCAGTTGAGGAAAATGAGGACTGTCCGCATGAATAACGGGCAGTCCTTTTTCTTGTATTGCTTGCATAACACACTTGACAATATAGTGACATTGTGCTACAATATAAACAGAAAGTGAGGTGCAGATATGGAAAACAACAACAAGTACATAACTGGACGTTTAGGATATAATTCTGAAAACGGCAGGTATGGACTTCTTGTGTCCGACCTTTGGGAATATGAGGGCTTCCGTTGCGGCGAAAATTTACAAGTAATGGTTGAAGATAAATGGGTTGACACCTGTATGGAAATGGCATGGGAAAAAGGCGGGCAGAAATGGTATCTTGTTGGTACACCTTACAAGGGCAAATTGGAATATGTGAGAGCAAGAATTAAGAGGTAAAAAATAAATAAAGGAGTTGTATTAACATGATAGATATATCAAATGCAAAATGGGACTTTTCCAAAGAGGAAGAATTTGTTATTAAATGGTTTGAAGATAACGGATATGACGGAAGAATTGTAAAGCAGTATGTTAGTAAAACCATTTTTGAAATATCCAAAGACGGTATAACAGATAAATTTGAGTTGCCGCAGGGAATTGTATTCAAAAACATAAAAGGTTACATGGAGCAGTACCGAAAGAGTTGGAATATGACTTGTGAATTGCATAGATTGAGAAGTGAAGCTACTGCTTTGAAAAATACAAATTAAATTTAATCACCGTGATTAAGAAAGGAGACGGAACACAGATAAATGTGTATTGATTGTAATAATTTATGCGTTATTAAGGAATACATTGAACATGAATTGTCCCACACTTGCTTTTTCCAAATGAAAAGAAAAAAGTCTTTAACAGTGATATTAAATGAATTACAAACAATAAGTCAAAATAATATTATCTTTGACGAAGAAAAAATGTTTGCTTTTAACGAAAAACAAATTGAATTGTATTTAAGGCGTGTTACCTTGAAAAATATTAACTTTGAAATTGCTTTCAATGTAAATGCAATTTACGAATATTTGTTATCAAATAATTGCCCGATTACCCGTATTGATGTTGATATTTTTCGCAATTATTATTCAAAAAAGGACGTAGATGATTTATTAAATGAATATAAGAAAAATGAAATTGCAATGAGTTATTGTGGAAATTATTTTGCTTACAAAGAAATAAATCCGATTATTGCTTTAGGCTCATTATCTGATAATTATTTCAATGGTATGATAATAAACGGTAATCACAGAATAGCAAAAAAGATAGCTTCCAATGAAAAAATGGTTGATATATATATTATTGATTGTTTAGACCATATACCAAATGAATTTCTATTGAATGACGATTATAGAAAAATACTTTATATCACAAATAAAATAAGTGATTTGTAAAAAGGAGTGATTTTATGGGTTACAAATTATGCACGGCAGAAAAGCCAAGCGTTGCGAAAGATATTGCCCGCGTTGTAGGGGCAGATAAAAAGGAAAATGGGTATTTTATCGGGAATGGCTACATAGTTACATGGGCGGTAGGACACCTTGTAGGACTTGCTGAACCCGAAGCCTACGGGTTCGTAAAGCAAGAAGATATGTACAGCGACGATAAAGCAAAAGAACAGGCTTACGCTGAATTGCCGCTTTTGCCACAGGAATTTAAGTTGATTGTGTTAGAACCGACGAAAGAGCAGTTTGAAATTGTAAAAGACCTTATGCACCGTCCCGACGTGGACTACATCATAGATTGCGGCGATATGGGAGCAGAGGGGCATATATTACAATGGTTTATCCGAGAAAAAGCAGGAAATAAAAAGCCCGTAAAACGATTTTGTGCTACGTCCATGACGGACGAAGCTATCAAGGAAGCTATGAGCCACTTGCGGGACGCAAAGGAGTTTATACCTGTTATCCGCGGTGAATTTTGTAAGAAAAAAGAGGACTGGATATTAGGCATGAGCCTTTCCCGTGCATTGAGTATCAAGTATCATGCAGGAATTAACGTCGGACGTGTTCAATCTCCGACGTTGGGCTTTGTAGTAAAGCGTTATCTTGAAGTCGTCAATTTCAAAGTAACAAATTTTTACACTATGGACGCAACCATAGCCGAGGGAAACGGCTTTCACGTCTTTTGGAATAAAGACACAGACGGTATTTTCCCGTCAGAGATTAAGACGAGCGAGGGGCGTGTGCTGAATAAAACGGCAATAGACGCAAAGTGCGCAGAAATAAAAGCGGGTGGCAGGGGCATAATCACAGACCTTGTAACGTCAAAGAAAGCCACAGACCGCCCACAGCTTTATGACATAACAGAGTTGCAAAGAGACGCGAACCGCCGATATGGATATACGGCGGCGGTAACTCTTGCTACGGCACAAGCCTTGTATGAGACGCAAAAAGTATTAAGCTATCCGAGAACGGACAGTCGCTATATTACGCATGATTTAGTACCATACATGGCAGAGCGTGTGCAGATGATAGGTACGATTGATAAATACAAGAGCGTTGCCGCAAACCTTACGGCGGCAGGATTGAATATTGATAAAAAAATTGTTGATGATAGCAAGGTTACAGACCACCATGCGCTTATTCCGACTGAAAAAATCAATGGCTTTAATCTTGCAGATATGAAGCCTACGGACGAGGAAAGGAAAAAGGGCGTTACGGTTGCCACCATGAACAACATTCTTGACCTTGTGCTTACCCGTATGCTTGTGTCTTTTTCGGGTGCATTTAAGTACGAACAGACCAATGTAACCGTAACATTTTCTAATGGTATGAAATTTGCGGCAAGCGGCAAGAAACCCGTATCTATGGGGTGGAAAGCCGTACAGCAGACATTGAGCGGCAAAGGGGAAAGCGACGAGGACGAAAGCGGAAATGAGAACGCAGAGCAGTTTTTCCCAAATATCCAAAAGGGACAAGCTGTAACTGTTAGAGACTGTAAGACTGTATCGGGAAAGACAACCCCGCCTAAATTGCACACCGAAGCAACCTTACTTACGGCTATGGAAAACGCAGGACAGCAGATTGAAAACGGAGCAATCCTCAAAGGAAAGGGAATAGGAACACAGGCAACAAGAGCCGAGATAATCAAAAAATTATATGATACAGGCGTTGTAGAAACAGAAATGAAAGGAAAAACGCCTTATATCAAGCCGACAAGAAAAGGCTTGACTATTATACAGATTTTGCCGCCCGACCTTTACAGTCCGAAAATTACGGCAGACTGGGAAACTAAAATCGCAGAGATTGTTGACAGAAAAGAAAACGAAGATAACGTCATGCGGGAATTTGAAACCTATATAAAGGCAAAGACAGAACAGATTAAATCAATGGACGTGCAAGCGTCTTTTGTGAAAGAAAAAGAGGTGTTCGGTGCTTGCCCGTGGTGTGGAAACCCTGTATATCGCTATCAAGCCAAAAACGATAAGGGGAAAGTGACTGAAACACGCTATTATTGTTCAGAAAAATGCGATTGGGACTTACGCACAAACGATATGGTTTTTGCAACAAGATTGGGACGAAATTTAACAGAAGCAGAAGCAAAGAAATTTATTGCAAAGAAATTTATCGTGCTTGATTGCGTTACCAAAAGCGGCGGCAATAAGTACAGAGGGGAATTTACTTTTTACGAGCGTGTGAGCAATGGAAAGCGTTATTGCAATGTTAAATGTGAGCCAGTAAAAGCAACAAAAAAGAAGAAAAATTAGGATTTAATGAAAGGGAAATTGCTATGGGAGAAAAAGAGTTTTACAACCAAGCATTAAGAGAGGTTACAGAGTTAGCGGTTGATGTAATAGAACAATGTATAGATTTTGCTAATAGAAATGATTACGAGAAAGAATGGGTTATTGACAGATTTCAAGAGCAATTTTTAATCGCAAAGCGTGATTTTCTGAAATCTTCAAACTGAAAGTTAGTGAGGTAGAGAATATATGAATAAATTGGTTGGTAGTTTCTTTGTAGCCATTGGTGCTATATTGTTAATATTGTCTATATTTGTGTATAAGGATTGCAAGGAGTTTAAGAGTACGTCGGAAGAAACGACGGCAACCGTAACTAAAGTTAATTCAAGCACAAAATCGAAAACAGTTCGTAGAAATGGGCGTACAAAACACAAGAATGTTACAGTGTACAATACATATTTTGAGTATGAAGCGAATGGAGATTTGTTCGATAGTGTTATAGAATTGTCTTATTGTATGCAGAGTGGCGATACATTTACGGTATGGTATGACAAAAATAATCCAAGTGATGTTAGAAATAAAAATGGTTCTTATGCAGGTGCAGGAATTATAGCGTCAATGGGTTTAATGCTTGCGGGTATTGGCGGCGCAATGTTTAAAGGATATATGGGAAGCAGTAAATCAAAACTTAATCACCGTGAGTAAATGAAAGCAACAAAGAAGAAAGGGTAAATAAGCATGAACGGATTGGAAGAATTTGTAAAGAATATGGTTTCCAGTGTGGGAAAAGGAGATTTTCGGTTTGTTTTATTAAGAGAGAGTGAGGAAAACCCTTGTTGGTGTGTTTTTGCTTGCCAATTCGATAATAATAAACGCATGATTTCACCAATAGACGGAGCAATCGGTATTGGGGGACATTACGAAATTGAGAAAGAAGCAAATTTGCAAGAGGTATTGTCTGTTCTTGCTGATAGCGGTTGGAAAGTGGAGTTACATTCTTACTTTTATTACTAATCACGGTGCGCAATACACACAAAAGCGTCTTAACGGCTGTTAGGACGCTTTTTTCTTGCATATCGAGGAAATTATCATTTACGGATAGAAAGACGCGCTACGGGGCAAATAAGAGCCTTGCGCACCGAGCGCAGGGCAGAGAACGGAAGCATTTTTCCTTTTGCCGCTGATAGCCGCTTTTCCGACTATCTAAAAAGGTTGGTTTTCCGACTATCAGAGAGGGTGTTTTACATTCAATAATCTTGTTGATTTATTGGAAAAATAGGGTTATAATTAAGCCAAAGTGTATTGTATTGGTAATACGATACACCGAGGTTTTTCTAAACATATTTTAATCACCGTGATAATGAAAGGAGAACAAGAAAATGCCATTATTTGAGAGAGGTTACAAGGCGGCGGCTACCGCAGAATTAGAGCGGAGCGTGCGCGACCTTGAAGAAAGGGATAAGACAGCACAGACGAAAGCCGCTTTTATGAAAGACGCGGCAAGCACAGAAAGCAATTTGAATTTTGCGGAAAGAATAAATCTTATTTCCGTAACACAGGCAGACGCATACAGAGAACGTATGCTGAAAGCACAGCTTGATTTTGAGCGTATGCAGAGAACAGAGACAAGAGACGATATTGTTGACAGCTTTGAAAACCCAAGAGAGCGGGCGGCGAGGTATCAAGATATGGATAGTTACAACGCGCAGATTGCACAGGAGAGAGCGAAAGCAAATGCAGATAAATCGGGCGGCGAACAGAGCCATATTATAGACCATGAAGCAGACGAGCGCACCCGATAAGGAGTAAGCCTATGGCAGAAGCAAGAAAGAAACAGAGACTTTTCGTGGATATAGACGGGACGCTTGCAGTATTCACACCCGTTGATACATTGGAAACCCTTTATGAGCAAGGGTATTTTCTTAATTTAGCACCCCATGAAAATGTTGTTGCGGCGGTAAAAGAAATCGTAGCAAACCACCCCGAAATTGAAGTAAATATTCTATCAGCGTATTTGACGGATAGCCAGTATGCGTTACAGGAAAAAAACGAGTGGTTAGACCGCTACTTGCCCGAAATAGACCAAGCGCACAGGGTATTTGTTCCTTGCGGAAGTGATAAAAAAGAGGGTATCAGCGGCGGCATACGGAGTGATGATTTTCTACTTGACGATTACACACATAATCTGAACGAATGGCAACCGCCCGCAAGAGGAATTAAGTTGCTTAATGCCATAAACCATACAAGGGGCAGTTGGGAACATGACCGTATCAGATATGACCGCACACCGACAGACCTTGCAGACGGAATATTATCTATCATGCGTGATGAAAAGCAGATATTTGATGAAAAAATAAATGAAAGTGGGGGAAGCCAAGTGAGAAATGCGCTTGAAAGCAGAGTAACAGGAGACGAGTTGCTTAACGCACAAGATTTGATTGAGGAATTAAGGGCGGTAGGTGCGGATATTGACGAGGACGGTTATGTTACCGTCTATCACCGAACAGACCACGCAAGCGAGGAAAATATTAAATCTTCTCATGTAATGGTTGCAAAAGAGGACGGACTGTTTTTTTCAACGGTTGAAAACGGGCAGAATGAGGGTTACGGAGACAGCGTTGTAAAACTTTCAATCCCAGTTGAAAAATTGGTGCTTGATGATATTTTTTCAGACGAAGCACATTTAAGATACCCGTTAGAAAACGGGATAAGACAGCTTGATATTTCAGATTATCTTGTAGAAGAAAGGGAAGAAAACATGGCACAGGAAAGACCGATAGGAGTAAAACCCGCACCGACAGACCTTGCGGAAAAAATCGTAAATTTTATGGAAAATTACGACCCCGCTTTTGGATATGCCGAGGGTGTGACAGGACAGGAGAACAAAGAACAATGGATTGATACCACAACGGAAAGTCTGTTACAGGAGAGTGGAGACAATTATATTTCATACTTGCGTGAGTTATCAGAGCAGACACCCGAAGCAAAAGAGGAAGCGGACGCAATCATTCTTGAAATTATGAATTATGAGGGGAAATTACCTAACCTTAATCAAATGCCTGTTTCAGAAGTTGCTACACTTGATTTTGTAAACAATCCCGACAGACAGGGTACGGGCGGCTTGAACAGGGACAGTCGTATGTTTGAAGCAATGCTTTTACATACTATGGAACAGGAACAGACAGAACTTTACAGACGTTATGATGAAGCATTTGCGGCGGCTAATCTTAAAGATGATTTTCAACCTAAAATTGCAATTTTGCAGTTGAGAGAGGGAGAGGAAAATCACAACAGACGTTTTACCAGTTTAGAGACATTAGACAGAATTTTGCATGAACAGCCGAATTGTGAAAATTACGAACTTGTATATTTACGCAATGCGGAAGCAAAAGCAGAAACAGAGCAGGAACGCGAAAGACTGAACAATCAGCTTTATGCGGAGTTTAATGCCAATACATTAAGACCACGCGATTACTACGGACACAGTTTGAGTGTTGGTGATGTTATCGTAATGACAAATGATTTTAGCGAACAGCACGCCTATTATGTTGATGATATGGGCTTTACGAAGCTACCCGACGATTTTTTGAGCCATGAAATGAGCGCAAAAATTCGCAATGACCTTGACATAAGACAAGAGGGTGCATTGTATGAGACTATCGGGCAGTTTGAAGCTGAAAATACATTGTCTATCATGGATAAAACAGCCACAGACAGGTATTTTCAGATAACAAGCGAATACAGCCGTATCTTTGAACTTGCAGACCGCAGAGGGGCTATTATGGATATGGACGCTTTGGGGTATGAACCCGCACAGGTTGACGGCTTTTCTGATGATTTTCTCATGTGGAAGCCGAAGAATGAGAATGAGGAAGAAAATACCTTTGGCTTTGACGGTTGGGACGCTGTAAGAGATTTTACACATGATGTTCAAACGCTGATGAATGATTACACGGTACAGCAGTTACGGGACAGGGCAAACGGAGATTACAGCGTGATTGAATATGGTTCGTTTGGAGACAGGGAAGTTGAAACGGCAATTAACAACCACCCGCAGGACGAATACAGACGACAGGTACAGGCTATTTATGAGTATGAGGTTGCGAACAATATCCCCGAAAATGACCGTATGACGAAATGGTATGATGAAATGAATATTTCCGTTGCAAAACCGTGGTACAAGGAAAATGACCCGTCTGTAATGGATAGAGCAGTAGGAGACAGACGCATACCGATAAGCGAAGCGGCTATTGCCGCCCGTTATGCTGAAATTTCACGGGAACAGCAGGAAAGAACTTCCTCTTTTATCGCTGAAAATGAGAATGGGGACGTTGTTTGGGGTACTAAAGAAGAACAGCGGGAAACAGAAAGCATGACGTATGGCGGCTTTGATTATACAGTAATTGATAAATGGCAGGACGATAACGCAAGTTATGTTGTAGGGCAGTTGGAAGCTGATGACGGTACATGGTACGCCGCAAAGGTAACAGATACAACAGAGCAGTATCACGGCGAATATGAGTATGAATTTAGCACAGATAAGCCGACGCGAAGTGATGTTGAGGATATGCACCTTAATCATATTTCAGAGATTGCTATTGACCGTCACGAAGCCGAATACGGGGCAGACGGAAGCCGCAACTTTCCCAACTTAAACGACCCGTCGCCCGAAGAACAGGCAGAAGAATTAAGACAGATTGTTGCGGAAAAGTCCGCGCCCGTGGAAATTGACGAAACCTTACCGCCGAAAGACCAGTTAAAGCAGAGACTTGAAAACGGCGTAAGACAGGTGCTTGACAGCGAACAGTTTAAGAACTGGCTTACCACAGGCGGCAAGCTGTTCTATAACAATTACAGTTTCCGTAATGCTATGCTTGTGTGGTTGCAGAAACCCGACGCAAGCTACGTCATGGGCTATGAAAAATGGAAAGATTTTGGACGTAATGTAAAGCAGGGTGCGCAGGGCGCAAAAATCTTCATTCCGCTTATGGCAAGCGAGAAGTACAAGGGCGGCTTGTTCCGCAGTATCAAGAGCAATCTTACAGACCAACTTTCCAAAGACCCGTCTTTGACGGAAGCAAGCTACCGTTTGGGAACAAGCAACCTTGAATTTACCATGAACAGGGCGAACCACCTTATAGGCTTTAAGGTAAACGGCAAGGAACAGCAGATTTTCGGTTCAGATGATGAAGCAAAACGCTTCATTGACCGTGCAATTATCGGAAAAGTACCGACAGGCTTTACCGTTGGTACAGTCTTTGACGCAAAGGACGTTATTGTACCCGAATATTTATGGGTTAAGAGCGGCTACACCAAAGAGGAAATCGCACCCGACGAAAAGGGAAACCCTGTAAAGAACCGCCGCGGCGAAGTAAGGATATTCAATACGCCCGAAAGACAGGCGCGTTTTCAGACCGAACTTGACACAAGAATTGTTGCGAAAGACCCTGTAAAAATGCAGGCATTATTTGACGCTTGCGTAGCCGCAAGCGAGAGAAAGGGCGTTCCTGTAAGCCTTGCGGAAAAAGCCGACGACAGCACCCTTGACGGCGGCGCAAAAGGCTATTTCTCACGCCAGTTTACGGAAGATAAGCCTAACGGCTTTATCGTGATTGACAACAGCCTTGAAATTACGGAAAAATGCGCCGTCCTGTTTCACGAAATGGGACACGCGGACTTGCACAAGAACCTTGAAGCCCTTGCTAAATCAATGGGCGAGGATAAAATCACAAGGGAAATGTGCGAAGTACAGGCAGAAGCTACCGCTTATGCGGTTGCAAGCACTTTCGGCATTGAAACCGACACAAGCAGTTTTCAGTACCTTGCGGCTTATGCCCGCGGCTTTGAATTGCAGGACTTCCAAAAGTCGCTTGATGTGATTTACAGGGAAACACAGGCATTGACAAATGATATTAAGGCAGAACTTGATATAAGGGGACTTAACCTTGACCTTACGGAGAAGCCAAAGGAAATGCTGAACAAGGAAACACTTGAAACGCTGTCAACAAAGTACATGGACTTTGCGGCAGAGCAGGGAAGCAAGGTACAGGCGGCACTTAATGAGTTGCCAAGTCTTGTAAAGCAGAGTGCGGGCAATCCCGAACTTATGGACGTGCTGAAATATCAGAAAGCGAACCTTGACAGCCGCAAGGCAGACCTTGACACCATGCTTACCGCCATAGAGAACCTTAACACAGCCGACACAAGGGAGAAGCAGGACGAAATCATAAGCACCCTTGACGCGGCTATGAACCGTGTTAATGGCGACGCATACGCTTTTGAAAATCTTTCCGAGAATTATGTTGTAATTACGGAAAGAGCAAGGGGCGGCTTAAAGGTTGATTTTGAGCAGAACCCGCATAAAACGCTTGAAGCAATGAAGAAAGATTATCCCGCACTTGCGAAGCTGTCAGAGCCGCAGTTACAGTATCTTGCAACAAGCAAGTTTGTTGCCCGCGAGTTTACCAAGCTGTTACGCGACAATCCGCAGGAATTTGTTGACAAGGCTTGCGAGAGAGCCGCGCTTATATCGAAAGCCGCTTCCAAAAACGGTACATTCGTGGAAGTGAATTTTTGCGAACAGTGGACGGATAAGCCTTTCTTTGAAAAAGGTACGCTTTGCAGTCCGAAGATTGCAGACAAAACCGTGACAGGGTGCGAAGCACAGGCACGCGGCTTTAGTGCGGAAGCGGAAAAGAGGGGCGATTATTTCCCTTACACGAAATGCGATTTAACCATTTTCACGCCGAACAAGGACGGAAAACTCATTTCCCTTAATACCCGCGTTGATATTGGGGACGGAGCGCAGACGAGCCTTAAAGACCATTTAGAGCAGTTATGTAAGCGCGGTTCGGAGCGGAAAGAAGTGCTTGCAAATTTTACGGAAGCCTTGACGGAGAGGGCAGACAAGAGGAAACTGTTAGTACAAGACCTTTCCGCAAAACCGCAGTCCGCAGAACAGCCCGAAATGACGACAGAAAAAGAGGGCAACATGAGCCGCGAAGAATGGGACGGACAGATTAAGGACGCAAGAGAAAAGGCGGCGCAGGAACAGAGGGAAAAAGCGGCAGAGAAAGCGCAGAACAAAAGCAACCGCGACAGAGCGGAATAAGGGGGTTACGGCATGAGCATATTAAAAATTTTTCAGAAGAACCCCGCAACCGCACCCGCGGCAGAGCCACAAGAAGAATATGAGGTTGCAACCTTTGTACCGAAGAAACTTCCCATGACGGGCGAACTCTTACGCAGACAGCGGGAAGATGAAATCAGAAAGAAATATTGCAGACCTACGGTAAAGACAGGAATAATGATGTAAAGAGAGGGGCGGCACAAGACCGCCCCGTATCTTTCTATTGTTTCTATGGTACACTTGACAATCAATACACATTATGCTATAATGTGTTTAACACTTTTGAGAAAGGAGCAACCTATATGAGTTTCAATATTGGGGAAAAGAACAGTAAGTTTGTTGCTGTAAGCAATGTAACAATGCGATTTGCTTTTTCTGAAAAAGTGCTTTTTGCTGATTTACGCACTTCCCACAAGACGGGAAACCCGAAAATCAATAAGGAAACGGGCGAGATTATTACGGACGCACAGGGAAACCCTGTACCCGAAAGAATTTATACCCACTGGGAGGGGCGTTTTGTCGGAAATGCCTTTGAACCCGCAAAAGCACTGAAAAACGGACAGGCAATAAATATCTTAAACGGTTGGATTGAGAAAGAGGATAGCACGGGAAAGAACGGACAGAAATACACAAATGTATTTGCTGTCATTTCTGATTTTGAGTTGTCCGACGCTACCGAGGACGACGAGGACGGAGAAATCCCGCCAGTGGAAGCAGTAGGGAAACAGATTGACAGCGTGAGCAATGCTTTTCGCGCCTTGGACGGCGACGAAAATACGCCATTTACCGAGGGACGGGGATAATTTGAAAAAATATGTAAGAGCCACCGAAAATGAAATTCTTTCCTCTTTGACGAAAGAAGCAAGCAGTAAGGGCGTGGTGCTTACTTACGCGCACAAACTCTTTTTTCTACGTTTGCTTGATTATGCAGAAAAGGCAGGAGAAAATACCGAGAACGGGCTTTCCGTCACTCTTTCCGTACAGGGGCTTTCCGAAGCCTTGAAAATTCCGTTAAGGACGGCTATTCAGAGCCTTAACCGACTTACCGCTTGCGGGGCGTTGATAAGAACCGAGGGGGAAAAGACGTTTCCGCGAAGTCCTACGATTACAGTTGTTTGCAGAAAATTTTATGAAAAGGAGAGATAATATATGCCACAGATGATTGATGTTGATGTATTTGACAATGACGAGAGAATTATCGTCAATAAGGCTTGTGAGGGTACGCCGATTGCAGATTTTACACGGGCGGGCTTTCTTACGAACCTTAATTTTTCCCGCAGTATCAGTACGGAGCAGGACGTTTTAAATCTGCTTGACGGGCTGATTGCCAAGACTGAACGCATTTCTGATGAAGAATGGGAAAGTCTGAAAACTAAAATTCCTTTTGACACTTACTACGACGCTGATAGCAACGTAGATGAAGTGCCACAGGACGAAGCTGTTTAGTTTTAATCACCGTGATAACATAAGAAAGGAGCATAGAGTTATGCTGAAAAGTGAATTTGTTACAAAAATTTCCGAAAAGACTGGGCTTACAAAAAAGGACGTTGTTGCCGCCATTGACGCGTACAATGAGACGGTAATTGAAGCATTAAAGAGCGGGGACAGTGTACCGCTGAAAGGTTTTGGTACGTTTACGACTTCTTCCCGCAAGGCAAGAACGGGACGCAACCCGCAGACTGGGGAAAAAATGGATATTCCCGCTTCTGTTGTTCCACGCTTCAATCCCTCAAAGACCGTTAAGGACGCGCTGAACGCCTAATAATGAAAGGAGCGTAGTCTTATGGGTGTTATGTTGAAGTTTGGTTTTCCTGCCATTCTGCTTGTTATCGGCGTGATTTGTCTGCTTGTTGGCAAGAGGAATGACAGCAAAGTACCGTCTCTTATCGGTGTTGTTTCTGCCCTTGTCGCTGTTGTATGGTTTGTTATCGGTACATTCTGATGTGAGAGGGCGGTATGATGTATGAGCAGTATTTTGATTGTTTTTTTGGGCGTGGTGTTGCCCTTTGTCATTATGTTTTCGGGTGTTGTTACAATGATTAAGTCACGCAATAATGATACTGTAAAAGGCATGGTTATCGGGGTTGTCATGGCGATTGTCGGCGGCTTGTGGCTTTTGCTTTTCTCTATTTTTCTTGTGCATGAGTTAATGACATACGCACCTTATTTTACAAATGACCTATGTATTTTTTAGGAGCAGAGCGGTGGAATTTATTTCTGCCGCTTTTGCTTTGCTTTTATGAGCGTCTTAACGGCTGTTAAGGCGTTTTT
>ERZ780178.1613-NODE-1613-length-14063-cov-3.579169_pt1 | contig 14063 bp, 19 predicted proteins | sample MGYA00511018_ERZ780178 | MGnify/ENA primary metagenome ERZ780178 (study PRJEB29588, sample SAMEA2151439) | human gut metagenome | biome: human gut; feature: human-associated habitat; material: faeces | place: Denmark | collected 2008/2010 ...
CCCCTGCCGATTCGGAGTTGATAGCAGGAGGCAGTGATGAACGCCGACGTTTTATGGATGTGGTTATCTCGCAGTACGACAAAGAGTATCTGGATGCTTTGATACGATACAATAAAGCTTTGGTGCAGCGGAATACCTTACTGAAGAGTGAACAGCCGGTGGAGGAAGAGCTCTTTCTGGTTTGGGAGGAGATGATGGCACAAGCCGGTGAAGTGGTGTTCCGCAAACGTGAGGCCTTTATCCGTGAGTTTATTCCTATTTTCCAGTCTTTCTATTCATTCATTTCGCAAGATAGGGAGAAGGTGGGATTAAGCTATGACTCCCATGCCCGCGATGCCTCTTTGCTGGAAGTGCTGAAGGAAAGCCGTGCTCGCGACCAGATTATGGGCTATTCGTTGCGCGGTGTGCACAAGGACGAGCTGAATATGCTTTTGGGAGATTTCCCCATCAAGCGTGAAGGGTCGCAGGGGCAGAACAAGACTTATCTGGTAGCGTTGAAGCTGGCACAGTTTGATTTCCTGAAACGTACCGGGACCACTGTTCCCTTGTTGTTGTTGGACGATATCTTTGACAAGCTGGATGCCTCGCGTGTGGAGCAAATCATCAAGTTGGTGGCAGGCAACAGTTTTGGACAGATTTTTATAACCGATACCAACCGCGAACACCTGGACCGTATTCTGCATAAAGTGGGCAGTGATTATAAGATGTTCCGTGTGGAGCAGGGAACGGTTGCCGAAATGAAGGAGGAAGAGGCATGAAGCGCAATAATGCCGAACAGATAGGTGAACTTATCCGTCATTACCTCAGGCAGGAAAGTCTGGAGTCTCCGCTGAATGAACGGCGGCTTATCAGTGCGTGGCCCGAAGTGCTGGGGCCTACCATTGCCTCCTACACCCGTGAACTTTATATAAAGAACCAGGTGCTTTATGTGCACCTCACTTCTGCTGCTTTGCGCCAGGAACTGATGATGGGGCGCGAGTTGCTGGTGCGCAACTTGAATCGTCATGTGGGGGCCCAGGTCATAACGAATATCATATTCAGATGAGCATCCTCAGCTCATCTATTCTTTCAATCTTCAGTTCCTTCAATTCCCGGACTGCCCGGTCATAATACATCGGAGTTTCCAAATCCTTGTTGTCATGCGCATCCAGTCCGATGATAGCTGTACAGCCTTCATTGGCAGCGATTCGCCAGAACTCCGGGCACGGGTAGGTGGATAAGCCGTGCGCTTCATTGTAGGCTACATAGCCTATATTGTATTCCAACGGGACATTCAGGCGTGCAGCAGTACGGCAGATGTGCCGGCTGATGGTAGTGCAATGGTGGTCGAACTTCGGATAGGAGCGCATGAACAAGTCCGGATGGGCAAGGCAGGAGAATAATCCGCTTTCCATACCTTCGATGGCGCTCTCTTCGTAAAGTTCGAGCATGTCGCGGCTGTCTGTATGATGGCCGAAGTAGGGGAACTTTTCATCGGTGTGGTAGTGATGGTTTCCGAAGATGATATAGTCCAGTTGGTACTTCTTGGTTTGCTCTTTCAGCCAATGGATATATTGGGGGAAGTATTCACATTCAAGTCCTATTCTGATGTCTATCCGGTCGTGGTATTTCTCACGGAGCGTCTTGAGACTCTCCACGTAGCCGGGGAGCTCCTCGGGGAGCATCCGCATGTCGGCTACGTAGTCGGTACGGTATTTCCAGGGAGTATGGTCTGAAACCCGGATTATCCGGTAACCGCCTTTGATGGCACTGAGCACATAGTCTTCGTCATCTCCGGTGGCATGCATGCAGCGTGTGGTGTGTGTATGATAATTAGTTTTCATTGCGTAATGATTTCATCCATGCGTATATCAAACGGTTCCGCAGGAACTTCTTCTACGAGTTGAAACGGGAAGCAGATGCCGGCTTTGTAGGCTGATGGGATGCGGGGCAGAAGCCGGTCATAGTAACCTTTACCGCGCCCCAGGCGGTTGCCGTTACGGTCGAATGCCACGCCGGGAACCGCTATGAAGTCTATGTCTGCATAGTCGGTAAATAGCTCGCCGGTTGGTTCTTCGATGCCGTATGCGCCAGGTTTCAAGTCTTCGGGTCTGGTGTACAGCCGCAGTTCCAGGTCGTCACCTACAACTACCGGAAGCAGTATCCGCTTTTCGCGGCTCCACTTCCGGATAAATTCGTGTGTGTCCACTTCGTCTTTGAGAGAGTGGTAAAGCAGTACGGTGGTTGCCGCCCTGAAAGCGGGGTGTGCCTCGAGGGCGGCAAGTATTTCAGCAGACTGACGCGTAGCGGAAGAGCTGTGTCGGGTCTTCAACAAAGCTACCTGCCTGCGCAGTTCTTTTTTCCTTTCCATCATCTTTTTTATCCTCTATGATTGGTGTTGCTTCCGGAGCTTTGGGGAATGCCTCGCCACGTTCCAGAATATCCAATGCCTTCTTGACGGTAGCATCGCTCTGGTTGATGTAGCGGATGTATTGCTCCCTTCCCAGTATGTTATAGATAATGTTGCCGTAAAGACTTCTTTCCAGTAGCTTGTAGGACTTGTGGATAAGCAGGTTGCGCCGCTTTACTCCCTTGGAGTCTGCAAAACGTACAAACTGCTCCACAATACTCTGGTGGCGAAGGTACTTCAACAAATCTTCTTCATTGTCGTATTCACTCAATTTCGCACGGTTGCGGTCGGTATACTGGAAGCTGAATTGCAGAATCAGTCCCTTGTTGCTTACTTCTATCAGGTAAGAAGATACTCCGGTTGTGTCTTGCGGAACGAATACGTCCGGCATAATGCCACCGCCGCCGTATACGGGTCTGCCCAAACCGGTAGAGTAACGCAGGTTTTCGTCCAGTTTGATGCTGTCTTTGGAGAAGAACTCGCCGTGTTCGTAACGGGTAATCCAGTCCATTTCGTATTTGCTGTCCTTGCCGTTCTCGTAGGGGCGCTGGATGCAACGGCCCGATGGGGTGTAATAACGGGCAATGGTCAGGCGGATGGCGGAACCGTCACTGAAGTCGATGGGTTGCTGTACGAGTCCCTTGCCGAAGGAACGGCGTCCTACAATGGTTCCGCGGTCATTGTCCTGAATGGCGCCCGCAAAGATTTCGCTGGCCGAAGCGGAACTCTCGTTTACCAATACCACTAGCGGCAGCTTCTGGCAACTGCCGGTACCGTTGGCATATTCCTCCATGCGGGGATATTTGCGGCCGTGGGTATATACAATCAACTTCCCTTCCGGCAGGAATTCGTTCACCATGCGTGTGGCGGCTTCCATGTATCCTCCGGTATTGTCGCGCAGGTCGATAATCAGGCCTTTGCACTTCTCGTGGCTCAGTTGGGCAATCGCATTCAGCAGCTCCACGTGTGTGGTACGTCCGAATTTGCTGATTTGTATATATCCGTAGTCATCGTCGAGCATATAGGCTGCATCAATGGTGTTTTGTGGGATGTCACCGCGTGTGATGGTGAAGTCGAGCAACTCCTTTTCCGTGGCACGCTTGACGCCTAACTTCACTTGGCTTCCTTTCGGACCTTTCAGGTTGCGCATGGCCTTTTCGTTTGTCAGGCCTTTGCCTGCAAACAGACTGTCGTTGACCATTACAATGCGGTCGCCTGCCATCAGGCCCACTTTCTCGGACGGTCCGCCGGGAATCACGCTGTTTACGTGTATCGTGTCTTCTTGAATGGTGAACTGGATACCTATACCGCTGAAGCTGCCTTCAAGTTCGGAGTTTACCTCTTCCAGCTTCTGTGCGGGGATGTAGGTGGAGTGGGGGTCGAGTTCCGCCAATATCTGCGGCATGGCCTTCTCTACCAAATCGGTCATGTTGACGGTATCCACATACTGGTCATCAATAACACGCAGCAAGGCATTCAGCTTGTTGGACGAACTGTTGATGATTCCCAGTTTGTTACCGGCAAAATGTCTGGCGTAAAACGTTCCGATAAGAATTCCCGCGACTACGCTGATTGCGATGATAAGCGGCATAAAGCGGGAAGTATTTTTTGTACTCATGATGTTTATTTACTATTAGACTATTTACAATTTACTATTTTCCCACTATAGTGTGTCTTATAAAGGGGGCGACAAAAATACACATAAATCTAATATATCCAGCTCCTCGGACTGAAAAATACACATTTACAAGGGATTAAAGTCCTAAAAGTTGGCGTAACCGTTGCACGGATTCGCTAATCTGGCTGCGGCTTTCCAGATAACCGGCATCAAAGCGATAACGGGCCTGCGAGTAGAAAGGCTCACGCTTATCCAGCGCCTCCACAATGAAGGTGCGCAAATCTTCGTCCGTCTTGCCTTGCAGGATGGGGCGTTGCTGCTTCGCCACCCGGAGCCGGCGGAACAGAAGCTCAGGACTGGGCGCAGATGCTCTACCGCATGTACACCCACTGGGTCGAAGGTCACGGCTTGAGCTACAAAATTCTCGACTATCTCGACGGCGACGAGGCAGGCATCAAATCTGCCAGCATTCTCGTTGAGGGCACAAACGCCTACGGACTTCTCAAGAGCGAAAACGGCGTGCACCGCATGGTGCGCCTGTCGCCGTTCAACGCCAACAACAAGCGTCAGACCACGTTTGCGTCGGTGTTCGTATCGCCGGCCGTCGACGACACGATCGAGATCACGGTCAATGCCGCCGACATCGAGTGGGACACGTTCCGTTCGTCGGGCGCCGGGGGGCAGAACGTCAACAAGGTGGAGACGGCCGTGCGCCTGCGCTACCACGCGAAAGACCCCGACACGGGCGAGGCGATCGAGTACCTGATCGAGAACATGGAGACGCGCTCGCAGCTGATGAACCGCGAGAACGCCATGCGCATCCTCCGCTCGAAACTCTACCAGCGCGAGCTGGACAAGCGTATGGCGACGCAGCAGGCGCTGGAGGCTTCGAAGAAGAAGATCGAGTGGGGATCACAGATCCGAAGCTATGTATTCGACGACCGCCGCGTAAAAGATCATCGTACCAACTACCAGACTTCAGATGTCAATGGAGTCATGGACGGAAAGATCGACGGTTTCATCAAGGCCTATCTGATGGAATTTTCGGATTCGGAAATTTAATTTCCGGCTGAATATTTGCTTTCTGATAAAAAAGTTGTACTTTTAGAGGGTAATCTAAAAGTTCATACTATGGGAAAGAATAATAAAAACAGCAAAAGACAACGTTATAGCAAGCGCGAAGAGGAGAAGGCCAACCGCCTGTTCAAAGGGATATGTATAGGCCTGATCCTACTGGCACTGCTGATTTTTGCAGGCTATGTTCTGGCATAGCACGCAGGGCGTTGGGAATTGAGAAACGGGTGGACAATGGTTCCGCCGAAAGGTTTTTCAGTTCCTAACGCTTGTTTTTGCAGATTGGATGAAAGGATAAAACGATGCAGGAAATAGAACGTAAGTTTTTGGTTACCGACTCGTCTTACCGGACGCAGGCGGAAAGTAGCAGCCGGATCAGGCAGGGATATATTTGCAGTGCGAGAGGACGTACGGTGAGAGTCCGCATCCGCGACGAAAAAGGTTTTCTCACCATCAAGGGACCTTCGGACGAAGCCGGACTGAGCCGTTATGAATGGGAGCGTGAACTTCCGTTGAATGAAGCGGAAGAGCTGTTCCGTTTGTGTGAACCCGGTATGATTGATAAGGTCCGTTACCTGGTTCCTTGCGGCAATCACGTCTTCGAAGTGGATGAGTTTCATGGAGAGAATGAAGGACTGGTTGTGGCAGAAGTGGAACTTCGGGATGTTTCAGAGCCTTTCGAAACTCCTTCTTTTCTGGGTGAAGAAGTGACGGGACAGGTGAAATACTATAATTCTTTTCTGATGAAAGAGCCTTATTCCCGCTGGAAATAATAAAAATACCCCCTGTGAACTATCAGAACAGGGGGTAAAATCCGTTTTTTTGATAGATTCTCTACGGTGTTTTGTTCGTTTTTACCCCAATGCTTGTGGGATTTGTCGTTAATATTGCAATCGAATTAAAGCAGATATTATTATCAGAACGACAAAAATGAAAACAATGAACTTTGCTCAAAACTTGGTGAATCTTCAGAATGAACTTTTGCTCTTCGCTTATAAATTGACTGCAGATCATGAAGAGGCAAATGACTTGTTGCAGGAAACATCGCTCAAAGTATTGGATAATGAAGAAAAGTATATGCCGGATACCAACTTCAAAGGTTGGGTATATACGATCATGCGGAATATATTTATCAATAATTATCGGAAGTCTTTGCGTGATCAGACTTATGTAGACCAGACCGACAACCAGTTTTATCTGAATCAGGGTGCGGGACTGGAAGCTGATTCCATGGAAGGTGCTTACGATTTAAAGGAAATGCGCCGTGTCGTAAACGCTTTGCCGAAGGACTACCGCATTCCGTTTGCCATGTATGTTTCGGGATTCAAGTATCGGGAGATTGCCGATAAGCTTGGATTGCCTCTGGGTACAGTAAAGAGTCGGATTTATTTCACTCGCCAGCGTTTGCAGGAAGAACTGAAAGATTTCCGTTAGTTTATTTATATTAGGTTAGCAATGGATTGCCATGTTGGAGTCTTCCTTGTCAAAGGATGACTTCGGCATGGTAGTATTTTTTCCTGACAAAACAGTTCTTTTCGAAACAGTGCACAAAAGGTCCCGGGCTTTTAAAAAAACGTTTCGGCGTTTAAAGGAAAAGACTTCGGGCTTTTGAGTAAAACGTTTCGGCGTTTTTCTGTGCTTATGCTGAAGCTTTTCTGTTAAGAATCTTCTTGAGAATATTTTTTCTTGCAATGGCAAGTCCGGAGGACAACGGCTCATTGTCCAACAGGCTCAGAATGTTTTCAAGTTCTGACAATAAGTCAGTATGAAACTTGCACTGTTCGTATGAAAGCTTTATGCATAAGGCTCTGACTCCACATGAGTTTTCACAGGACGTAATTCCGGACAGGCAGTAATCGATGAAGTCGGTTCTGAGTTCATCTTCCCGGAAAGGCAGTCTGAGGATGAGGGTCAGCAGGAGTCGTTTCTTGCCTTCGTGGGTTTCCTGCAATGCCAGACTGATCAGTTCGTCCTGTCTGGGGGCAAGCCATCGGAAGTTATACGGGTCAAAATGCGTGAATACCCATAAGGCATTGTACGACACTTTTTCGTCACCGTCTTTTATGCAGGCATACAGTTCTTCCTTATGAGAGTTGTTTCTTTCCCCTTGAGTGTAGAAACAGATTTCATGAATATCGTCTGCACTCAGCCTTTGAGCCAGTTTGTTGCGTATCACAGAACGGATGTTTCCATGTGTCATGGTGATCATGCTCATGCCGTGGTTTATCCTTGCTGCCGGGTAGAAGCGGAGAGAGTGTCGCTGTTGCATTTATGCGGTGAGCGGCAGGCGTACAACAGGCGTTTGCTGTAATAGTCTTCTGTGGAAGAAGAGACGGTTACTCCCTGGCGTGCAGCGTGAATGAATGAAAATTCTCCGGTTTCGTTGTTGACTGATACGACGATTCCCACGTGACCGATCTTGTTGGATATGCGGCTTCCGCTGAAAAATACCAGGTCGCCCAGGTGCAAGTCTTTGTAGTCTGAAACTTGTTTGTCCTTACAAAAAAGGCTGGCCGAGGAGCGGGGAACGGAGATATCCAGTTTCCGGAAGACATAGGACACGAAGCCCGAACAGTCGAATCCGCGTTTGGGATTACTTCCTCCCGGGGTATAGCGAATGCCGGAGTATTGGGTGGCTTTCTGAACGATATCTTCACCGCTGACCTTATTGTTGGCCATGGCGGGCAGGGTAATTATAAGCAGCAAAAAGAGGTACACGTATTTCATTGCGGGTTCAGTTTTTGTGGTTATCGTGGGTTAAAGTTAACTTTTTATTCCGAGAAAAGAGAATTTTCTCCGTTTCGCAGCGGAAAGTTTAGGCTTTTTTCAGGGAGCTGTCCACCCGTCCGGCGATTTTGATTGCCAGATCATAGACTTTTCCTCTTGCCATACAGTTTGATCGCCTCCTCCGCTATGTCCTGTAATTCCTGCACGGACAGGTGCATGAAATAGTCCACACCTGTCCGCAGCAGGAACGAAAGCCCCACGCAGGCTTTTCTAATTTCTGGCGGGGTTAGTCCTCTCCATCCCCGCCGTAGAGAAAACCCGTGACCATGTTTTTCAGCTTAATGCCCTCCTTGGGGGGCAGGCCCTTGAAAAACTCCACCGGCTTGCCGGAGGCGCGGGCCGCCATGTAAATGGCATAATCCACGGTCATTTCCGCCACAGGGTTCACAATGCCCAGCTTGGTCATGATCTTGCCCATGGCGCACAGGTCCTCCGCCGTCATGTCCTCCATGGCAGACAGGTCCACCTCGGTGTACTCCTTGCCCTCGAACATATACGGCTTTCTGAATTTCAGGATCAGGCTCTCCTCCTGGTCCTCCGCCGGCTCCTGGGCGGCGGTGGCCTTAATTTCTTCCATTTAGCACATCTCCTTATACTCTGCCAGCAGGTCCACGCCGTTGACCTTGTATGTGGGGTTCATCTTGTCCAGCTCCAGGACGCTTTCCCCGTCCACCTCAATCAAGATGTAAAGGATGTTCAGGGTCACACCGCTGTCCATAGTGCTGGCCCGTTTCAGTTTGCCGCCGGTCAGCTTTGCGGCCCGCCCGCTGACCACCACGCGGATGGACTTGGGCACGATGTTGCCGGAGCTGTCGATCTCCTGGGCGGCGCCCCGGATCGTCAGCTGGACCGCTCTGGTCTGGTCCATCATGTTGGTGGCCTCTTTGTCCAGAGTGCGGAAAGGGATCTCCAGCTGCATGTTTCCGAAATAGCCGATTGTGGGATCGTCGATCTCTCCCAGGATCCCGGCTCCGCTCACCGTTTCGCTTGTGGCCTCGAAGTCGGGCAGGGTCAATTCATCCCCCACGCCCAGCAGCTTGTCCCCGGCGTTGTACACATTGTAGTTGTTGATTTTGGTGGGGATATTCTTGCTCATGGTTTAGTCACTCCCTCCTGTCAGTGCGGCCTCCAGGGCCGCGGTGTCATATTCGCGGATGTTTACGATCTTCTCCGCGGGGATGTAGGGCGCCAGGTAGGTGTGTGTGGTCAGCTTTCCGTCCAGCAGGTCGGTGATCGGGTTTTCATCGTCCCGGAACTCAATGCGATACCCGGCGCAGTAGTCGCGGGCCACATACCCGTTTCCGATGATGTTCTGGCTGTCCACGATGGACTGGATCAGGCGCTTATTGCCCGGCTTGTCCACTTTCTGCCAGTAGGTGAGGATGAAATTATTTCCATCCCAGTCAAAGAAGCGGCGCACCGCCAGCCAGCGGTCTTTCGGATCCGTGGTAGAGGGGTAGGCCGCCGTGTTGTTTCCCCACAGTTTGAAGCCGTTGGAGTTGATGGCGGTGATCACGCCCTGGCCGTTTAGCAGGTTGGCCTGCTCCTGATCCAGCGCCACCTCGGTGCCGTCATCCAGCACGGTGGCGGTAATGTTCAGGGCCTTATTGGACGGGCTTTCAAACGGCACATCTCCGTTGGTTGCGTCGGTGTTGGCGGTTTCCGCCGCCGCCAGCGCGGACAGGCAATAGATCTTTTCGCCCACCGCGCCCTTGGGCCAGAAAACCGCCGCATGGTTGGAACTTGCGCCCAGTTTTTCCTTTGCCGTTTTCACATCGGTGTACACGGTTGCACCGGAGCTGTTGGCGGCAATATCCAGATATGTGTTGCAGTCGAAATTCCCGTTGATTTTGGTGGTCTTTGCCTGGAGGGCCGCCGCCACCACGGGATCGTCGGACCAGCCAGGGGCCAGCAGAATACCAGGGACCAGTCCCAGCTTGGGGTAAATCTGGCGCACCAGCTCCAGGCCGGTTTCCGCCCCGGTGGAACTGCTCACGCCACCCACAATATCCTCCTTGGTTACGCCGGCGGGGTTCAGGCTCGTGGAGGAAATGGACAGGCTTTCCGCTTCCTGCGCACTCTCGGAGATCAGTGTGATCACCACATTTCCGTCATCGTCGTGAGCCGCCGTGTAGTCGGTATCTTTCACCAGTGCGGCGTCCCCGTTCTTGACCTCCATGGTGCTGATCAGGGCATAGGGCACAGTGTAGACCGCCTGCCCGTCAGTCACATTAACGCTGGTCGCCTCGTTCTGCTTGATGTGCTTGGAATTGTTCGGATCCAGCACATTCACCAGAACGATGGGGGCATTGTTGAAAACCCGGAAATTCACATCAATGCTCTGACAAAGCGTGAAATTCTCGAAGTCGTCGGAATACCCCACGGCGGCCTGGCACTCCGCAAAGCTGTAACACAGTTTCGGTGTGTTTGCCGCCTTGGCCGGATCGTCCGCCAGGTGAATGGGGGCCGTTCCGAAAATCACCTGGAGGGCGGCGCTGCTCTGGATCGGCGTGGTCAGGCTCGTGGCCTGTTCCTGGTTGTACACGCCATGCTGATAGGTTGCCATTTGCTTTACCTCCTGTTATTTCTGCCTCTGCGCCTCGCGGTACAGTGCGTAAATGCGGCCATGTTTCATTTCCAGCTGCTTCATGGCCTCCGGCAGCTGATCCAGCGGTATGGTTAGGGCGCGCAGCACCGGCCTGCGCTCCTGGGCCGCTTTCAGCCCCGCGGTGACGCCGCCCCGGTAAAATGTGAACTGCTTGGCCACGCCGGGAATGGTTGGGCCGCAGTACACCAGGGTTCCGGCCTCCTCCGCCGCCTTTGCTTGCTTCTTTGTTGTCATGCCTCTGGCACCTCCTTGTGGACCGCCGGCGCCTGGATCCGCAGGGACATTGCCGTGAGATAAAGCGGGTGGGTGTCCTCCTCTTGGGTGACCCACTCCATGGGGTAAAGGATCTCCCAGCGATTTCCGATCACGGCGCAAGCGGAATAGTGATGGTAAATTTTGTTGATGATGTGCAAGGCGTCCCGGTAGCCTTGGCGCCCCGGATCCGGGTCATAGACACAGGCCACCAAAACCGCGTCGATGATCTGCGGATCATCGTCGCTTTCTGTCTTTCCGCCCCGGAGGCGCACCACCACATACGGCTCCGGCGGCGCCTCCTTGTCTATGGCTTCATCGTCCCCCCGGCGGATCGGAACATCCTGGGGGTAAATCTGGATCTCCCGCTCCACGCCCAGGGAATTTTTCAGCCGTTCATGGCTGAAAAGCTCTTTTAGATCCGCCACCATGGTGTCCTGTAAAAATTCTTGCGTCACGCTGCCGCGCCTCCTTGACTTGTTACCGATTGTGCCTTATAATCACCTTTGTGGTAATATTCAGAATATGTGTGGTAATAATCAGCATATCGGCGTATGAAAAGGGTGGATGAAATGAAAGGGAAAGGGTTGTACATTGCTGCCGGCGTGGTTTTGGTCTTGGCGCTTGTGTGCCTGTTCACCGGCGAAATTCAAGCGTTTGGTGGCGGCGTTGTAATTGCCGCCGCCTTGGCCGCGTATGGCCAATGGAAAAAGGGTCACCCGGAAACAAGCGAACTCCGCACAATAGAGGGGCGGGAGGGGAGCAAAACGATCCGGGAAACTGTTTCGTATTCGCTTGTGTTTCCGGTCAGAAAAACAGAACTGGTTTCCATCCGCAGCAGGCGGTGCCCGGTTGGCCACTCGTTTGGAGAATGGAACGAAAAGGTACACCGCGGTGCGGCGCAGTCGGACCGCTTTGAAAAGGCGGCCCATGAATGTCTTGGGTTGATCAGCTATGATGTGGACACCGGGACCGCAGAGGTCAGCGGATCCACCGGCACCAAATACACCACAACACTGGACTATTGTTCATGCCCTGATTTTGAAAAGCGCAGTAAACCGTGCAAGCACATATATTTCCTTGCTTTGCAAATGGGATATACCAGCGAAGATTTTTATAACAACTGACCTCCCGGCGGCCCTGCAAAATGGGGCCGCCTTTTTATGCCGCATTTCCGAAACTGCCCAGCGCCCGCTCCACTTCTCGCTGGATGTGCCGTTGCAGGATGGCGTAATAATCCAGTTCCGCCTCCTCATAGCTCTTTCCATACAGCATTGGGACCGCCGGGGCCATAAGCGATCTTACAGGCAATCGGCTGCGGCCTACGCGCTGCACAATGGCCGTATGTCCGCTTTGGAATGTGGTTTGAAATGCTTTCCGCCCGTCTACCTCCAGCGCGGTCATGGCGCTTTCGTTCAGGACTTTCAGCATGGCCGCCGTTGTTTCGGTGTTCTTTCTGGTCATGTAGGCCATGGCCTCCACCATGCCACCCCTGGAGATCAGCGTGGCGGTGCTGGAGGATCCGGTGGCTCGCTCCAGGTACATCCCGCCGCGGTCCTTTTTGGTTAGGATCTTCTTGTCGCTGATTGCATAGCGTTTCCTGGCTCGTTGGCCAATTTTCTTTTTCATCTCGTTGGCCGTCGCGTTGATGGCGCTGGCCAGTACGCTGGGGGCTTTCAGCTTATTGGGCATGGTGTCCAGCTGCCGGATGATTTTTTCAATCTCCGCCTGGGTGTCGATCTGCAAAATTGTCTGCGTATCGCTCACGATCTCACCGCCTCCAGCGTGATGGCCAGCATGCCGGCCTCCTCTGTGCAATCAGCCACCCGGAACAATCTCCCGTCAAAGTCGATCTGTTTCCCGTAGGCAGGGCGCGGTCCATATTCATCTTTGGCCACATAGATCAGGCGGCGGCTTTTATATGTCCCATCCACTTGGATCCCCATTTTCGATTTGTCCCGCTCCAGCAGTTCGTTTTCATCCACCACCACGGTCATGGGCTTTCCGTCTATGGTGTGGGTGTCCGCATGCTCCTGTTTATTCAGGAACACATCGAAAATGTCAGCCGCCACAAGATCCTTGAAACTGGGGGCGCCCATCAGTGGGCGCTCCCGGTTTCGGTTTCAGGGACCTGGACGGTGGCTGACGCGATCAGCTCCGCCCGCTCCTTGTTGTTCTTGGCGCCGGAAATATCAATTCCCAGCTGTTCGGCCAGCTTCTCCAGGTCGGACTTTTTCATGGTGGACAGTTGGTCGGGATCCAGGTGTCCCTCCACCATTTTGGCCTCCTGGCCGTTTTCCTTGCCCTCCTGGCCCTCGTTCTGTCCCTGGCTATCCTGGGACCCGTCCGTTTTCGCCGCGTCCTCCTGGGCGCTCTGCTGCGGCTCTGCGGCCTCTCCGGTCCACTTTGCGCTTTTTGCTCTCAGCCAGGCCGCCACCATGATCCCGTCGCTGGCGGGGAGGGCGTCACCTGGGGCGTACATGCGCCCCAGGTAAAGCACGGACCGCTCTGCAATCAGTCTTTTCATGGCCCGTTACCTCCTTACTCCCTCGCGGTTGCGGTCAGTGTGCCGGATGTGCTCACGGTAATGTCATACACTTTCCCGCTCGTATCTTTCAGCGCCAGGCTGTCATGCACGGCGGCCACCTCCGCGGCTGCTCCGTTGGGATCCCCGATATTGACCAGCACGGTGGCGTCACTTGCCTCCGCGCGCTGCGCGGCCGCACCGAACTCTGAGCCGGTCCCAAAAAGCATCCCCCAACCCCGGCAGGGACTTTCCCCGCCGCCACCGTGGTGATCTTCTCCTCGCTTTCGTCGAAGTAGAGGGCGGCGCCCATGGTCACGGTCACAGAGGCGGCCTTTTCCATGATAAACACGCCGGTAACATGCAGGGCGCCGGTTTCGCCCTTGGCAATGTCATTTCCCGCTACGCCGATCCGGCCTCCCAGGCTCACCACCTGGCCGTTGGTCACGGCCTTCTCGGTGGCGGTGTAGTCCAGGGTTTCGCCTTTCTGCCAATATCTCGCGTTCATTGATCTTTACCTCCTTACTCGGTGATGGCCACACCGTTGTTGCGGACGATCCCGCGGTGGTCCATGACGGTGATACCCCAATCAAGCCAAATGTCCCACACAAAGCCCAGGTAACCGGCCTTTTCACTCCGGCGGAAACTCGGTGTATCAACGCCGTTCAGGTAGTCCACCTGGACGCTCTTGGCCGTGGACTTGTCGCCTACGATGTACCAGGGCACCGCACTGGTTCCGGCCAGGGCATTGATCGTGCCCTCCTCCACCACCTGGAGCTGGGTCCGGTACTTGTACAGCGCGTTTGCGGTG
>ERZ780178.1614-NODE-1614-length-14055-cov-4.635429_pt1 | contig 14055 bp, 13 predicted proteins | sample MGYA00511018_ERZ780178 | MGnify/ENA primary metagenome ERZ780178 (study PRJEB29588, sample SAMEA2151439) | human gut metagenome | biome: human gut; feature: human-associated habitat; material: faeces | place: Denmark | collected 2008/2010 ...
TGCCAAGGGCGGCTTGAGCCGCCCCTGGATAAGCGATTGGATTATTCAGCGGAGATGTACTTGTCAACGATGGACTGGACGGTGCCGTCAGCGGTCAGCTCGGCCAGCGCCTGGTTGATGGCGTCGAGCAGGGCGGTGTTGTCCTTGTTCACGCCGATGGCGTAGCTCTCGGTGACGTACTCGGTGTCCAGAATGGTCAGACCGGCGTTGGCGGCAACAAAAGCCTCAGCAGGAGCGGAGTCGATGACCACGCAGTCAACCTGACCGTTGATCAGAGCCTGCACGGCGGAGGCACCGTTGTCATAGGCGGTGACATGATCGTCGCCGTAATCATCGGAGGTGTAAATGTAACCGGTGGTACCACGCTGGGTGCCGATCATCTTCTCGCCCAGATTGTCCAGAGTCACATCGGAGCCTTCCTTGACGATGACCACCTGCACGCCGGTGGCGTAGCTGTCGGAGAAGTTCATGACCAGCTGCCGGTCCTCGGTGACGGTGACACCGGCCATGACGATGTCGGACTTGTTCTGCTGAACGGCCAGCAGAGCAGCGTCGAAGTCCATATCGTCCACGACCAGCTCCAGACCCAGCTTCTCGGCGATCGCGCCGGCGACCTCAACATCGATGCCCTCGTAGCTGCCGTCATCGGCGACCATCTCATAGGGAGGGAAGGCGGCGTTGGTGGACATAATCAGCTTGCCGGACTCGACGGTCTTCAGTTCGGCAGCGGCGGTCTCGGCAGCTGTGGTCGCAGCGGCCGTGGTCTCAGCGGCGGTGGCGGCGGGAGCCTCGGTGGTGGTCTTGGTGGTGTTACTGCTGCCGCAGCCGGCGAACATGGACATGACCATCAGAACGGTCAGCGCAAGTGCAAATACCTTTTTCATAATTTTACTCTCCTTTTCATTTTTGACCTCCCGTAGCTGGGAGGTGATTGATGAATGCATTATAGCGCGTATTTTATTCATCGTCAATAGGATGAATATACAACAATGAAGAGGAAATAAGGCCGTATGTAATATAAATACTACAAAAACCCGCAAGTTTAACATGTATATGTGAATATTCAGGGAATTCATCCTAAATTATTCCAGCGACTGAGTGCATATTATTCATCATAGATGAATATACAGCCATGCAAAGCCGCTGGTTGACGGAGAGGACAGCATCTGGTATAATTTTATGGAGAACATAATCGGGAGGACGCCCTATGAAAACCACCGTGAAGGGACTGGACTACGAAAAAGTCATGGCGCTGCCCCAGTATCCCCATCTGCACCCCATCCGGCCCGGCATTTTCTGGCGCACCCTCGTGCGGGGGCTGTCCATTCTGGGACTGGCCGGAACCCACTTCCATTACACCAGCGAGGGAATGGAGAAGGTCGGTAAAAACGAGCCGTGCCTGATTCTCATGAACCATTCCTGCTTTCTGGATTTGCAGATCGCAAGCACCATTCTGTACCCCCGGCCCTACAATATTATCTGTACATCCGACGGCTTCGTGGGCATGGGCGGCCTGATGGCATGGGCGATGCGCACCATCGGCTGCGTACCCACCCGGAAATTCGTCACCGACCTGACGCTGGTGCAGGATATGGTCTACTGCCTGAAGGAGCTGAAAAGCAGCGTTCTCATGTACCCGGAAGCCAGCTATTCCTTCGATGGCACCTGCACGGCGCTGCCCCGGAAAATGGGCGTGCTGCTGAAAAAGCTGGACGTGCCTGTGGTGATGATCGAGACTTTCGGCGCCTTCAGCCGCAACCCGTTGTACAATGAATTGCAGGTGCGCAAGAGCGTTCCCGTTTCGGCGAAGGTGCGCCTGCTGTACAGCCGGGAGGATCTGAAGGAGAAATCCGTCAAGGAGCTGTCCGACGGGCTGGACAAAGCCTTCTCTTTCGACCAGTTCCGCTGGCAGAGGGAAAACGGCATTCAGATCACCGACGGTTTCCGGGCGGACGGCCTGGAGCGTATTCTGTATAAATGTCCCCATTGCGGCACGGAGGGGGAGCTGACGGGCAAAGGCACCGGCCTGACCTGCCGCCATTGCGGCAAGCACTGGGAATTGATCCCCATCGGCGACCTTGCGGCGTCGGAAGGGGAGACGGAGTTTTCCCACGTCCCCGACTGGTATCGCTGGGAGCGGGAGCAGGTGCGCCGGGAGCTTGAGGACGGAACATACAAGCTGGACATCGACGTGGACATTGCCATGATGGTGGATTTCAAGGCCATTTATAAGGTGGGGCAGGGGCATCTGAACCACGACCGGGAGGGCTTCACCCTCACCGGCTGCGGCGGGAAGCTCCGCTACACCCAGAAGCCCACGGCCTCCTACGGCCTGTATGCCGATTACTACTGGTACGAGATCGGGGACACCATCTGCATCGGCGACAACCGGTGCCTGTATTACTGCTTCCCCAAGGAAGGCTACCCGGTGGCGAAGGCCCGCCTGGCGGCGGAGGAGCTGTACAAGCTCTGCAAGACCCGAGCGCTGGCAAAATAAGCATGAAAAATCCCCGACTTCGGTTGACCAGACCAAGTCGGGGATTTTCAGAGAAAAAGAGAGGTAAGAAAATGAAAAAGAAAATTATCATTGAGTACATTTTCATTATATCCGGGGGCTATTAAAAAAATAAGTGCGCAAATATTAAATAAGTATTAAGCACGTAAAATTGAGGATGGTATTTTTGTGCAGAATGACAAATGTGAATTTTTTGTAGCATTGCTGTCACGACCCTTGACATTTTTTCAATTTGGGGTATAGTAAAGACAAATGAATTAGCACTCTAACGATGGGAGTGCTAAAGCGAAAGGAAGGTAAAGTAGATGAACTTCAATAACTATACCCAAAAATCGATTGAGGCCGTCCAGAGCGCGCAGCAGCTGGCGGTTCAGAATTCTCATCAGCAGATGGAGCAGGTGCATCTGCTTCTGGCATTGCTACGGCAGGAGGGCGGTCTGATCCCTCAGCTGCTGAAAAAGATGGACGTTACGGTGGAAAGTCTGGAAGCGGCGGCGGAGGCCGAGCTGCGAAAGATCCCCGGCGTGAGGACAAGTCAGGCAATGGACAGCTTTTATGTCAGCGCCGACGTACAGGCCGCGTTCAATGCGGCGGAGCAGCAGGCGCAGACCATGAAGGACGAGTATGTGTCTGTGGAGCATCTGTTCCTTGGACTTCTGGAAACTGCCCGGGGCGGCGTGAAGGAGCTGTTCAAGACCTATCAGATTACAAAGGAGCGTGTTCTGAAGGCTTTGCAGGAAGTCCGGGGCAATCAGCGTGTCACCACCGACAACCCGGAGGGAACCTACGACGCGCTGGAAAAGTACGGCACCGATCTGGTCAAGCGGGCAAGAGAGCAGAAGATGGATCCGGTGATCGGCCGTGACGAGGAAATCCGGAACGTCATCCGCATTCTGTCCCGGAAGACGAAGAATAACCCTGTCCTGATCGGCGAACCCGGCGTGGGCAAAACCGCCATTGCCGAGGGACTTGCCCAGCGAATCGTGAAGAAGGACGTCCCCAAACAGCTGCAGGACAAGACCATTTTCTCTCTGGACATGGGCGCGCTGATCGCGGGCGCCAAGTACCGGGGCGAATTTGAGGAACGGCTGAAAGCCGTGCTGAACGAGGTGAAGAAGTCCGAGGGCAAGATCATCCTGTTCATCGATGAACTGCACACCATTGTGGGCGCAGGAAAGACCGAGGGCAGCATGGATGCGGGCAACCTTCTGAAGCCCATGCTGGCTCGGGGCGAGCTGCACTGCATCGGTGCGACGACGCTGGACGAGTACCGCCAGTATATTGAAAAGGACGCCGCTCTGGAGCGCCGTTTCCAGCCCGTCACCGTGGCGGAACCCACCATCGCCGAAGCAAGCCAGATCATGCAGGGCATTGCCAAATCCTACGCCGAATTCCACGGGGTGGAGATTTCCCCGGAAATCGCCCACCAGTGCGTCGTCCTCTCCGAGCGCTACATCACCGACCGGTTCCTGCCGGATAAGGCTATCGACCTGCTGGACGAAGCCTGTTCCGACGTCAACCTGCAGTGCAAGGAGATTTCCCAGCTTGCCGAGCTGAAAAAGGAGCGGGACGACTACGAGCTGGAACTGCGGATGCTCAACGAGAACACGGAGAATCAGGACTATGAGCGCCTGGCGCTGATCCGCAGCAAGCTGATGCAGCTGGCGGCGAAGATCGAGGAGCTGGAAAAGCTGCCCAAGCCCGCCGTGACCATGGAGAATCTGGCGCGGATCATTGAGCTGTGGACGAAAATTCCCGCGTCCAAGATCAAGGCGCAGGAGTACGAGCAGATCAAGGGGCTGAGCGACCGCCTGAAAACCCACATCGTCGGTCAGGACGAGGCGGTAGACGCCGTGTCCCGCGCCATCCGCCGCAACCGGGTGGGCATTTCCCCCAAGAAGCGGCCCGTGTCCTTTATCTTTGTCGGCCCCACCGGCGTGGGTAAGACGGAGCTGGTCAAGCAGCTGGCGAGTGATCTGTTTGACAATGTGGACAGCCTGATTCGGCTGGACATGTCGGAATATATGGAGAAGCACACCGTCTCCAAGCTCATCGGTTCGCCTCCCGGCTATGTTGGCTATGACGAGGCCGGACAGCTGACGGAGAAGATTCGCCGCCGTCCCTACAGCATCGTGCTGTTCGATGAAATCGAAAAGGCGCACCCGGATGTGCTGAACATTCTGCTGCAGGTGCTGGACGACGGACGCATTACGGACGCCCAGGGCAGGGTGGTGAACTTTGAGAACACCATCATCGTCATGACCTCCAACGCCGGTTCCGAAGGCAGTGTGGGCGGCATGGGCTTTGGCCGAAGCGACGGCGACAAGGTGAAGGAAAAGACCATGAAGGCATTGCAGGGCTTCCTGCGGCCGGAATTTCTCAACCGTGTGGACGAGATTATCACCTTCAACCACCTGACGGAGGAAAACTTCCTTGGCATCGCGGACATCATGCTCAAGGAGCTGCAAGAGAGCCTTTCTACCCGCGGCCTGACCCTTTCCTGGGACGACGATCTGCGCCGCCTGCTGGTGAAGAAGGCCTATTCCGTGACCTATGGCGCGAGAAATCTTCGACGCACCATCCAGAAGGAGTTGGAAGACCCGATTTCCGAAGCAATCATTGATAGCTTTGAGCATCCCATTTCCGCCATCCGCATCCGGGTGGAGGGAGAGACCGTTAAGCTGGATATCACCTGACATATGGGAGGGGAAAAATCCCCTCCCATTTTTTCACGAATGCTGTAAGATTTTCCCCGTTCCCGCGTCTAATGGGTGTAGGAGGTGAGGCCGTGACGGAGTTTGAACAAATATACCGGGCGTATTTTCAGGATGTGGAGCTGTACCTGCGGGCGATCAGTCATAACGAAAGTCTTGCGGAGGAGCTGACGGAACAGGTATTCTTTCAGGCGTTGAATGCTCTGCCGAAGTTTCGGGGCGACTGCGACGTCCGCACCTGGTTATGCTCCATGGCGAGAAACGCCTACCTCAGCCATCTGCGCAAGGAGCGCCCGTCCCAGCCCATCGACGAGCTGGAAATCAGCGACCCGAAGCAGGCGGTGGAGGAACAGATCATGGACGCCCAGCAGGCTATGGCCGTTCATCGGGTGCTTCACGACCTGCCGGAACCCTATAAGGAGATTTTCTCCCTGCGGGTCTTCGGGCAGCTTTCCTTTGGTGACATCGGAAGCCTGTTCGGACGCACGGCAAACTGGGCCTGTGTGACCTACCACCGGGCAAGGCAGAAAATACGGGATGAAATGGGGGAATATGTATGAAACTATCCTGTAATGTGATCCGGGATCTGCTCCCGCTGTATGCGGAAAATCTGACCAGCGAAGAGAGCAACGCCCTCGTGGACGAGCATCTGTGCGGGTGCGACGAATGCGCGAAGCAGCTGGGGATACTGAAAAAAGCCCAGGCGATTCCGGTGGAAACAGACGCGCCGGGACTGAAAAAGATCAGAAAGGCCATTGTGCGCCGCCGGGTTTTAGCGGTGACCATGGCTGTGATGCTGGTGATCACGCTCGTGCTGGGCGCGACGTTCCTCTGGGAAGCGCCGGTCTGGCTGGACGCAGATCAGGCGGTGAAGGAAGTCGTGAAGATGGAGGACGGCAGCATCCGTATCTACTATACGGACATTGTTCAGGGAATCAGCAGTGAGGACGACATGGCCGGAAACAGGGGTACGCTGTGCTGGAGCACATGGGGCAGGGTATACTTCGGGGAGCAAATGCCCCCTGACCCTTATGTTACGCCGGATGACGCGGGGGGAACCACAGCCTACAGCTGCTACGGTGACCCCACTTTGCCGGAAGAATTGCAGGAACTGGATGCCGCGCGGAACAATTATTGGTATATCAGCCCCAAGAATGGCAGGGCGGAGGTGCTTCTGCTGAAAGGGGAGGGGGACGTGGAAGCCCCTGAGGAGCCGCTTCTGACGGTCAGTCACAACGGGGCGATCTCCTGCGTCGTTCTCGCGGTCATGGCAATTATTTTGGCGATTCTGGCGTACCGTTTCAGAAAGCACCGGGGCGCCCCATGGCTGACCCATGGCGCCGCCCTTGCCGGGTGCGGGTGTGTGTCGCTTCTGGTCGTTTCCGGCGGGCAGTTTGTGGAGTTTTACGGCGACTACACGGCGCATGTGAGCAACGCCTGCATTTTGCTGATACCGATGTTCCTTACGGCGGTGTGCGCCATCCGTCTGCAAAAGCTGAAAGCGCAGGATAAGGGTTTATGAGGAAACACCCCGGAAGGACAGCCTTCCGGGATGTTCTGCGTTAACTTGTCAAAGAACCTCGTTCATTTTGTCCTCGACCTTCCATGCAAGGTCTTCGGCCTTATTGGCAGCCTTTGCCGCGACGCGCCGCACGGGATTCTGCCTGGGCATCATCAGAACCGCTACCGCACCCGCAGCAGCGCCAAGACCGGCGGAAAGCATCCATCCTTTTGCGTTCATAAATTCTCCCTCCCTTCACGGGTAGTATACCCCAAAGGAAAAAAATCAGGACTGGAAGGTTTTTATCTTTGCAGATGGAAAAAGTTGTGATACAATAAACAAAAAACATGCCGGAGGCGAGATTATGTCTATTGATATGTTACAGGAAAAGATTCGCAAGCTGAAGAATCCTTCCATGGTGGAGCTGATGCTGCCGCTGACCGACTTGCCGCCCCGGTATGCTCACGACGCTAAAGGGTACGGTGAATTCTGCCGGGACTTGCTCGGCGGGTTGAAAGGGATCATCCCGGCAGTTCGGCTGAGCTTCGGCGTGTTTGCCCTTTTGGGCGGCGAAGGATTGCAGGAGCTGGCGCAGACGCTGAACACCGCCCGGAACATGGGCTATTACACTGTGCTGGATGCGCCGGAACTGCTCAGCCCGACCGCCGCCCAGATAACGGCGGAAGCGTTTTTCGGCGGGGAAACCGACTATCCCTGTGACGGGCTGGTCGTTTCCGGATACTTGGGCAGCGATATCATCAAGCCCTTCCTGCCCGGGTGCCGAGAGGGGAAGAAGGACTTGTTCGTGGCAGCGCGCACCGGAAATAAATCCGCTCCGGAATTGCAGGATTTGCTCTGCGGCTCCCGGCTGGTGCATACGGTGGCTGTGGACTTGATAAACCGGTTCGCGCCGGAGGCGGTGGGAAAGCTGGGCTATTCCCGAATCGGCGCGCTGACGGCGGCAAGCTCTGCCGAAAGTCTGCGCAGTCTTCGCGGCAAGTATCCACGGGTGTTTTTCCTCGTGGACGGCTACGATTCCCCCAGTGCCAATGCCAAAAACTGCTCTTACGCCTTTGACAGGCTGGGGCACGGCGCGGTGGTGTGCGCGGGGGAGACGATCACCTGCGCATGGAAGCAGGCACAGTCCGACGGCGGGGATTTTCTGGAGCAGGCCGTGGCTGCCGCCGAAAGAATGAAGAAAAATCTGACGAGATATGTAACGATTCTTTAAGGAGGAAGGGCAATGCGTCGAACTGACCGGGAAGTGACCGACCCCGCCGAGATCACGGAGATGATAACCCGCTGCGAGGTGCTTCATCTGGCGCTGAACACGGACACAGTACCCTACATTCTCCCCGTGAACTTCGGAATGGAGCCGGACGGAATGACCCTGTACATCCACGGTGCGCGGGAGGGGACGAAGTATGCTCTGATAGAAAAGGACAACCGCGCCAGCTTTGAGCTGGACTGTACCCACGGTCTGGTTCTGGAAAATGGGGCGTGTTCCATCAACTACGAAAGTGTCATCGGCTGGGGCTATCTGGAGGACGTGACTGAGCCGGAGGAAAAGCGCCGGGCGCTGGATTTGATCATGAAGCAGTACCGGGGCGAGGATTTCCCATACAGCACTGCCGTGATTCCCAAAACCCGCGTCCTTCGTCTGCGGGTGCAGGCGCGGACGGCGAAACGGAGACGCATGGGATAATATGTACCGGGGCGAACTGCCCCGGGGTGTTATCGGACACCAGCTGTACCCTGACGGGCGGCGGTGTTTTCCGTGATGTCGTCCATCCCGTCCAGAGGGCCGTTGCCGTTGTCGATGGTGGCGTTGGTAGAAGGCTCAACGCTGGGCATCGTGGTGGGCGCGGTGGTAGCCCGGGTCGTCTCAGTGGTCGCGGCGGTAGGCGTCGTGGTGGGAACGGTAGTGTTTCTGCTGGGGTCCTGGTTGGTGCAGCCGCAGCCGGTAAACAGCGCCGCGGTAAGGACGAGAACCAGTACGAGAATGGCATATTTTTTCATGTTTTTACCTCCAAATGAATCTTGCTTCAAACGTATTATTTCCCGTATGCCGGGGTTTACGCTGGTAATAATACCCAGTTTTCTGCAACTTTATAAGAGCAAACACTTTTTCTTCCGTTTCCTGCGAAGTGGACGTTTTCTTTATTTTCTTTTGCAAGTTAGCATATGATAACTCGCAAAATCGGATTTTCTGAAATTTTTTGTTGCTTTTTCTTGCATAGACATGTATAATGAATGGGAATCAAAAAATGAAGGAGAGTTCTGCGCTATGAAGAAGCTCGCTGCTAAGAAAAATGTGGAGTGCATGGCATGTCTGCAATGCGTCGCCGCCTGTTCCGAGGCGTTCTATAAGGAATTTGACGAGGAGAAGAGCTGTGTCCGCATCGTGGCCAAGGGTACCGGTGCCAAGCCCAATACCTGCATTCAGTGCGGAAAGTGTATGCGTACCTGTGAGCACGAAGCCATCACCCAGAACCCCAAGACCGGCGTGTACATGATCAACAAGAAGAAGTGCGTCAGCTGCGGCAAGTGCGCCGAAGCCTGCCCCATGCACGTGATCGTGTTCGAGGAAGGCAGCCCCGCCTCCAAGTGCATTGCCTGCGGCATCTGCGTCAAAGCATGCCCTATGGAACTGCTGGAAATCGTGGAGAAATAAGTCAAGCAACCGGATGGGCAGCCTTTGGCTGCCCATCTTTCCATTTTTAAGAAAAGGCTAAAAATGAAAAACAGACTTGTAATCTCGGCGGCATCATGGTATAATGCGAATCAGTATGTTTAGAAACATTCATCCCTAGGAGGAACGACATGAGCGGACGCTATGAAAGAAAAAAGCCACAGAACCAAAGTACGGGCGGCTGGAAGAAGACCATTCTGATCGTGGTTCTGGTTATTGTAGTTTTAATTGCTGCGCTGGTAGTTGCAGGTGTGGTGTATTACAACTCCATGCTCAATAAAATGAATCAGGTGCAGGTGCCAACCATCAGCCGAACCGAACCGACGACGGAGCCGGTGGAGACGACGGCTGCCACGGAAGCGACAGCCGCCACGGTGGAGACAACGGTTGCTACCGAGCCGCATGTTGCTTCCAGCGCGGACTATATCAATATTCTTTTGGTTGGTCAGGCTGCCCGTGAGGGAGAGGCTGAGCGGTTTGCCGATACCATGATCCTGTGTACGGTGAATACATACGAAAAAACCGTGACGCTGACCTCACTGCTCCGGGATACGCTGGTTCAGTATCCCAACTATACGGATACCAACGGAAAGAAGCACAGCGGCGGCAAGATCAAGCTTACCAGCATCTATCACAACGGCTACATCTGCACCAACAGCACGGCGGATGCCATGGGCCTGATGAATCAGACGCTGTATTCCAACTTCGGCATTGAAGTTGACTACGATGTGGAGATCGACTTTGACGCATTTATCAAGGCAATCAATCTGCTGGACGGTATTAATGTTGAGCTGACTGCGGCGGAAGCCAACTATCTCAACGACTTCCATGACCGCTATTACTACGAGGTGAAGGAAGGCAAAAACTGGCTGGACGGCTCCACTGCCCTTGCCTATGTCCGTATGCGGAAGGCGGAGGGTGACGGCGAAAGCGACATCAAGCGTACCGCCCGTCAGCGTCAGTTTATGGAGGCATTGCTGGCCAAGGTCAAGAAGATGAGCCTTTCCGACGTGCAGAATCTGGCCAATGAGGTTTTGCCGCTGGTGTCCGTGAGCATGACCAATTCCCAGATCACGGATCTGCTTATGAAGATGCTGCCCATGCTGTCCGGTCTGGAAATCAAATCCAGCGGCACCTGCCCGGTGCGTGCCAGAGGCTACTCGTGGGGAGATATGGTGGACATCTACGGAGACGGTCAAATCCACAGTGTCATGCTGTACGATAAGGACAAGAACGTGGCCTACATGCGGGCGCTCACCGAGGGCGAGGGCGAGATCCCCGAGACGGTGCCGATTCAGGACTAAGTTGTAATGGAAGAATTGCGGGAAAGCGGTGCTTTCCCGCAATTTCTTTCTGCGGGGCATTTGTTACATAAATTTCATGTTTGTCATAATTGCAAACCGCCGGGGAATATGCTATACTGTACCATAGTTTACACCCGGAGGCGTTTATGACTGAGTTGACTGAATTCCAGCGGAAACTCTCCGCTTTACTGCCCGATGTGGAGCTTCGGTTTGAAGAAGCTCTGGCAAAGCATACCTCCTTTCGCATCGGCGGAGACGCCGAGGTAATGGCGTTTCCCAAAACCAGAATTGAACTGGCGGATATCCTGAAAGCCTGCGCCAAGCTGAACTGCAAATGTGCCATTCTGGGCGCGGGAACCAACGTGCTGGCGCCGGATGAGGGTGTCCGGGGGCTGGTGGTCTGCCTGAAGGATTGCCTTGGCGGCATGGAACGGCTGGACGAGACCCACATCCGGGTGATGGCGGGCGTGACCATGGCACGGGCGGCGGTGAACGCTGCGAACATGGGTCTCACCGGCATGGAATTCGCCCACGGCATACCGGGAACCGTCGGCGGCGGCGTGTATATGAACGCCGGGGCTTATGGTGGCGAGATTTGCCAGATCTGCGAAAGTGTTGAGGTCATGGATTTGGACGGCAATCTTTCCCGTCTGTCCAACGCCGAGATGGCCTTCTCCTATCGTCACAGTGCGCTGGAAAACCGGACGGGAATCGTGGTCAGCGCGGTTTTTGCCCTGAAAAAAGGAAATTCCGAAGAAATTTGGACGAAAATGAAGGACCTGATTGCCCGCCGCACCGCTTCCCAGCCGTTGGACGTTCCTTCGGCCGGTTCTGCATTCAAACGCCCGACGGGCGGTTATGCGGCGGCTCTGATCGAAGAAGCGGGACTGAAGGGCTATCAGGTAGGCGGCGCGGCGATCTCCGCGAAGCACGCCGGGTTTGCCGTCAATCTGGGCGGCGCGACGGCGGCGGATGTGAAGGCTCTGCTGTCCCAGGTGTCCGAGCAGGTCTATCAGAAAAGCGGCATCCGGTTGGAGCCGGAGGTTCGCATCTGGTAATGTATAGATAACATTAGGAAAGGTGGTCTCCCCATGGCAAGCTCTTTTTCCTCTGCCGCCAAGGCGGAGGTCTGCCGGATTTTGCCCCAGAAACATTGCTGCGCTCTGGCGGAGTGCTTCGGCGTCCTGCTGTTTGCCAACAATTTCTCCGCTGACGGTATTAAAATCATCACCGAAAGCCGGGATTTTGCCTATATTCTGCCGAAGTTGTTCAAAAAAGCGTTTGATCTGTCCTTCGACAGCTACCCCAGCCTTGCATCGCCGGGAAAGCTGGTGTTCCAGATATGGGACAGCGATAAAATCGAGACGATCATGGAAGCCTTCGGCTTTGACGCGCAGAACACACTGGCGCTCCATGTGAATCTGCCGGTGGTGGAGGAGGACTGCTGCAAGGCGTCGTTCCTCCGGGGGGCGTTCCTCGCCGGGGGAAGCGTCACCGACCCCGGGAAGGGCTATCATATGGAACTGGCGACCACCCACCAGAGCGTTGCCCGGGAGACGGATTCGCTGATGCGGGAGGTCATGGGCTTTTCCCCAAAGATGGCCAGCCGAAGCGGGGGACAGGTGCTGTACCTGAAGCACAGCGAGCTGATCTCCGATTTTCTCACGTTCCTCGGCGCACCGGTGGCGGCCATGGGCATTATGGAAGCCCGGCTGGAAAAGGAATTGAACAACAAGGTCAACCGCCGCTGCAACTGCGACGACGCCAACACCTCCAAGGTGGTGGAGGCCGCGCAGGAACAGCTTGCGGCAATTCGCATGATAAGAGAGACGGGCGCGATGGATAAATTGCCCGAAAAGCTCAGACGGGCGGCGATTGCGAGGGAGGAAAACCCCTCCGCGTCATTGTCCGAGCTGGCGGGAATGATGGAGCCGCCCATTACGAAGCCCGCCATGGGCAGCCGTATGCGGCGGTTGCTGGAGCTGGCGGAAGAGGTGAAGGCATGAGCTTTGTACATTTGCATGTCCATACAGAGTACAGCTTACTGGACGGCGCATGCCGCATTGACGGCATCATGGATCGGGTCAAGGAACTTGGGCAGACGGCCATTGCCATCACCGACCATGGCGTGATGTACGGCTGTATTGACTTTTATAAAGCCGCCAAAGCCGCCGGGATCAAGCCCATCATCGGCTGCGAGGTTTACGTCGCCCGACGGGGCATGGCCGACCGGGTCCACGGGATCGACAATGACCCCTACCATCTGGTACTGCTGTGTGAAAACCGAACGGGGTACGAAAACCTCTGCTATCTGGTGTCGGAAGCCTTTATCCACGGCTTTTACGGCAAGCCCAGAATCGACCTTCAGCTGCTCCAGCAGCACCATGAGGGGCTGATCGCCCTGTCCGCGTGTCTTGCCGGTGCCATTCCGCAGTATCTGATGGAAGAAGACTACGATTCCGCGAAGGAATACGCAAAAAAGATGTCCGGCATTTTCGGGGAGGGGAATTTCTTTCTGGAAATGCAGGATCACGGCATTCCGGAGCAGCGTCCGGTAAATCAGGGCGTCCAGCGCCTTGCCCGGGAGCTGGGACTGCCGTTGGTGGTGACCAACGACGCCCACTACCTGCGCAAAGAGGACGCGGAAATGCAGGACGTCCTGCTGTGTATCCAGACCGGCAAGACCGTGGACGACACCAACCGGATGAAATTCCAGACGCAGGAGTTCTACCTCAAGAGCGAGGGCGAGATGAAAGGGCTGTTCCCCGGCTGCGAGGAAGCCTTTGAAAACACCGTCCGCATTGCCGAGCGGTGTAATCTGGAATTTACCTTCCACGAATATCATCTGCCCTCTTACCCGGTGCCGGAGGGGTATACGGACGAGGAATATTTCCGTAAGCTGTGCGCTGAGGGCTTTGCCGAGCGGTATCCTGACGCGCCCGAAGCATACCGGGAGCGGCTGGAATATGAGATCGGCGTCATCAGTCGGATGGGTTATGTAAACTACTATCTCATCGTCTGGGACTTTATCCACTACGCCAAGGTCAACGGCATTCCCGTGGGGCCGGGACGCGGTTCCGGTGCGGCTTCCATTGTGGCATACTGTATGCACATCACGGAAGTCGACCCCATGAAGTATAACCTCATTTTCGAGCGGTTTCTCAACCCGGAACGGGTGAGTATGCCGGATTTCGATACGGATTTCAGCCCGGAGCGTCGGGGCGAGGTCATGGAATACGTCATGGAGAAATACGGCGCGGATCACGTCGCCCAGATCGTCACCTTTGGCACCATGGCCGCCCGGGGCGCCATCCGGGACGTTGGCCGGG
>ERZ780178.1617-NODE-1617-length-14028-cov-9.157804_pt1 | contig 14028 bp, 15 predicted proteins | sample MGYA00511018_ERZ780178 | MGnify/ENA primary metagenome ERZ780178 (study PRJEB29588, sample SAMEA2151439) | human gut metagenome | biome: human gut; feature: human-associated habitat; material: faeces | place: Denmark | collected 2008/2010 ...
GGGGCGAGTCGCTAAACGACTCGCCCCGCGGTTTCGTATATAAATTTTAATCTTTTTCGTATATTCCGACGGAGGTTTCGCCGTCGGTTTCGTTTAAGTGCACCACAATTTTTTCTTTCATCGAAGACGGCACGTTTTTGCCGACGAAATCCGCCCTGATGGGCAGTTCTCTGTGTCCGCGGTCTATTAAAACGGCTAAACGGATACTGTTCGCTCTGCCGACGGATAAAACCGCGTCTATCGCCGCGCGCGTCGTTCTGCCCGTAAATAAAACGTCGTCAACGAGTATTACGTCTTTACCCTCTACGTCCTTTTGTTCGAGTTGGGTCTTTACTTCCACTTCCTCGCGGACGTCGTCGCGGTAGTGGGTGATGTCTATCTCGTAAAGCGGAAGGTCTGCGCCCGCGTTCAAAAGTACGTTGCCCTTTATGATTTTAGCCAAAGGCACGCCGCGGGTTTTGATTCCGACCAGAACCACGTTGCTAAGGTCCTGCGAACGTTCGATTATCTCGTAAGAAAGCCTCGTCATCGCTCTCTTTACGGCTATTTCGTCAAATAATAAGGTTTTGAATTTCATAACCGCATTATAGCACATTGTGCTCGGCAGGTCAACGAAAAAGGCGTTGCCGTTTGACAAAAACGCCGAAAACAAGCCAAAAGGTCTTATTTTTCGCTATCCGAAATATAATATATTGAATAAAAAAGGTTTTTTGTATGGAAACGAAAAGATCAGTGGCGTTAATAAACGAGACGGGCGCGGGGTTTGCCGTTCCCGGCGCGAAGGTCAGGGGAGTGGCTGTCTGCTCGGATAACGGCGGACAAGGCGTGATAAAGATTTCGCTTATAGATCTCGCTCCCGCAACGAACGGTTATACGGTCGCGATAAGTGGCGGAAACTTGACTAAATTATGCGAATTACCCGATTTAAGCGGCGCGGAAATTTTGACGGATTCAACCGAAAATCTCGCCGTTTTAATATTTTACGTAACCGCGGACGAGAGATTTTTGTCCGTCGCTTACGGCGCGTTTTCGTCCGATGCGAAATCCGAAAAGGAGGTTTTGGAAAATGCGAAGAACGCGTATCGCGCAGGCAATGACGCAGGCGGGCAGACGGAAAAGAGTGTTGATGACGAAACGTACGACGACGAAGTCGTCGCTGCCGAAAACTACTACGAGTACGAATCGGGACTCGGAATAAAAGGGGAAAATAAAAATGAAAACGCAACTTATGATAATGAAAATGTCGGCGTTAAAAGCGGCGGCTTTGAGAAAAAAGAAACGGACGAATACGATTTTTCGGCTTTCGTCGATGAAGAGAACGGCGGCGATAAAGGCTCTTATTACGAACGCATAAAACCGCAGATAGAGCGATTATTTGAGACTTTCGACGAAGAAAAATCGCTTTCCGAAGTCGTGCCCGACAGCCGTTGGGTAAAGATAAAATACGACGGCGACGATTATTACGTAGTAGGTATAATTTACGATAAAAATCGCCCGCTATACGTATGTTACGGGGTTGAAGGTCGTTACGGCGAGAAACCCGAAAAGATAGGCGACTATTGTTCGTTTATTCCGTCGTCGATATTCAACCTGAAAGGCGACGGATATTGGGTAATGTATCAGAGCGCGATAACGGGCAAATGTTTATTCACAAGAGATTGCGCGGACGAATAGCGTAAAATTAACTCCGCGGTAATTCACCCTTCCGGGGACTCATCCGTCGGCTACGCCGCCACCTTCTCTGCAAAGAGAAGGCAAGGGCAATATGTCATTGCGTCGGCTTACTTGAAATAAACGATCGTAAAAAACTTTACTTTCGCGCGGAAAAGTGATATAATCCGCGTATGGTCAAGTTGTGGATAAAAATTTATAAACACGATAAAATCGTCAAGCAGACGGAAGTGGAACGCGACGAAAAGTTTTACTATTCGAAATTCGCCGAATACCTTTCCGAGGGGTGTTATAAGTTGGACGAAGCGACGCCCGTCGTGCTGAAAAATCATATAATGAATTTCGCCAAATACAATATGACCGTTTTCAAACCGTCCGATTTTATAGAATCCTTTCCGTACGACAGAATGACGGTCGAAAATTTAGACAGATAAATAAACGCCGTGAATTTGCGTAAACTTTGTTTATGAAATTCTCGGCGTTTTTGTCTTTGTTTTCGGTATGCATAGTGGCGTTAAATTGTCTGACGCAGGCGATATTTTCGTTTAATCCGCTCGAATATCTTTTCGGAGCAGGCTCTTTCGCGGTAAGGCTCGTTTACGTTTTCGGCGGAGTGGGCGCGATTTATTTTATACTTTTCGCGATTATTTTCAAGCCCTTCCGCACCCTCGGAAAGTAATATCCGCTCCGTAGTAACCGTAAAATCAACTCCGCGAAAAAGCCGCCCTTTGGGGAGATTTTTCGGCAGAGCCTCAAAACGACGCAATAACAAGACGGACGACTTGTAATATATACTTAAAAATCGTTGCGTTTTACAAAATTAAGTGCTATAATGCAAACCGAGCGAAGGTTTTCGGAAAACACTTCGTTGTCGCTTCGATATTTTGCGGCAAATAAAAACCGAGGTAATTTAATATGTTCAAGTCGTTTTTCACGACGCGCCGTCTTGCCCGCGCGGGTATCATTGCCGCGCTGTACGCTCTTTTAACTATTTTTCTGCAACCGTTTTCTTTCGGTATATGGCAGTTTCGGGCATCCGAAGCCCTGACGGTGCTTCCCGCAATATTCCCCGAAGCCATACCCGCTTTGTTCGTCGGCTGCCTTATAGCCAACATAGTAGGTAACGGTATCTGGGATATTTTTATCGGTTCTTTCGCAACGCTTATCGCGGCGACTTTGACTTATATAACCGCAAAAGCGATTAAAAATATTCATCTGAAATTGTTCGTGTCGGCGATTTTCCCCGTTATATGTAACGCGATTGCCGTTCCCGCGATATTCGTTCTGTGCGGAATATCTTCGCACGCATATATAATCGAAGCGTTGATTATCGGCGCGGAAGAAGCCGCCGTGGTATATACGCTCGGCGTAATTCTGTACTACGCGGTCGTTAAAATCGAAGGTCGTCTGTCTGCCCGTAAAACCGCCGATTGACAAATTTACGCGATAATGATATAATGTAGTCGTCTTAAAAAGGCGACTATTTTGCGTTAAGGTATGCTATGGCAAAAAATAAGAAAAAAAACGAAAATAAAGAAAAGATAACCATATTCGAATACGAAGACAAATACGCTTCGAAAGCCGATCAGAAAAAGGCGAAGGGATTTTTTACGCTTATCGTCTGCGCGATAGGCGCGCTTGTGTTTGCCTGCGCGTTTTCGCTGTTCAAGGACGTTTACGACGTGAATAAATACGCGGGTTACGCCGTAGGGGCGGGGCTTGTAATTCTTATAATAATATTCTTTATTGTTCCCGTAGTTAAAATCGGTACGAAAGACAAATTTTCGGTTGACGTAACGGCTTATAACGCGCGGCGGGCGAAAAAACACAACGCGGCTTTGAGAAAAACGCTCGCCGATAAAATCATCGAATGTTATACTTCCACGACCGACGGCAACACCTGGTACGGCGGCGAAAGAGTTCTTGCGCTTAACGAAGCGAGAAATTCGGGCGATAATCTCGCGCTGCGCGCGGCTCTGGACGAGATATATAAAAAGGACGTCAAAAAAGCGGTTAAAGGAGTAATAACGAAGTGCGCCGTAAAGTCAGGCGCGTACTCCGCTATATCCCAACAAAACGCCGCGGACGCTCTTCTGGTTACCGCGATAAATTTACAGATGATTAAAGATATAGTCTTTATCTACGGTTTCCGCCCGTCGGACGCAAGACTTATGAATATCTTCGGCAAGGTGCTTGCAAATTCGTTCGTCGCGTACGGACTTGGCAACGTGAAAGTCGGCAACGCCGTGGTTAAAACCATGGGCGACGTGGCGAGAAGCATTCCGCTTTTAGGTTCGGCGATCTCGGTCATCGTTGACGGAACGGTGCAGGGGCTGGGCAACGCCACGCTTACGGCGGTTATCGGGCATAACACGGTAAAGTATTTAATGAAAGAGTATAAGTTGCAGAATATTCTGGACGACGCGGAGATTACGTTCGACGAAGAGGACTTCGCCGACACCTGCGCGGAAGTCAGAAAAGAACTTATATCCGAAAAAAAGGATAAGAAAAAAGCGGTCTGACGACCGCTTTTTTTACGCGTTGTTTTATACGCGTTGTTTTATATTATTCCGCTTTCTTTCGCGAGTTTTTCCGCATCCGTACCTTTAATTTTTTCGGTTACTTCTTTAAGCAGGATTTTCTCTTTAAGCGAAAGTTTCATGCTCGAAATCGGATTTTTATCTAGAGCGTAATAAACCGCGACCGGCTATGCCGTGTAGGGCAGTTTACGGTTGGTTTTGAACCACTCCGTTTCGCGGAGTTCGGTTGCGTTATTTGAAAAATACCGCGTTACGGAATTTCCCGTGGAACAGATTACGATATTGCCGTTCATCGACGTAAACTTATTCGCGTCGTAGTCGACGCAAAGCGAAGTTACGAAAACCTGCGTTCCGGCGTTTTTGGTATAAACTCTGTCTACGAAGGCTTGCGTGGGGAATTGATTGTCTTTGTTTTTGGTGTATTCGGGGCTGCCCGCGCACGCGCACACGCAGATCGCGTCGGGGTCGATAAGGTCGAGAAGTTTTTGCGAAGTGGAAGTTTTCGAACCGTGATGCCCCGCCTTGTATAATCTCGTTTTACCCATTTTAGCCGAATTTTTCGTTACGAGGTCTTTTTCGCCGTCCTCTTCGAGGTCGCCCGTAAAGAGATAGCGATAGACGTTTTCGCCCGCCGTTTCGACTATCTGGAAGCATACCGAGTAATTGTTTTCGGTTTTCGATTTTTCGTGGTAGAATTTATGTTCGAGAAATTCGATTGAAACGTTATCGTTGATTTTAACGGTCGGACTTGCTCCGCTTTTGAAATATTCGTTGACGTATTTTCGCTCTGTGCCTTTTTCTTTAAGTGTTTTTACGTTGTTTTCGAAATATTGATACAATCCCGCTTTATCGGCTTTTTGGTTAGTCTGCGCGAAGGTTACGACCGTGCCTATCTCGTGCGGGGTTTCCTCGTCGTCCGTAAATTTAGAAAAAAGGCTGTCCTTATAGTTTTTGGTCGCGAAACCCGCGTAGTGATCCTGATGGGCGTGGGTAACCACGACGTATTCGAGTTGCCCGTCTACGTACGGCTTAACGTATTCGTATATATCGTCCACGCTGTCGGCGCGGCTGCCCGCGTCTATCAGAATTTCGAATTCGCCTGCGTTTATAAACACGCAGTCGCCCGTGTACTTGTTGCCGAGTTCGAGAAAGTGTACCGAAAGGGTGGTGTCGTCGGATTTTATCGCCTTTACCGCGTTTTCGTCGAGCGCGCCGCCCTGATAGACTGTTGCGGTTACTTTATCGGGGATAACGTAGGTTTCGTTCGCGGCGAAAACTCCGCCCGCAGCCCCGCCGACGAGTCCGACGAGAAGGGAAACCGCGATAGTCGCAATTAAAATCGCGCCGCTTATTTTCTTACGTTTAGCCATCGTTTTCCACCCCCGTAACTATTATGGTGCGTATGAGTTTCGAATTTCTGAACGCGAAATGATCGACCGTATACTCTTCGTAGTAAATACCCGATTTTTCAAGGTCGATAAATTCGACTTCAGATATATCGTGCGATTTATCTTCGCGGTAATAAATTACGCGTTTTACGTCGTCTTTAAGCGACTTGCCGAAAAACGAAACTTCGACCCCGCCGCTTTCGATAAGGGCGTTCATATCCGAAAATTCGTTCGGTTTGCCCTCGGCGATCAGACTCTCTTTCAGCGCGGTAACGTCTATTTCGACGTAGTCGTTCTCTTCCGCTTTTATTCCGTTTACCGTAAACGTATCGAAGCGGAAATAGGTGAGTTTTTTCGCGGCGAAAAAGCCCGCGACCGCGCCGATCGCAAGGAAAAGTATCGCTACGATTAAAATCGGCGATTTTTTGATCTTTTTAATCGTCTTTTTGTCAACCGTTACTTCTTTCGCGGCGGCGGGCGACGATTTCGTCCGTTTTACCGCTCTCGCGTCGTTGTATTTTTTAGCCATTGATTTAACCTATTTCTCTTTTGAGTTTTTTTCTGAAAATCATATAGAATATCGAAAACACTATGAATATTGCCGTAATTATTGCGGTGTACATCGTGGTCGAATTTACCGTTACCGATATGGATTTGCTTGCCGCCGTTAAAACGTTATAGACGTTCGCCGGTAAAATTTTCGTTAAAGCGTTCGTTATGAACGCGGGCGCGGAGGCGAGATTCGAAAGGGCAAGCCCCGCGACGGCGGGCGTGATAAACAACGACGTAACGGGTGAACTGCCCAGCCATATCGCGCTCCATACTTTTATCGTCGGATTTTCGGCGAAAAGTTTTATAACTATCTTTATAACCAACCATCCCCACAGCGCAAACGAAAGAGCCATGCCGAGCGTCAGAAGCGTTATATTCGTCGAAATTGCGGAAATTACGGACCCCGTGAAAAAGGCGTTGATTTTGTCGGTGATAAGTTTTTCGACGTCTTCTTTCGTGTAAGTTTTTTCGCCGTCGGCGAAAAGGGCGGTTTTTATCGCGGCGGTTTCTTCGCCTTCCGTCGGCGTTGTAGACGAAGACTTATCGAGCGCGCGCCCTAAAACGTTGTAGATAATCGAATCGGGGTTTATATTGCCGTTTTTATCCGCAAAGCCGCCGATAATCGACTTAATCGAGGACTTTATCGTTTCTTTTACGCTGTCGGGAAGATTTTCTATCGTAAGATTTTCGTACTCGCCCGTAGCGGAAGCGGCAAGGTCGTTTACGACTTCGTCTATTACCGCGATCGTTGCGTCGGTAACCGTATCAACCGTCGCGCCGTCGGCTTTAATCGCTTCGAAAATCCTGCCCGACTTTTCGTCGAGATATTCGTCCGTAAGCCCTAAATCGTTAAGCACGGTATCTACGGTTTTATCCGATAACTCTTCGTTACTTATGAAGTCGTTTATCGTGTCCGACAGCGCGGACTTGACGGAGAGCCTCAACATGGATTTAGAAAGGTCTTCCACCACGACGTCTATACTGCCAGACATCTCGTCGAGAACGGTGGAAACGTTGGCGTTTATAACCCGCTTTATCGCCGCTTCGGTTTCCGCCTTATTGAAAAGCAGGGCGAAAAGTTGCGGCGTGGTCGCTTTTATCGAAAACGTAAGCGTAACTTTGTCTTTGCCGAGTTGATCGAGTACGTCGGCGATGACCTCGTTTTCGTTTATTTCGCCCGTTTGTGAGGAATCGGGCGAAGAATCTTCGGTTATAAGAACGGTTTTAAGTTCGTTCGTAAGTTCGGGCGTGGTTACTACTTTCGCCCCGTAATTCATGGCGGGGGCGAAAAAATAACTCGCTATCGTAAGAGCGCAAAAGCATACGATAACCGCGTTGAAAATATACGCCAAAAGTCTCGTTGAAATCTTCATAGTAGTAACAGTATAATATTCTTCGCGCGTTTTTGTCAACGAAAAATTAAAATTTATTAAAGTTCTTGCTTAATTTCGACAAATGTGATATTATGATAAACGGTTGTTTTTAATTTACCGAAAGATTTATAAAAAAGAGGTAAACATGTCCGTAAATATTTACGTAGACAGATTCGGCGGTAATTACGTCGGCGCGGTCGCGAAAGACGGGAAAGTAATAGAATACAGACTCGAAACGGTCAATAAAACGGTTGCGATAGGCAGCGTCTTTAAGGGCAGGGTCGAAAACGTACTTTGCGGAATGAACGCGGCTTTCGTGAACGTGGGCTTAAACCGCAACGGCTACCTTGCCGCAGGCGATATGCTTATGGACAGGTCGGAACTTATAGGCAACGTCGAAATGCCGTCCATACTCGACCTTAAAGTGGGCGACGAAGTTCTCGTTCAGGCTATAAAAGACCCCGCCGGCACGAAAGGCGTAAGACTTACGTCGAACGTCTCTTTCGCGGGGCGTTACGTGGTATTTATGCCCAATATCGATTTCGTCGGCGTTTCGAGAAAGATTACGGACGAAAAACAGAGAGAAAGGCTTTTGAAAATCGCGCGCGAGTGCTGCCCCAAAAAGACGGGCGTTATTATCCGCACGGCGGGCGAGAACGCGGGCAAAGCCGAAATTAAAAGAGAAATTTCGGCGTTGAAAAAACGCTACGATACCATACTCAAACAGTTCAGAAAACAACCCGCGCCGTCGTTGTTGTACGAAGAAGGCAATCTCGCGCTTCGCATGATCCGCGACGTGTATTCCGAAGATATAGACAAATTCATAGTGGGCGATAAAGAAACGTATAAAACCGTACTCGAATACGCCAAAAAATTCGAAGCCGAACTTAAAAGCAAACTCGTGCTTTACGATAAAAAACGGGATATGTTCTCTTATTACGGACTTTCCGCGGGCGTCGAAGAAATGCTTTCGAGTAACGTCGCCATGGCAAGCGGAGCGTATCTCGTCATCGATAAGACCGAAGCGTTGACCGTCATCGACGTGAATACGGGCAGTTTCGTAGGGAACGAAGATATGGAAGAAACCGCGTTTTCGACCAATTTGGAAGCGGCTGCGGAAATCGCAAGACAACTTCGGCTTCGCAACATAGCGGGTATCATCGTCGTTGACTTTATCGACATGAAAGAAGAGAAACACAGAAAAAAACTTCTCGAAGAATTGACGGTTTATCTGGCGGAAGACAGAGAAAAATGCGCGGTCGTCGGAATGAGTCCGCTCGGGCTGGTAGAGATAACCCGCAAGAAAAAACGCCGCGAAAGCGTTTCGTCGCTCGTTCAGCCTTGCCCCTATTGTCAGGGTACGGGGCTTATCGAGTCGAACGATTATATCGTCATGAAGATAAGGGCGGGGCTGCTCGATCTGTTCGCCGACGGTTACGATAACGCGGTAATCGATTGCAACGTGGATATAGCCGAGTACATATTCGCGAAAAAATGCCTTAAAAACGACGTGGAAAAAATCTGGACCAACAAGCGGGTGTACGTGATACCGCATAAGACCTATCACCGCGAATTTTTCCTGATGAAAGGCGACAACGATTTTGCGATGAGCGTTCCCGAAAAAGCCCGCCTGCTCTATTGATTTTTACCGAAACGGCAATTCACCGGGAAATACGCGGATAACGGAAAATAATTATGGAATATAAACTCAATTTCGAACTCGTTCCCGACGGGTGCTGGTATTCGAATTTAAGAAGCGAACTCCCTAAAAAACTATGGGATATCGTAAGAAAAGACGCATACGCGCGGGCGAACGGAAAATGTATGATTTGCGGCAGACCCGCAAAACGGCTCGAAGCGCACGAAAAGTGGAGTTACGACGAAAAGACGGCTACGCAAAAACTCGAAGACGTAATCGCCGTATGTCATACCTGCCACAGCGTTATTCATATAGGCAGAACGCAACTAATGGGCGAAGAAGATAAGGCTATAGCGCAGTTTATAAGGGTAAACAAGTGTTCTTACGCCGACTATAGGAAAGCCCTCGGCGAAGCGAACGCAAGACACCGTAAACTTAACGAAATTCCCGAATGGAATCTCGATATATCCTGGCTCAAACGCTTCGGCGAATGAAGCGAATCAACCTCGGGCAGGGTTGCCCCTCTTCGGCACTCTATGCGTGCCACCTCTCCCGCTTCAACGGGAGAGCATACTCCCGGAAAGGCAAAACCGTCGGAATTAAATAAAATAAAAAATATTCGCATTGCCCTTGACAAAACGAATATAATGTAGTAAAATAATAGCACAGAGGGCGAAACCGGCTGAGGCGGTTAGCCTAATGTAAGATTGTTATTAAGAAATAACTGCCCACTTAGGACATCGGGGGCGGTTATTTCTTTTTATTATCGTTAAACTCTTTTATTATGTAATAAACAAGCAACAGACAGATTAAAGAAATTAAGTCCATTTGATGACTTATCACCTCCTTTTGTAGGAAGTGCTAACCGCCGCAGGTCGCCCTTGCGCTGTTGAAAATTATAGCACTATAAAGTATATTTAGCAAGAAATAGGATAGTAAATAAGAAAAAAATAAAATTAGTCATTCAAAACCCCGTAAAATTAGTAGTTTTAACTAAATATTGAAATAATTTAGGGAAAATCCCTAATATATAGGTATGGAAATATTTAGTGAAAGAATTAAAGAGTTGCGTACAGACGAGGGATTAACTCAAATCGAATTGGCGGCAAAACTTAACGTTACAAACAGCAGCGTGTGTGATTGGGAAAGGGGAAGAGTAGAGCCGTCGCTTGAAATGCTCGTGGCGATCGCGAAGTTTTTCGAAGTTTCCGTCGATTATCTTCTCGGTTTGGAAGACTGAAATGGATTGGCTGAAAATCAAAGATACGATCTTTAATCGTAACTTAACCTGCAATTTATGCGGCAGGGAAAATTTCAACGGCAAGCCGTTTTGCGATAAATGCTATCCGTTGCTTGAAAGAAACGACGGCTATATCTGCGATCACTGCGGTTCGCCCGTCGAATATCCCGTGGAATATTGTAATTGTTGCGCGGGCAAAAACGTCAACTTCGACTTCGCGAGAAGCGAGTTTATCTATACGGGCGAGGTCAAAAAACTCATACGCGCAATGAAGTTTTCGTCAAAAGCATACCTTGCCGACGTATTAGCCGAAGAAACTTTCGAAAAGTTTATAAAGTGCGGATATAAGGCGGATATAGTGCTTTACGTGCCTATGACGAAAAAGCGCGAAAGAAGCAGAGGTTACAATCAGGGCAGGCTTATCGCAAGGCGGATAGCCTACCTTGCGGGATTGCCGCTCGGCGACGGGGTAGTTTCCAAAAAAGAAGGCGCGGCGAGGCAGGTCGGGCTTACCCGCGAAGAGAGAAGAAGAAATCTCGACGGAAGTTTCCGCGTGGAAGATAAGTCTGCGGTTGCGGGCAAAAGAGTGCTGCTCGTCGACGACGTAATGACCACGGGTTCTACGATGGACGTGCTTGCCGCCGCTCTTAAAAAGGCGGGCGCGGCAGAAGTGAGCGTTTTAACCGTAGCCGTAACCGCGAGAAAATTCAATTTTCGCGCGGGCAACGAGGCACCCGAAAGATAAAAAGTATGCAAAAATCGCATTTTTTTGCATTTTTCTTGAAATACTCACTTAAAATTATTGAAAAATATAACTAAATATAGTAAAATATACGAAACGGTGGTTTTGCCGCTAATTTTTATATGAAGGATTGTTATGGGGCTTATTAAATTTATTTTAAGCAGCGATTCGAGAATAAGTTTGCGTAAAATCAAGTCGCAGACCGAAAAAGTTCTCGCTCTTTCTCCGAAGTACGAAAAGATGACCGATTCGGAACTCAAAGACCAGACCGTCGCGCTTAAAAACAGACTTAAAAACGGAGAAACTCTCGAAGATATAATGTACGACGCGTTCGCCGTCGTAAGAGAAGCGTCTTACAGAGTTCTTAACATGCGTCATTATCCCGTTCAGATTATGGGCGGTATATGCGTTCATCAGGGCAGAGTTGCCGAACTTAAAACGGGCGAAGGTAAAACGCTTATGGCGACCTTGCCCGCGTACCTTAACGCGCTCTCCGAAAAAGGCGTGCATATCGTTACGGTAAACGATTACCTTGCGAAGCGCGACGCCGAGTGGATGGGTAAAGTTTACAGATTTTTAGGGCTTACCGTCGGCGTCAATACCCACGATATGTCCGACGAGCAGAAACGCGCCGCCTACGCCTGCGATATTACTTACGGAACGAACAACGAATTCGGTTTCGACTATTTAAGGGACAACCTTAAAATCAGCATGGCGGATATGGTTCAGCGCGGGCTTAATTTCGCGATCGTCGACGAGGTGGACTCGATATTGATCGACGAAGCGAGAACTCCGCTTATCATTTCGGGCAGAGGCGAAAAATCGTCGAACCTTTATTACGACTGCAATCGCTTCGTCAAAACGCTCAAAGCCGACGAAGACTACACCGTCGATCTCGAAGACAAGTCCGTACAGATTACCGAAGAAGGCGCGAGAAAAGCGGAAAAATTCTTCAATATCGAAAACCTTGCGGATATAGAAAATTCCGAACTCAACCACCATATACAACAGGCTCTTAAAGCGCACTTTATTTTCAAGCGCGACAGCGATTATATCGTAAACGACGGAGAAATCGTAATAGTAGACGAGTTTACGGGTCGTCTTATGATAGGCAGGCGATATTCCGAAGGTCTGCACCAGGCAATCGAAGCCAAAGAAAACGTGGTGGTAAGAAACGAAAACAAGACTTACGCCACGATAACTTTCCAGAACTATTTCAGGCTTTACAACAAACTTTCGGGTATGACGGGTACGGCAAAGACCGAAGAGGAAGAATTCAGGACGATTTACGGGCTCGACGTACTCGAAATTCCGACGAACAAGCCCGTACAGAGAATAGACTACCCGGACGTTATCTATTCGACGGCGGCGGGCAAACTCCGCGCGATAGTTGCCGAAATAATCGAACGCCACGCGACGGGTCAACCCATTCTCGTAGGTACGGTTACGGTAGAAAAGTCGGAAGAAATTTCCCGTTGGCTTATCAAAAACAAAGTCAAACACAACATACTCAACGCCAAAAACCATAAGCGCGAAGCCGAAATCATAGCGCAGGCGGGTAAAAAAGGCGCGGTTACGATAGCCACCAACATGGCGGGGCGCGGAACGGATATACTTCTCGGCGGCAACCCCGAATTTATGGCTGTACAGGACCTTCGCAACGAAGGATATTCCGACGACATGATAGACGTCGCTACGTCTTACGTTCAGGATATAACCGACGAACAAAAAGCGGTAAGAGATAAATACCGCGAATACCTTAAAGAACACGAAGAAGTTACCGACGCCGAAAAGAAAGAAGTAATCGCTCTCGGCGGTTTGCACATTATCGGTACCGAAAGACACGAATCCCGCCGTATCGACAATCAGTTGAGAGGTCGTAGCGGTCGTCAGGGCGACCCCGGATCTTCGCTATTCTTCATTTCGCTCGAAGACGATCTCGCGAAGCGTTTCGGCGGCGAGAGATTGCAAAGCATATACAGGGCGTTCAAGGTTGACGACGACACGCCGCTTCAATCGAAAATGCTCTCCCGTTCTATCGAAAACGCGCAGAGAACTATCGAAGGCAAGAACTTCGGCATAAGAAAACACATAATCGAATACGACGACGTAATGAACCTTCAACGTAAGATTATGTACGAAGAAAGAATGAAAGTTCTTCGCGGCGACGACGTTCATCAGGACGTTCTGAACCTTATCCCCGACTTCGTCGCGGAAATCATCCGTTCCAACGCGGATATGAAGCAATCGCCCGTCGATTGGGATAAAGACAGACTCAATAAGGCTTTGGAAGACAGAGCCTTACCGCCCGAAACGAACTTTATTACCGACGAAGTCCTTGAAAATTGGGACGCCGAGTATATTATCGATAAAGCGGTAGAAAAAGTTATCGAGTGCTACGAAGAAAAGATCGCCCGCTATAAAGAACAAGGGCTTGACTTCTCCGATTTCGAAAGATTTATATTCCTTAAAGTCGTCGATAACAAGTGGATAGACCACATCGACGCGATGGATAAACTCAAACGCGGCATTTCGCTCCGCGGTTACGCGAACGAAGACCCCGTTATCGCCTATAAAAAGGAAGGCGTAGAGATGTTCGACGCGATGACGGCGAGCATACAGGAAGACGTAGTCGCGTTGCTTCTTAAATCGGAACTTCGTAAAGTGGAAGAACCGCGCAAAGAACCCACCGCCGATTTAGTCGAAAACGGCGGCTCGAACGACGGCTCGCGCGGCAGCGCGCCCATCGTAAGGTCGTCTACGGTCGGCAGAAACGACCCGTGTCCTTGCGGATCGGGCAAAAAATTCAAAAACTGCTGCGGCAGAAACCTGTAAAAAATTTATAAAACGAAGACGGCGGGCGGAAGAAAAATTTTCTTCCGC
>ERZ780178.1645-NODE-1645-length-13902-cov-6.286560_pt1 | contig 13902 bp, 9 predicted proteins | sample MGYA00511018_ERZ780178 | MGnify/ENA primary metagenome ERZ780178 (study PRJEB29588, sample SAMEA2151439) | human gut metagenome | biome: human gut; feature: human-associated habitat; material: faeces | place: Denmark | collected 2008/2010 ...
AGGCAAAGTCCCTGCCCAAGCTGTTCAGCGGCGAGTGGCTGGGTGCTTTCGGCCTGACCGAGCCGGGTGCCGGCACCGATGCACAGGGTCAGCAGACCTTTGCAAAGCAGGACCCCGAGACCGGTGATTGGATCCTGAACGGTTCCAAGATCTTCATCACCAACGCCGGCTACGCAAACGTCTTTATCGTTATTGCTGTCACCGATATCGTGCCCGACAAGAAGGGCCGTCCCACCAAGCAGTGCTCCGCCTTTATCGTGGAGCGCACCGACCCGGGCTTCTCCGTCGGTAAGGCTGAGGACAAGATGGGCATCCGCGGTTCTTCCACCTGCGAGCTGATCTTTGAGGACTGCCGCATCCCTGCTGACCGTATGCTGGGTGTGCGTGGCCGCGGCTTCCAGCTGGCTATGGCTACTCTGGACGGTGGCCGTATCGGTATCGCATCTCAGGCTCTGGGCATTGCCGAGGGCGCTCTGGAAGAGACCGTTGCTTACGTCAAGGAGCGCAAGCAGTTCGGCCGCAGCATTTCCGCATTCCAGAACACCCAGTTCGAGCTGGCTGAGATGAAGGCACGCGTTGAGGCTGCAAAGTATCTGGTCTACGCTGCTGCTCTGAAGAAGCAGGAAGCAATGGATGGCAAGAAGGTCCGTTACAGCGTTGAGGCTGCTCAGGCAAAGCTGATCGCAGCCCGCACCGCAAGCGATGTGACCCGCCGCTGCCTGCAGCTGTTCGGCGGTTACGGCTACACCCGTGACTACCCCATCGAGCGCATGATGCGTGATGCCAAGATCACTGAGATCTACGAGGGCACCAGCGAAGTGCAGATGATGGTCATTTCCGGCGCGCTGCTGAAGTAAGGGAGGCAAGAGTTACAATGAAAGCAATTGTTTGTGTAAAGCAGGTTCCTGATACCTCCGGCAAGGTGTCCGTCAAGCCCGATGGCACTCTGGACCGTGCTTCGATGGCTACCATCACCAACCCTGATGACCTGAACGCTCTGGAGGCTGCTCTGAAGCTCAAGGACGCTACCGGCTGCGAAGTCGTTGTCATTACCATGGGTCCTCCTCCGGCCGAGGGAATGCTGCGTGAGCTGCTGGCCCGCGGCGCGGACAAGGCTGTTCTGGTCTCCGGCCGTGAGTTCGGCGGTTCCGATACCTTTGCAACCAGCCAGATCCTGGCTGCTGCTGTCAATAAGATCGGCGTTGGCCCTGAGGACGTTGTGTTCTGCGGCCGTCAGGCAATCGATGGCGATACCGCACAGGTCGGCCCCCAGATCGCTGAAAAGCTGCATCTGCCCCAGGTTACCTATGTGGCTGACATCCAGAAGGATGGCAACACCCTGACCGTGAAGCGTATGCTGGAAGACGGCTACATGATGGTCAAGGTGCAGACTCCCTGCCTGCTGACCTGCATCAAGGAGCTGAACCAGCCCCGTTACATGAGCGTGAATGGCATCTTCACCTGCTACGACAAGCCGATGGAAGTGTTCGATTACAACGCACTGAAGGACGATCCGCTGATCGAGGTCGATACCATCGGTCTGAAGGGTTCTCCGACGAACGTCTTTAAGTCCTTCACTCCTCCGCAGAAGGGCGCAGGCACCATGCTCAAGGGCGACGATACTGCCGCACAGCTGGCTGGTATCCTGGCCAAGAAGCACCTGATCTGATGAAAGGAGCATAGGATTACAATGGCTGATTTTAACGAATACAAGGGCGTATGGGTCTTCTGCGAGCAGCGCCAGGGCGCATTGATGCCCACTGATTTCGAGCTGGTGAGCGAGGCCCGCAAGCTGGCTGATGAGCTGGGCTGCGAGGTCACCGGCCTGCTGCTGGGCGACAACGTGGACGGCATTGCCAAGGAGCTGGGCGGCTATGGCGCTGATAAGGTCATGGTCTGCGACAGCCCCCTGCTGAAGGACTACACCACCGATGCATACGCTAAGGTCGTGTGCGACATGGTCAACGAGTATAAGCCCGAAGTCCTGCTGATCGGTGCAACCAACATCGGCCGCGATCTGGGCCCCCGCTGCGCAGCTCGTCTGCACACCGGCCTGACCGCTGATGCTACCCATCTGGACATCGACACTGCAAAGTACATTGATTTCCTGAAGGAGAGCTCCACCATCGACCTGTCCAAGCAGAAGTTCGATATGGAAGACCGCAACCTGAAGATGACCCGTCCCGCATTCGGCGGCCATCTGATGGCTACCATCATCTGCCCCCGCTTCCGTCCGCAGATGTCCACCGTGCGTCCCGGCGTTATGAAGAAGGCTCCCTTCGATCAGGCCAAGGCTGATGCCTGCCAGATCGTGAAGCCCGCATTCGCTCTGGCTGCTGAGGACATCAAGACCGAGGTCCTGAGCGTTGAGAAGGCCGCTGAGAAGCTGGTCGATCTGATCGGCGCAGACGTGATCGTCTCTGTCGGCCGCGGCATCAGCAAGGATGTTAACAAGGGCATTGAGCTGGCTGAGCAGCTGGCTGCCGCTTTGGGCGGCGGCGTTGTGGGCGCTTCCCGTGCCGTCACCGATGCAGGCTGGATGACTGCTGACCATCAGGTTGGCCAGACCGGCAAGACCGTGCATCCCAAGATCTATGTTGCTCTGGGCATCTCCGGTGCTATCCAGCACACCGCTGGTATGCAGGACTCCGAGTGCATCATCGCTGTCAACAAGAATGAGGGCGCACCCATCTTCGGTGTTGCCGACTACGGCATCGTGGGCGACCTGTTCAAGGTCGTGCCCGAACTGATCAAGCAGATCGAGGCAGCAAAGGCTGCTCAGTGATCGACTGACGCGAGATCTTTTTATAGCATAGCCTGAATTGTGGGAGGGCGGCTCTTCGGAGCCGCTCTTCTTTTTATGTAAGGAATACGGCACAGCACAGATGGCCCTGAAAAGGCTGCCTGTGCTGTTTTTTGTTGCAGAAAGTACAGCCAAAGGCCGGCTGCAGCCCAGAAAAGGGCTGCGGGAGGGGAGTGGAACGGAAAAGCGCACACAAAAGTCTGTTACACTTTGAAATATGCATATAAATAAATAAACATACAGAAAAATGCATGAAAAACATTGCAGAAAAGGTGTAGAAAAATAAAATGCAACACGTTAAGTGTGACGAAACAATCCTGAAAACGGTGAAGTGCAACACAGACGTAACAAATTTACGGTATCTTGGATGAACCTGTTGCGCTTGTGAAACGTTTTCGGAACGGGAAATTTTGATTTTTTTGCATTTTCTCTCAAAAAATCGACAGAAACCCCTTGACGATGAGATGCTATTGTGATACTTTTGTTGCACAAAAGCAACACATTTGAAACGGAAGAGTTGCAAATGTGTTGCAGTACGCATTCACATGAATGCAAAAAAGCTTTTATATACAAAAGCTTACGGAGGATGTCTTATGAAACTCGAGATGCGCACCCTGAAGAATATCGCAGCAGCAGCTATGACTTTGGCTGTGGTTTTTGGTGCTGCATCTCTCAAGCCCGTTACTGCAAACGCAGCTGAGGCTTCGGTTTCTGCCTCCATCGAAGAAGAAAATTCCTACATCAGCTTTCAGGACGAAGCTTATCAGAACGAGTTCCTGCGCCGCGTAAACAACGAGCGCGCAAAGGCTGGCCTGAAGCCCGTTCAGCTGGGCGACAGCAGCCATAACAATGCGGCTCAGGAGCGCGCTAAGGAACGGGCCTCTTCTTATTCCTACGTTCGTCCCAATGGCCAGCGCGATTTTACCATCTTCGCAGAGAATGGCATCGAAGATGTGTCGATTGGCGAGGACTACATGGCGGGCGTTTCCACCCCCGATGCAGCGGTGGATCAGTGGATGAACATTGATTTTACCCGTGAGCGCATCCTGAACGCAGACGCGACCACCATGAGCGTGGGCCACTATGAAGGCGGTGTTTACAACAACTACTGGGTGCTGATCTTCTCTTGCCCCGAAAACTCTTACACCAGCAACTACCGTCAGGAAGTTCTGAATCTGGTCAATGCCGAGCGTGCAAAGTACGGCCTGCAGCCCCTGGTCATGGGCGATGCAAAGCTCACCGCAGCTGCTCAGCAGCGCGCCGAAGAGATCGCAACCGTCAATTCTCACGTTCGTCCCAATGGTACCAAGTGGTACACTGTTCTCAGCGAGTACGGCGTGACGGATGCCGCTGCTGGCGAGAATGCCGCATGGGGCAGCGTTTCTCCTGAAGAAGTCGTGAATGCCTGGATGAACTCCGAAGGCCATCGCGCAAACATTCTGGATCCCGAAGCTCGTGCAATGGGTGTTGGCTACTACTACAACAGCTCCAGCACTTGGGGCCATCAGTGGATCCAGCTCTTTACGAAGTGATCATCTGCTTTCTTCTAACAAAAGATCGGCTGAGCTGCAAGGCTTGGCCGATTTTTTGTTGCGCTTTTTTCTGGCAGAGGACATGCGGGCAGCAGTACAGGGAGCTGGCCTTGACACAAAAACGTATGCGGCAGTGGTTGCACAACGGACGATTTATGTTATACTTGATTTGAATAACATGCAGGAGGAACCACAGTGGAGGATTACCGCACCATCCATGGCACGGCCACAGGAGAATACGAAGAAAAGAAGAGCCGCTTCATTGCGGCGCTGTCATTTGCGGACAGCGAGGAAGCTGCCGTTGCATTTCTGGAACAGGTGCGTGCGGCCAACCGCACCGCCCGCCACAATGTGTATGCCTACCGCCTGCGGGAAGGCAACCGGGAACGCTATTCAGATGATGGTGAACCGGCCAAGACGGCGGGCACACCAGCGCTGGAGGTGCTGCAGCACAGCGGCCTGACGGATCTGATCGTGGTGGTGACCCGTTACTTTGGCGGTGTGCTGCTGGGCACCGGCGGCTTGGTGCGTGCATACACCACGGCTACGGCCCGTGCACTGGAAAATGCCGAGGTGGTCACGGTGCGCAGCGTGGTGGAGCTGCGCGTGACGGTGGATTACTCCCTTTATGAGCGTGCATCGCTGCTGATCGATGCGGCGGGAGCAAAACAGGCCGCGCCGCAGTTCACGGATCGCGTGACCCTGTGCTGGCAGATGCCGGAACACACCGAAGGCCCGCTGCTGGAACAGCTGCGGGAGCTGACGCGCGGCAGCGCGCAGGTGACGGTATCCGACCCGTTCTACGCACCGTTCTGAACCCGGCAGCGGCAAAAATAAAAAAGCAAGCATTATTTTGCGAACCGACAGGCTTTTTCCCCCTTCGACAAAGCGGGTGTGCTACAATTGCCGCAGACGCAGCAATTGGGATCGGCTGTGCCGAAACAGAGAGGGGGAATGGCGACAAAAAGGGAGGGCGACTTTGTATGGATGTACGTCAGCGCACAGAAGAGATCGAACATATGACCTTCGCGCCGTGGGCTACCTTCAGCGACCAGAGCCGCGGCCGCATGCTGCCGGAAGAGCAGGACCCGATCCGGCCGGTGTTCCAGCGTGACCGTGACCGGGTGCTGCACTGCAAGGCGTTCCGACGGCTCAAACAAAAGACGCAGGTGTTCCTCTCGCCGGAGGGAGACCTGTACCGCACCCGACTGACCCATACGCTGGAGGTCTCGCAGATCGCGCGGACCATTGCCCGCGCCCTGAGGCTGAACGAAGATCTGACCGAAGCAATCAGCCTTGCCCATGATCTGGGCCACACGCCGTTTGGCCATGCCGGGGAGCGCGCGCTGAATGAGCTGTGCCCGGACGGCTTCAAGCACTACATGCAGAGCCTGCGTGTGGTGGACAAGCTGGAAAAGGACGGCCGGGGCCTGAACCTGACGTGGGAGGTGCGCAACGGCATCGTGACCCACACAAAGGGCACCTGGGCGGCAACGCCGGAAGGGCGCATCGTGCGCATGGCGGATCAGATCGCCTATGTGAACCACGACATTGAGGACGCGGTGCGCGCCGGTGTGCTGGACCCAGCCACCCTGCCGAAAGAATGCACCGCCGTGCTGGGCCAGACAAAATCTGCCCGCATCACCACCATGATCAACAGTATCCTTGCCAACAGCGATGGGGATGTGAAGGTGGGCGCAGAGGAAAACGAAGCCTTCCTTGCGCTGCGGGATTTCATGTACGCCACCGTGTACGTGGACAAGACCGCCAAGCGGGAAGAGCAGAAGGTGGACAAGGTGATCGGGGAACTGTACGATTACTACCTGAACCATGTGGACCGGATGTCCAACTTCTACATCCAGCTGGCTTATCAGGAGGGCGGAGAACGCGCAGTGACCGATTACATCAGTGGCATGAGCGATGAATTTGCCATCCGCACTTTTGAGGAATTGTTTGTGCCCCGGAAGTGGCATGTCCTATAAATCCGAAAGGTCGTTTGAAAGATCCATGATCCCACACGAATACATTGAAGAACTGACCCGCCGCACCGACATTGTGGAGCTGGTGGGCAGCTATGTGCAGCTCAAGCGCAAGGGACGTTTGTATGGCGGCCTGTGCCCCTTTCACAGCGAAAAAACGCCCTCATTCTACGTCTACCCGGACACCCAGAGCTTTTACTGCTTTGGCTGCGGCGCAGGCGGCGATGCCATTACCTTTACGAAAAAGATCAACAGCATCGATTACCCGGAGGCCGTTAAGCTGCTGGCAGCGCGGGCCGGTATGCCGGAGCCGCAGGAGGACGACAAAACAGGCCGGATGCGCAGCCGCATCCTTTCCATGAACAAGGAGGCGGCACGGTTTTTCCACGCCTGCCTGAACTCCACCGTGGAGGAAGCCCGGCAGGCCCGTGCCTACTGGCGGCGGCGCGGTCTGGACGACAAGACCATCGTCCGGTTCGGGCTGGGCTATGCGCCCAACGACGGACAGGCGCTGTATCAGTTCCTGCGCGATAAGGGCTACAATCAGCAGGAGCTGGATGCCAGCGGCCTGTTCAAGCGCAGTGCGTCCGGCCGCATCTACTGCCTGTTCTGGAAGCGGGTGATGACCCCCATCTTTGACCTGCGCGGCAACATTATTGCGTTTGGTGGGCGCGTGCTGGACGATTCCAAACCGAAATATGTCAACAGCCCGGAAACGCTGGTGTACCACAAATCAGAGACGGTGTTTGCGCTGCAGATCGCAAAGCGCAGCGCGGTGCGCCGGTTCGTGCTGTGCGAGGGCTACATGGACGTGATCAGTATGCATCAGGCAGGCATCGACACAGCAGTGTGCGCCTGCGGCACGGCCCTGACCCCGGAGCAGGTGCGGCTCATCAGCGAGTATGCTGACGAGGTGATCCTGAGCTACGATTCGGACGAAGCAGGCCAGAAGGCCACGCTGCGCTCGCTGGAACTGTTCCGCAACAGCCCGGTAAAGGTGGGCGTGCTGCAGATCCCCGGTGCAAAGGACCCGGACGAGTACATCAAAAAGTATGGCGCAGAGCGATTCAAAGCCCTGCTGGACGGTGTGGGCAATGCACTGGACTTCCGGCTGGGCCGTCTGCGCAGCCAGTACGATCTGGCACAGGATGCCCAGCGGCTGGAATACGTGAAGGAAGCTGTGAATATGCTGGCAGAGCGCTCCAACCCTACCGAGCAGGAAGTGTATGCGGGGCGTCTGGCTGAGGAGACCAACATCTCCAAAACAGCTATCATGACCCAGCTGGAGACCGCCGTGAAGAGGGCGGGCAGCAAGCACCGCTGGGAGAAAAAGCAGCAGGCGCTCAAGTCCGGTGAGATGAATCAGATCAACGTGCCGTACAGTGCGGGCGGCAGTCAGGCGCTGGGCATTGCCAGCGCACAGCAGCGACTGCTGGCGGCCATGCTGCGGGAGCCGCACTATATCGATCTGGTGCAGGGGCAGCTGACCGCAGAACAGTTCGTGCTGCCGCAGCAGAAGGAGCTGTTTGAAGCCATGCTGCGCTGCCGACAGGAGGGCATTGAGATCAGCCTGACCACGCTGCGCGCTTTTGTAAGCGAAGAAGCGCTGAATGAACTGAGCCATCTTGCGGCACAATACAGCGATGTGAATTGTACGCCGGATGATATCCGGCTGTATCTGGACCGCATTGCCCGGGGGATGCCCATGGCAGGCAAGGCGGCGCATATGTCCAATGAGGAACTGAGTGATTACCTCCAGTCGATGCGCGAAAAGAAGCAGGGAAATGTGCCTGTAGAAGAATGATCCCCGCTTTCCCCTCCGGCTGGAGCAGGAGAGGAAAGGAGCAGGAACCATGCAGAAATTGTCGCAAACGGAGGAATTGGCCAGAACACTGGCCGCGCGGGCACGCCACCATGCCCTGACACCGGAGCAGATCAGCCGTGCCATGGACGAGCAGGATTACGATGTGGCGCAGCTGGACGAGCTGTATACGGCACTGGAGGACCGCGGCGTGCACCTGACCGAAGAGGAAGAGGATCTGCCTGCGTTGGATGAAACGCAGATCGGCAGGCTGGAACATGAGCTTTCGGCAGAGGGGGTGGCGCTGGACGACCCGGTAAAGGCCTATTTGAAGGAGATCGGCCGGGTGCCGCTGCTGACGGCAGAACAGGAAACGGAGCTTGCCCGTGCCGCGCAGGCCGGGGACGAGGATGCCCGGCGGAAGCTCAGCGAAGCGAACCTGCGGCTGGTGGTGTCGGTGGCAAAGCGCTATGCAGGGCGGGGCCTGCCGTTTCTGGATCTCATTCAGGAAGGCAATCTCGGTCTGATGAAGGCGGCGGAAAAGTTTGAGCCGGAGCGCGGCTTCAAATTTTCCACCTATGCCACGTGGTGGATCCGTCAGTCCATCACCCGCGCCATTGCAGATCAGGGGAGAACCATCCGCATCCCGGTGCACCTTGTGGAGAGCATCAACCGGGTCAAAAAGACGACGGGTGACCTGCTGCGGAAAAATGGCCGGGAGCCTACCGCGGAAGAGATCGCTGTTCAGCTGGACATGGAGCCGGACCGTGTGCGGGAATTGCTGCAGCTGGCGCAGGACCCCATCAGCTTGGAAACGCCGGTGGGCGAGGAAGAGGATGCCCACCTTGAAGATTTTATTCAGGACGAGGATGCAGGCGTCCCGGTGGATGAAGCCGGGCGGCAGCTGCTGCGGCGGGAACTGTTCAGCGTGCTCAAGAGCCTGACACCGAGAGAAGAGCGGGTGATCGCACTGCGCTTCGGGCTGGAGGATGGCCGGGCGCACACGCTGGAAGAGCTGGGTAAGGAGTTCAATGTAACCCGGGAGCGGGTGCGGCAGATCGAAGCCAAGGCCCTGCGCAAGCTGCGGCATCCCAGCCGTGCAAAGCGTCTGCGGGATTATCTGGATGAGTGAACGATTATAATTGCTGCCGCTTGCGCTCTGGCAATATTAGAGGAAACATTATTTTTATATTTGCAGCTCAGAAAAGCCTGCGAGCTTTTCTGAGCTGCTTTTTCACAAAAAAGGGCCGCAAGGGAAAATGGGCATATCCGACTGTAAAAGTAATACGCCAAAACACAAGGGCAAAGATAGACAAATTGCACAAGGGGATTATGAACAGGAACGTGCAAAATAAAAAAATCAAGCCCTAAAACAGCAAAACACAACACGCTGCCGGGCGTGCGAAAATGAAAGAAAAAATAAATTTGTTTTGGCAAAAATCTGAAAAATGGCTTGACAGCAAGGCTTTTAGGGTGTATACTGCATTAGTATCACATAATGGACTAGTGCGCCAAAAAGAGGAATACGCAGGCGGCGGCTGGACGGGTCAAACCGAAAAGTTTGTGAAAAACGCCGAAAGGTTCCCTTCGACGCGGGTCGAATTATGTGTGTCTGCTCAAATTTGACCCGTGTATACGACATCCCGTAGAGTATAAAAGTAAGGAGTGGTTGATTTTATGATGAAAGTCAAGCCCGTAAAGCTCGGCAAAACCGAGCGCATGAGCTTCTCCCACATCGACGAAGTCATCAGTATGCCGAACCTGATCGAGGTCCAGAAGAACTCTTATCAGTGGTTCCTGGACGAGGGCCTGAAAGAGGTCTTCCACGATATCGGCACCATTGAGGACTACACCGGCAATCTGGCACTGAGCTTTGTGGACTTCCGCCTGGATAAGGAGCCGAAGTACAGCATCAAGGAGTGCAAGGAGCGCGACGTGACCTATGCAGCACCCCTGCGCGTCACCGCCCGTCTGCTGAACAAGGAGACCGGCGAAGTGAAGGATCAGGAGATCTTCATGGGCGATTTCCCGCTGATGACCGATGCCGGCACCTTTGTGATCAACGGTGCAGAGCGTGCGATCGTCAGCCAGCTGGTGCGTTCTCCCGGCGTGTTCTACGGCGATGCCAAGGATAAGGTGGGCAACGACCTGTACAGCGCCACCATGAACCCCAACCGCGGTGCATGGCTGGAGTACGAGACCGATGCTTCCGATGTGTTCTATGTCCGTATCGATAAGAACCGCAAGCTGCCTGTCACCGTGCTGTGCCGTGCACTGGGCCTGTCCACCAACGAGGACATCCTGAACTTCTTTGGCGACGATGAGCGCATCCTCGCTACTCTGGAAAAGGATACCACCAAGAATCAGGAAGAGGGCCTGCTGGAAGTCTACCGCAAGCTGCGCCCCGGCGAGCCTCCCACGGTGGAGTCTGCTACCAGCCAGATCAACATGCTGTTCTTCGACCCGCGCCGTTATGACCTGTCTCGTTTCGGCCGTTATAAGATGAACAAGAAGCTGTCTCTGGCACGCCGCATCACCGGTCAGGTGGCTGCTGAGAATGTGGTCGCTCCGCTCACCGGCGAGATCCTGATCGAGGCTGGTGCCAAGATCACCCGCGAGCTGGCTGAGAAGGCTGACAATGCCGGTGTGAATCTGGTCGTGCTGAAGCTCGACGATCCCATGAAGGAAGAGAGCCGGAAGATCAAGGTCATCACCAACGGCTGTGTGGATGCACAGGGCTTCTTCTCCTTCGACGTGAAGGAGTGCGGCATCAACGAGCGCTGCTCCTTCGATGAGATCAAGAAGATCCTCGACACCACCTCTGATGTGGAAGAGCAGAAGGAGATGCTGCGCCGCAACCACGACCAGCTGATCGGCCGCACCGTCACCGTGAAGGACATCCTGTCCTCCATCAACTACCTGAACGGTCTGGGCCACGGCGTTGGCACCACCGATGATATCGACCATCTGGGCAACCGCCGCATCCGCAGCGTCGGTGAGCTGCTGCAGAACCAGTTCCGCATCGGCTTCTCCCGCATGGAGCGCGTCATCCGTGAGCGCATGACCCTGCAGAGCCAGGATCAGAGCGTCATCACTCCGCAGGCCCTCATCAACATCCGTCCGGTGGTGGCAGCCATCAAGGAGTTCTTCGGTTCTTCTCCGCTGTCCCAGTTCATGGATCAGAACAACCCGCTGGCTGAGCTGACCCACAAGCGCCGCCTGTCTGCTCTGGGCCCCGGCGGTCTGAGCCGTGACCGCGCAGGTTTCGAGGTCCGCGACGTTCACTACAGCCACTACGGCCGTATGTGCCCCATCGAGACTCCTGAAGGCCCCAACATCGGTCTGATCTCCTATCTGGCATCTTACGCCAAGATCAACGAGTACGGCTTCGTGGAAGCTCCGTACCGCAAGGTCAAGAAGATCTATGACGAGAACGGCAACCTGAAGGAACAGGTCGTCACCGACGAGGTCGAGTATATGACCGCTGATGTCGAGGACGAGTACGTTGTGGCACAGGCCAACGAGCCGCTGGATGAGGGCAAGCACTTCATCCGTCCCCGTGTGTCTGCCCGCCGCCGCGACGAGATCCTTGAAATTGATGCAGAGAAAGTCGATTACATGGACGTTTCTCCGCGAATGATGGTCTCTGTTGCTACCGCCTGCATCCCCTTCCTGGAGAACGATGACTGTAACCGTGCTCTGATGGGTTCCAACATGCAGCGTCAGGCAGTGCCTCTGATGGTCACCCAGCAGCCCATCGTTGCTACCGGTATGGAGTACAAGGCTGCTACCGACTCCGGCACCGCTGTTCTGGCAAAGAATGACGGTATCGTTGAGAAGATGGATGCCGACCATGTTGTTGTGCGCAACAACAAGGGCGAGCTGGAGGATTATCCTCTGGTCAAGTTCGCACGCTCCAACGCAGGTACCTGCATCAACCAGCGTCCCATCGTGGAGGTCGGCGAGAGCGTCAAGGCCGGTCAGGTGCTGGCCGACGGCCCTGCAATGCGCAACGGCGAAATTTCTCTGGGTAAGAACGCTCTGATCGGCTTCATGACCTGGGAAGGCTACAACTACGAGGATGCCGTTCTGCTGAACGAGAAGATCGTGCGCGAGGACGTGTACACCTCCATTCATATTGAAGAGTACGAGACCGAGAGCCGCGACACCAAGCTGGGACCCGAAGAGATCACCCGTGATATCCCCAACGTTTCTGAGGATGCACTGAAGGATCTGGACGAGCGCGGCATCATCCGCATCGGTGCCGAGGTCAAGAGCGGCGACATTCTGGTCGGTAAGGTCACCCCGAAGGGCGAGACCGAGCTGACCGCTGAAGAGCGCCTGCTGCGCGCCATCTTCGGCGAGAAGGCACGCGAAGTGCGTGATACTTCTCTGCGCGTGCCCCATGGTGCATACGGCATCATTGTGGACGTCAAGGTGTTCACCCCGGAGAACAGCGACGAACTGCAGCCCGGCGTGCGCGAGGTCGTCCGCTGCTATATTGCCCAGAAGCGCAAGATCAGCGTTGGCGATAAGATGGCAGGCCGTCACGGCAACAAGGGTGTCGTTTCCCGCATTCTGCCGCAGGAGGACATGCCCTACCTGCCCGACGGCACCCCGCTGGACATCGTGCTGAACCCTCTGGGCGTGCCTTCCCGTATGAACATCGGTCAGGTGCTGGAAGTCAACCTGGGCTACGCTGCCAAGGCATGCGGCATCAAGGTCATGACTCCCGTCTTCGACTCTGCTCGTGAGAACGACATCGGCGATACCTTTGATACCGCCCGCGAGATGTGGCATGGTGAGAATGCTCCTGCATATCCCACGAAGCTCCCCAAGATCATGGGCGAGAAGGGACACATCATCGACTTCTCCAAGATCGAGCTGGACCGCGATGGCAAGACCACCGTTTACGATGGCCGCACCGGCGAAAAGTTCGATAACCGCGTTACCGTCGGTTATATGTACTACCTGAAGCTGCATCACCTGGTCGATGATAAGATCCATGCACGTTCTACCGGCCCCTACTCTCTGGTCACTCAGCAGCCTCTGGGCGGCAAGGCCCAGTTCGGCGGCCAGCGCTTTGGCGAAATGGAAGTCTGGGCACTGGAAGCTTACGGCGCTGCTTACACTCTGCAGGAGATCCTGACCGTCAAGTCCGACGACGTGGAGGGCCGTGTGAAGACCTACGAGGCCATCGTTAAGGGTGAGCCGATCCCGCAGCCCGGCATTCCCGAGTCCTTCCGCGTTATGCTGAAGGAACTGCAGTCTCTGGGTCTGGACGTTGTTGTTCAGGACAAGGACGGCAACGAGATCGACATGCGTCAGAACTTCGACGACGAAGAGACCGGCTTTGATATGCGCGATGTTGCCGGCACTGAGAACGTCGTGCAGGAGAGCGAACTGCTCAACGATTATAATATTAAGGATGCCGATGCCGGTTTCGATGATCCTTCTGTGCTGGAGGACAATAACTCCGGTGCCGAAGCTCCCGCTTCTTCTGACGAAGTAGATTTCTGATCAGACAAAGAACACAAGCCTCAAGCCCCCTGTTCCGCGTGCTGCGGCAGGGGAGAGGGGCCTGTGGTCTGAACAAGAAAGCCGCCTGTATCATCGAGACAACTAGAGATTAAGAAAGGGTTCGTTTCATGGAAAACAACGTTTTCGATTCCATTAAAATCGGCCTGGCTTCTCCGGAGCAGATCCGCAACTGGAGCTACGGCGAGGTCAAGAAGCCTGAGACCATCAACTACCGCACCCTGAAGCCGGAGCGCGACGGCCTGTACT
>ERZ780178.1649-NODE-1649-length-13898-cov-3.359387_pt1 | contig 13898 bp, 10 predicted proteins | sample MGYA00511018_ERZ780178 | MGnify/ENA primary metagenome ERZ780178 (study PRJEB29588, sample SAMEA2151439) | human gut metagenome | biome: human gut; feature: human-associated habitat; material: faeces | place: Denmark | collected 2008/2010 ...
GACCCGTATGTAAAAGAACATCCCGAATATCGGGATGAAGCCGGATTTCGGCGAAACAAGCAACAATTCACGCAAAGGCGGTGAGACAAATGGAAACCTTTCTTGGAATCATGATCCCTTTCTTGGGTACAACGCTGGGCGCGGCCTGCGTGTTCTTTATGAAAAAATCCCTTGGCGATCTGGTGCAGCGCTCCCTTGCGGGCTTCGCCGCCGGGGTGATGGTTGCGGCGAGCTTTTGGTCACTTTTGCAGCCGGCCATCGAGCGCGCGGAGGCGGCGGGAAGCATGCCTGCGTTTTTGGTGGCGACACTCGGGTTTCTCTGCGGTGCGTTGTTCATGTGGGGTTCCGATAAATGCGTGACCTACGCGCAGCGGCGCTCCGCTTTGGCGCAGGGCGAGAAAAACGCACGGCTGAACCGCATCATTTTGTTGGTACTTTCCATCACGCTGCACAACATCCCGGAAGGGCTCGCTGTGGGCGTGGCGTTCGGTGCGCTGAAAAACGGCGGCTATACGCCGGAAGCGCTGATGGGTGCCGTGACGGTGGCCGTGGGCATCGGCTTGCAGAATTTCCCCGAAGGCGCGGCGGTCTCGCTGCCTTTGCGCCGTGAGGGGTGCTCCAGAAGGAAGAGCTTTTTCATCGGGCAGGCTTCCGGCTTTGTGGAGCCGATTGCGGGCGTTTTGGGCGCTTTGCTTGCCGTGTACATTGAAGCCGTTTTGCCGTTTGCGCTGTCCTTTGCGGCGGGCGCGATGATTTTAGTCGCGGTGCACGAGCTCATCCCCGAGTGTCAGCGCAACCAGAAAGCGCAGCCGTATGCGGCGACAATGGGCATTGTGACGGGCTTTGCGCTAATGATGCTTTTGGACGTGATGCTGGGGTGAAATTTTAAGATAGAATAAAAAGTCCGAAACACGGTTTAGGTGCTTCGGACTTTTGCCGTTTTGTTGTATTTTACGCCTTTGCGGGTTCTGCGGCGGGGACGGTGAGCAGCTTTTTCCAGCGGCCGCTGTAATAGTAGATGAGCAGCGGGATGATGCCCAGAATGTAGCCGATCGGCGCGGCAAACCAAATACCTGTGGTGCCGATCCAGATGGGCAGAAGCAACGAGAGACCGATCTTGCTGCACAGCTCCACAACGGAGGAGACCATGGAAATGTTGATTTTGCCCATGCCCTTGACGGTGCTGTTATAAAGCCAGATCCATCCGAGGAACGGGAAGAACCACGCCTGAATGCGGATGAATTCGAGCGAATACGCGATGACTTCGGTCTCGTTCGGCTTGACGTACAACGAGACGAGCGGCTCAGCAAAAATGAGTGTCAGCACGCCTGCAAAAAAGCTCAGACCGCCGACAAGAAGGAAGATTTGCCGCACGCCAAGCTTGATGCGCTCCGCGTTTTTCGCGCCGAAGTTCTGCCCGACATAGACGGAAAAGCCGAACGAGAAATTGCTGAACAGCATCACGGCGAGGTTCTGCACGTTGCTGCCGACGGTGAACGCCGCGACGACGTTGGAGCCGTAGCCGTTGATGACGCGCGTAATGACCATCATGCCGACAGAAAGAAACAGGCTTTGCAGAGCCATTTGCGCACCCATGCCGAATATTTTAAGACTGACGGGCATATCCGGGCGCAGGGTGTGGCGCTTCGGCATCAGATTGGGATATTTGCGGAACATGACGAGGATGCAGATGACGGCGGAGATGGCCTGCGAGCCGACCGTTGCAACGGCGACGCCCGCAACGCCCATGTTGAGTCCGATGACGCTGATGAGGTCGAGGATAACATTCAAAATGGAGCACAGAATGAGGAAATACAGCGGTGTTTTGCTGTCGCCGAGTGCGCGCAGGATAGATGCCGCGGCGTTATACGCAAACTGTGCGATGCCGCAGCCGCAGACAATCTGAATGTATAAAACGGACATGTCGATGACGTCTTCCGGCGTTTTTAAAAGCTGCATGAGCGGCCGCGCGGCGAAAACGCTGATGAGACCCAGAACAACGCCGAGCAAAAGGGTGATCCACCCGGAGGCGACGATGCCCTTGCGCACGCGGTCGGTGTCGTTTGCGCCGACGTATTGCGAAAGCACGATGGAAATGGCACTCGTCACGCCGGTTGCAAGCAGCAGGATGAGGCCCGTTGTGGACGTGGTGGCACCGATGGCGGCCAGCGCGTGCGAGCCGACGAAGCGGCCGAGCACGGCGGAGTCCACCATGGAATAAAGCGACTGGAAAATACTGCCAATCATCATGGGCAGCGCAAAACGAAGCATCAGGTTGATCGGTTTGCCCCGCGTCATGTCGATGGCACCGGACGGTTTGGACATGATACAACAACTCCTAAAAAGTAAGATTAAGGTAAACCGTTCCGTAGAAAATAAGGGTAAACCGCGTTTGTAGAACCTCTTCGCTGCGTGTTAGTTTACAAGTATCATTGTACCAAGAAAGCAATGTGAGTTCAATGAACGGTTTACCCAAATCAACGGGAAAAATATTTGGTTATTTTTGCCAATAATTAAATGTTAAACGATGGAATAGGTGAACATTTCGTAGTGCAGCGCGGTGCCGATGTCAATCTCCTCCGGTAAAAGCGCGCGAGCGACCAGAATTTCATCGTGCATGTCATTGTCCGTTCGGCGCAAAATGGCGTAGTCGCCGTCGATGCTCGCCACTTCGTATTCGTAGGGGCCCATTATACCACCGTACCTTCTTTAACAAATGTGGCGGCGTGCTCACGCGCGGCCTCGTAGTCCTGCGCTAAGATGAGGTAGGCTTTCGTGAATCGCTTTGCGTTCGGGTCTTCCGGTTCAATGGCGCGCTCCATTAAAAGAACACCGTCCGTTTCGGAGACCTCGTGAAAACCCATCTTTTTGTGGAATGCCACGGCGGCATCGTTCGGCAGATTGATGTGCGCTGTAACGCGGCGGTAATTTGCATGGTGCATGATGTCCAGCATCAGGCTGTATAAAGACGTGCCCACGCCGCTGTGCAGACATTTTTCGGAGACGTACAGCTGTGCGTCGGCAGAGAACAGGTCGTCTTTCGGAATATCGCGGTCGGTCAAAAAGCAGAATCCCGCCGTCTGGTTGTTGATCTCCGTCAGAATCCACATACGGCCGTATGTATAGGTGTCGATGCGCTGCACGTACTCGGCGAGCGTCGGCACTTCGGTGTCGGGCGTGTAGTGCGTCTTTTCGACGTAGGGTGTGTAAATTTTGAGCATGGACGGGCCGTCCCACTCGTTCGTTCTGCGTACTGCAACTCTGAAATCACTCATATTTTCAGTTCCTTTCGTTCGTAACTTCTGCATATAGGGGAATAGACGGTGCGGCACCGGGGCGCGAGACCGCAATGGCAGCGGCTTTTGCCGCGAGGGTCAGCGATTTTTTCGGCGAAAGCCCATCCAGCATACCGCGCATGAAATAGCCCGTGAACGTATCGCCGGCCGCGGTGGTATCGACCGCACGGACAAGCTCCGCCGGGGCAAACGCGCGCTTATCTTCTTTGGCGTACCACGCGCCTTTACTGCCGAGCGTTAAGACTGCGGCGGCGTGCGGGTATTTTTGAAGGAGCTTATCCAAAATAGCGGTGGGAATTTTTGTGCCGGTCAGCTGTTCGCCCTCCACTTCGTTCAAAACGAACACGGAAACGAGCGACAGATTGCACTTTAAAACGTTTTCGTTCATCGGGGACGGATTGAGCCAGATCTCCATGCCGCGCGCATGGGCTTTTTCAAAAATATACGGCAGCGCGCTGATCTCGTTTTGCAACAGGAGAATGTCGCCTGCGCCGAATTGCGCAAGCACGCGGTCGGCATATGCTTCATCCACAGCCCCGTTGGAGCCGCCGAAAAGCAGAATGGCGTTCTGTGCCTCTCGGCTGACCTGAATGATGGTGTGCCCGCCCGGCATATCGCGCGTTTCGATGAGGGAGGTATCCACGCCGTTTTGGTTCAATAAATCGCGCAGGTGCTCGCCGTCCGTGCCGATGAGCCCCGCATGGCAGACGGAAAGCCCCGCCCGCACAAGCGCAATGGACTGGTTTAACCCCTTGCCGCCCGGAAACACAGTGCGGCTTTCGCTTTGAATGGTCTCACCGCCCTGCAAAATGTGGTCGACCTTATAAACATAGTCTGTATTGAGTGAGCCGAAATTCAAGATCCTCTTCAAGGTTTTGCACTCCTCTGTTTCAAAATCAATACAAGAATAGCACGAACAAAGCCCGCCGTCAAGGAAAGCAGGACAAAAGAAAAAACGCAAAAACCCAATATTTCAGCGGTTTCGCCAAGGCGGAACATATTCACAAAACGCGCGAAAAGTGGTATAATATTTCGGTTAACGAGCAAACCGAGTTTTTAATCCGTTTTTTGCCGTATCCCGCGCATGCAAAACGGCGCGGCCGGTTTTGAATTTTTTGAAGCAGTTTGAAGTTAAGAACGATAAAGAAAGGGATTGATAAAGATGGGAAAAAGAGAAAATTTGCGCAACGTAGCCATTATTGCACACGTTGACCACGGCAAGACCACCCTTGTGGACCAGCTTCTGCGCCAGAGCGGCGTTTTCCGCAGCAACGAAGCCGTAACCGAGCGCGTCATGGACTCCGGTGATTTGGAGCGTGAGCGCGGCATTACGATCCTCTCCAAAAACACAGCTGTCATGTACAATGACATCAAAATCAATATTGTTGATACCCCGGGCCATGCCGATTTCGGCGGTGAGGTGGAACGTATTCTGATGATGGTAGACGGCGTTCTGCTGCTTGTCGATGCGTTTGAGGGATGTATGCCGCAGACGCGCTTCGTTTTAAAGAAGGCGCTTGGTCTTGGCAAAAAGCCGGTCGTTGTCGTCAATAAGGTCGACCGTCCGGGCGCACGTCCGCTTGAAGTCGTGGACGAAGTGCTTGACCTCTTCATTGAGCTCGGTGCAGACGAAGACCAGCTCGATTTCCCGGTGGTCTACGCTTCCGCACGTGACGGCTACGCCATGAACCAGCCGGACGAAAAGGGCACGGACATGAAGCCGCTGTTTGAAGCCATTATAAACGATGTTCCGGCGCCGGAGGGTGACCTTGACGGCCCGACGCAGGTGCTGTTCTCCAACATTGACTATGATGAGTACGTCGGCCGTATCGGTATCGGCCGAGTGGAGCGCGGCTCCGTAAAGGTCGGCCAGACCGTTACCATCTGCAGCAGCACAAGCGACGAAAAGCGCAACGCGCGCATTACGAAGCTCTACCAGTTTGAGGGCCTCAAGCGCGTGGACGCAGAGAGCGCAGAGCTCGGCGACATCGTGGCCGTTTCCGGCATGGCAGACCTCAACATCGGTGAGACCGCCTGCGACCCGGAGCACGTGGAGCCGCTGCCGTTCGTCAAGATCGACGAGCCGACCGTTTCTATGATGTTCATGGTCAACAATTCCCCGTTTGCGGGCCGCGAGGGCAAATATGTCACCTCCCGCAACCTGCGCGACCGCCTGTTTAAGGAGGTCGAAACGAACGTTGCTATGCGCGTGGAAGAGACGGATTCCGCCGATACGTTTAAGGTATCCGGCCGCGGCGAGCTGCACCTCTCCATTCTTATCGAGCAGATGCGCCGCCAGAACTACGAATTCCAGGTCTCCCGCCCGAGCGTTATTTTCAAGGAAGAAAACGGCAAGAAGCTGGAGCCGATGGAGCTTTTGATGATCGAAGTTCCGGATAACTACGTCGGCGCGGTCATGGAAAAGCTCGGCACCAGAAAGGCAGAACTGCTCAACATGGGTACTCGCGACAGCGGCACCACACACCTTGAATTCAAGATCCCGTCCCGCGGCATCATGGGCTACCGCTCCGAGTTCCTTACGGACACGAACGGCAACGGCATCATGAACCACGTGTTCGATTGCTACGAGCCGTATAAGGGAGATATTCAGCAGCGCAGCACCGGTTCTCTCGTTGTACACGAGACCGGCGAGTCCACGGCTTACGGCCTGTTCTACGCACAGGATAGAGGCCGCCTGTTTATCGGGCCGGGCGTACCGGTTTACGAGGGCATGATTGTCGGCAGCAACCCGAAGGGCGACGACATCGTCATCAACGTCTGCAAGAAGAAGCACGCGACAAACACCCGCGCTTCCGGCTCCGACGACGCACTGAAGCTGACCCCGCACACCGTGCTCTCTCTGGAGCAGTCCCTCGAGTTTATCGCGGATGACGAGCTTGTGGAGATCACGCCGAAGAGCATCCGCATGCGCAAAATGGTGCTGAGCAAAGAGCTGCGCATGAAGCAGGCTGCGAAAAAGAAGTAATTTATAAACCTGACCAACGGAAAAGACACACGGAGAGCCAATGAATATCGTTATTTTGGATCTGGAGTGGAACGGTGCGTACAGCCGCCGTCTCCACGGCTTTATCAATGAGATTATCGAGTTCGGCGCTGTCAAGCTCGATGCACAACTGAATATCACAGACCGGTTTTCCTGCTTTGTCAAACCGCAGGTGACAAAAAAGATCAGCGCGATTATCTCGGACCTCACCAACATTACGGATGCGAATCTTTTGGACGCACGCCCGTACATGCAGGTGATGAGCCGCTTCAAAAAATGGGCGGGCGACTGCGTGATTGCCACGTGGGGCACGTCGGACATTCTGGCGCTGATTGAAAACTGCCGCTATTTCGGCGGCGGGGAGACCGTTCCGTTTTTGCAGCGCTATGTCGATTTACAGCAGTACGTGGAAAAGCGCCTTGGCGAGGACGGCAAGGAGCAGCTTGGGCTTTCCAAAGCGGCAGAGCTGCTTTCCATTGATGACGGTGCGCTCGACCACCACCGCGCGCTCGACGACAGCGTGCTGTCCGCTATGGTGCTGGAGCGCATTTACACAAAGGATACGTTCCGCCCGTTTATTCAGGACTGCAAGGACCCGGAGTTTTACAGACGCATCACGTTTAAAACGACGTATATCTGTGACGTGAACAGCCCGTTGATCGAAAAGGAGCATCTGCATTTCACGTGCGAAAAATGCGGCGGCGAAGCAAAGCGCCGCGGCAAATGGACTGTAAAAAACAAGAGTCTGCGCAGCACATTCAAGTGCGAAAAGTGCGGCTATGAATTCTGCGGTCAGCTGCGCGTGAAGCAGAAGTATGAGGGCATTATCGTGAGCCGCAAATCTATTCCGCTGCCGAAAATCGAAAAGCCGCGCCGCGCCGAAAACGCAGACATCGCCGATATGCGTCTGACAATCAAGGAAAACGGTGTGGGACTGCTGACGTTTAAGGCGTGGGAGAATATCCCGTACCTTACGCACTGCTTCTCCACGCGCATCGGCGGCGTGAGTGAAGAAGAGTTTGCTGCTATGAACCTCGGCTTCAACCGCGGCGACAGCGACGAAAATGTAAAAGAGAATTTCCGTCTCATCGCTCAAGCGGCGAATATTCCTGTAGAGAATATAACGGCGGGCGCGCAGGATCACCACACGAACGTGCGCCGTGTCACGATGAAAAACGCCGGCACGGGTATTTGGAAGCCGAAGGACATGGAAAGCGTGGACGGCCTTGTGACGGATGAGCCGAATCTGCCGCTGCTCATTTACGCGGCGGACTGTGTGCCGCTTTATTTCTACGACCCCGTTCATCACGCCATTGGGCTTTCGCACGCCGGTTGGCGCGGCACGGTGAACGGCATGGCAAAAGCTACCGTAGAGAAAATGCAGGAGGAATTCGATACCCGCCCCGAGGATCTGCTCGCGGCCATCGGCCCGTCCATTGCAAAGGAGTGCTTTGAGGTGGACGCCCCGTGTGCGGAAGAATTCCTCGCGCTGCCCGACAGCGACAAATTCGTCACGGACGACGGCAACGGCAAATTCCACGTTGATCTTTGGGCGTGCAACCGTGCGTTCTTATTAGGCGCAGGCGTGCTGCCCGAGCACATCACAACGGGCGGCGTGTGCACCATGTGCAACAGCGACCTGCTGTTTTCACACCGCGTGACGCGCGGCAAGCGCGGCTCTAACGCCGGGTTCCTGATGCTCAGGGAACAAAACGCATGAGCGTTTGCACACTGTGCCCGCGAAAATGCGGTGTTGACCGTGAAATAATGCGCGGCTACTGCCAAAGCGGCGGCAAAATGCACATTGCGCGCGCGAAGCTCCACTACTGGGAGGAGCCGCCCATCAGCGGTACGCGCGGCAGTGGCACGATCTTTTTTACCGGCTGCTCGCTGCGCTGCGCGTTTTGCCAGAACAGCGAGATCTCCGGTGAAAGCCTACACGGCAGGGATTTTACGGTTGAAGAATTTATCGAGACGATAAAAAAACTCGAAGCTATGGGCGCGCACAACATCAACCTTGTTACGCCGACGCACTTTGCATCGCAAATTGCCGAAGCGCTGCGCATCTATAAGCCGCGCGTGCCCGTTGTCTACAACTGCGGCGGGTATGAATCGGTCGAGACACTGCGCATGTTAGAGGGGCTCGTCGACATTTACCTGCCGGATTTCAAATATGCGGACGACGATCTCGCCGTGCGGCTTTCCAATGCGCCGCACTACTGTGAAACGGCGCTTGCTGCCATTCATGAAATGGTGCGACAGACGGGCGAAAATGTGTACGACGAAAACGGCATGCTGCAAAAGGGCATCATCATTCGGCAGCTCATTTTGCCCGGCCACACGCGCAATTCCATGCAGGCGCTGGAGCTCATCAAACAGCATTTCCCGGGCGTGCCCGTGAGCCTGATGAGCCAGTATACGCCGATGGGACGTGTTTTGCACGAGCCGGAATTTGCGGACATCAACCGCCGCATCACCCTGCGGGAGAGCCGCAAGGTACAAAATTATATGTTGGAACTGGGTTTGCCCGGCTTCTGCCAAAAGCGCAGCGCCGCCGGCGAACGTTATATACCGGATTTTACACAGTTTGACACGGTCAACTTAGGGGAGGGAAAATCCATGCAGACAACGATCCAGCTTCTTTCACCGATGGAAAAAGTCATGGCGCAGGAAGAAAAGACCTTTGCGCCGTACCCGAAGGCGAGCGCTCTGCGCGGAGAAGAGACCGCGTTTCAGGCTATCGTCACGGGCGAGGGCGAGCACTACATTGAGGTGCGCACCGATGCACCCGTTAAAGTGGCGGTGTACCGCGAGGGCTATGTGCCGTGCGCGCTTTCCGCGTACCCGGACAGGTTAGATGACGACTACATCACAACAGAGCCGAGCACGTTCCCGGATGTGCTGTATCCCGTCACGGACGGCGCGGTGAACGTCAACGGCCGCGAGGTGCTGTGGGTGAGCCTCAAAGTGAACGACGATGCCGCGGGCGGCGATTACCCCGTGGAGATCAGCGCAAACGGCAAAAGCGAAATTTTCCGTTTGACGGTCGTGCCGGTCACTTTGCCGGAGCAGAAGCTCACGTTCACGCAGTGGTTCCATGGCGACTGCATCGCAGCGCGCTACGGCGTGGAGATTTACTCAAAAGAGCACTGGGCATTGTTAGACAAGTATATGCGCATGGCGGCGGAACACGGCATGAACATGATCCTGACGCCGGTGTTCACTCCCGCGCTCGATACCGAGATCGGCAAAGAACGCCCGTGCACGCAGCTTGTGGAGATCACAAAGAACGACGCGGGTTATCATTTTGATTTCGCAAGGCTTGCCCGCTGGGTGAAAACCGCAAAGGACTGCGGCATTTCTAAGTTTGAGATTTCCCACTTCTTCACACAGTGGGGTGCAAAATGTGCGCCGAATATCTACGTCACCGAAAACGGCGAACGCAAGCTGAAATTCGGTTGGCATACTGCGGCAACCGACCCGGAATACGCGGTATTATTGCATGTGCTGCTGCCGCAGCTGCTTGCATTCTTTGAAGAAGTAGGTGTTGAAAAAAGTGACCTTATGTTCCACATTTCGGACGAGCCGAGCGAGGAGCACAAGGCGGACTACTTAAAGGCGAAAGCTGTTGTGGAGCCGTATTTGCCCGGCTGCATTCTGCGCGACGCGCTCTCGTCGTATGATTACTACACGGAGGGGCTCGTCAAGCACCCCGTCGTCGCGACGAATCATATCACGCCGTTTATCGAAAACGATGTGCCGGATCTATGGGCGTACACCTGCTGCAGCCAGTGCGTGGACGTGGGCAACCGTTTCCTCGCGATGCCCTCAAACCGCAATCGCATTTTGGGCGTGCAGATGTGGAAGTATCACATCACGGGCTTCCTGCACTGGGGCTATAACTTCTGGAACTCGCAGCTCTCCAAAGCGGTTATCGATCCGTTCAAGGTGACGGACGCAGGCGGCGCGTTCCCGGGCGGCGACGGATTTTCCGTCTATCCCGGCGAAAACGGCCCGCTGCCGTCGCTGCGGCAAAAGGTTTTCGCCATGGCGCTTTATGATATGCGCGCGTTGTCGCTCGCCGAAGAAAAGCTCGGGCGCGAAAGCGTCTTAAAACTGCTCGGAGACGGCGAAAGCATGACGTTTGCAAACTATCCGCGCACATCGTCCTATCTGCCCGATCTGCGCGAGCGCGTGAACGAAGCCATCGGAAATGCGTGCAAATGAATTAATTTTTTAAAGACTGTCGTACTGTTTCGGTGCGGCGGTCTTTTTTTCTGAAATTAGCTCTACCCATATTTGTCGTTTTGTGCTATGATGAATAGAAACAAGGAAAGGAATGACCGAAATGTTAAAGACTTCTGAAACCACCGAAAAGCTGCTGAAGTTTATCTACGCTTCTCCGTCGTGTTTTCATGCGGTGAAAAATATATGTGTAATGTTGGAAGATGTGGGCTGCATTCGCCTGCTTGAAAACGAAACCTGGACGCTCGAAAAAGGCAAGCGCTATTTTACGACGCGCAACGGCTCCTCCGTTTTGGCGTTCTCCGTGCCGGAAAACTATAACGGCATGCAGATTGTCTCCGCGCACAGCGATTCCCCGACGTTCCGCGTAAAGAGCGGCGCAGAGATCACCGTAGAGGGTCACTACAAAAAGCTCAACACCGAAGGCTACGGCGGCATGATCCTTTCCACATGGTTTGATCGTCCGCTGTCGCTTGCCGGCCGCGCCGTGGTGCGTACCGAAAGCGGCGTAAAGAGCGTGCTTTTGAACATTGACCGCGACCTGTGCATCATCCCGAGCCTTGCCATTCACATGACGCGCGGCATGGCAGACCACAAGTTAAACCCGCAGGTCGATCTGCTGCCCTTGCTCGGCGGCGAAAACGCCGATTATAACGCGCTCATCGCGGAAGAGGCAGGCGTTAAAAAGGAAGACGTCATCTCGAGCGATATGTTCCTCTATCCGCGCCAGCACGGCGTTGTATTCGGCATGGAGAACGAATTTATTGCATCCCCGCGCCTCGACGACCTCCAGTGCGCGTTCTCCGCAACGGAAGCGTTTTTGAACGCGGAAAATAAAGAAAAGCTGCTCATCAGCGCCGTGTTCGATAACGAAGAAGTCGGCTCGCTGACAAAGCAGGGCGCAGATTCCACGTTCCTCACGGATACCGTGCGTCGCATCGCTGCCGCGCTCAATATCTCCGAAGCGGAGTGGCTGCGCAAAATGCCGGATAGCTTCATGCTTTCCGCCGATAATGCCCATGCCGTGCACCCGAACTACACGGAAAAGTGTGACCAGACGAACCGCTGCTACTTAAACGGCGGCATCGTCATCAAGTACAGTGCAAACCAGAAGTATACGACGGATTCCGTTTCCGCCGCCGTGTTCGGCGAGATCTGCCGTAAGGCCGAGGTGCCGGTGATGATCTTCCACAACCGCTCCGATATGGCGGGCGGCTCTACGCTCGGCAATATCTCAAACGGTCATCTGTCGCTCAACACGGTCGATATCGGCATCCCGCAGCTCGCGATGCACTCCTGCGTGGAAACGGCGGGCGAAAAGGACACCGCGTACATGGTAAAGGCCATGACAGCGTTCTATAACGCGGATATCCGCCAGACGGCAGACGGCATGTATACGTTTTAAGTTGCAATCGGCATAACTCTCTTGAAAGGAACGGATATAACAATGTGGGCAGATGAAGCGGTGTTTTACCAGATCTATCCCTTGGGCTTTACCGGTGCGCCCATGCCGAACGACGGCGTGTGCGTGAACCGCATTCAAAAGGTCAAAGGGTGGATTCCGCACCTGAAAAAGCTGCATATCGGCGCGGTGTATTTTTCCCCGGTGTTTGAATCGGACAACCACGGCTACGATACGCGTGATTTTACAAAGATAGACTGCCGCCTCGGCACGAATGAAGACTTCAAAGCCGTGTGCGATGCGCTGCACGAAAACGGTATCAAAGTTGTGCTTGACGGCGTGTTCAACCACGTGGGCCGCGGCTTTTTTGCGTTCCGTGACGTGCAGGAGAAAAAGTGGGACTCTCCCTATAAAGACTGGTTTCACTTGAATTTCGACGGTAACAGCGCCTATAACGACGGCTTTTGGTACGAGGGCTGGGAGGGACATTACGAGCTTGTCAAGCTCAATCTCTATAATCCCACCGTTGTCGAGTACCTTTTAAACTGCGTCGGCAGATGGATCGACGAATTCGGCATCGACGGCCTGCGTCTTGACGTGGCGTACATGTTGAATGAAGATTTCATGCGCCGCCTGCGCGCGTACTGCGACGGCAAAAAGCCGGAGTTTGTGCTCATCGGCGAGATGATTCACGGCGATTACAACCGCATCACCGCAGACGGCCTGCTGCACAGCGTGACGAACTACGAGTGCTACAAAGGGCTTTACTCTGCGTTCAATTCGATGAATCTCTTTGAGATTGCGCATTCGCTCGGGCGGCAGTTCGGCCCGGAGCCGTGGACGCTGTACCGCGGCAAGCACCTGATGAACTTCGCCGATAACCACGACGTAACGCGCATCGCGAGCATTTTAAACGACGAAAAGCAAATTTACCCGCTGTACGGCGTGCTGTTCGCCATGCCGGGCATTCCGTGCCTGTATTACGGCAGCGAGTGGGGCGCAAAGGGCGAAAAGCATGAGGGTGACAACGCCCTGCGCCCGTGCTTCGATGCACCCGTCGAAAACGAGCTGACCGCGTTCATCGAAAAACTCGCGAAGGTGAAGACCGAAAGCCGCGCATTAAATTACGGAGATTATAAGAACATCACCATTCAGAATAAAAATCTGCTGTTTGAGCGTCATTGTGATCATGAGACGGTGTTTGTTGCCGTCAATGCGGAAAACGCGCCGTGCTCCATAGACGCCCGCGGCGAGTACAAAGCGGTCGATTTTTTAACCGGCGAAACAAGCGACATCCACGGCAGGGTGGAGCTGCCGCCGTATGGGGTCAAATATTTGAAGCTCGTATAAACCGAATACTTTAAAACCGGTGTATTTTTTAGAAAAAGCAGATGTGTCACCAAAATCGGTAGATACATCTGCTTTTTGTCGTGTTTATGGCGTGTTTATCCCGCCTTCTCCATTTCTGTTTTCAATCGGTGCAAAATGCGCTTTTCAAGCCTTGAGATGTACGACTGCGAAATGCCGAGTGCATCGGCAACTTCCTTTTGCGTGTGCTCCTTTTGCCGGTTCAGCCCAAACCGCAGCTCCATGATCTGCTTTTCGCGCGGGTCAAGCTTTTCAACGGCACGGAGCAGCGTTTGCTTTTCCGATTCCTGCTCGATGCCGCGATTCACAATGTCGGGGTCGCTGCCGAGTAGATCGGAGAGCAGGAGCTCGTTGCCGTCCCAATCCACATTCAGCGGGTCGTCGAGCGAGATCTCGTTTTTCAGCTGCGCCGTTTTGCGCAGGTACATCAGAATCTCGTTTTCAATGCACCGAGAAGCATACGTCGCAAGCTTGATATTGCGCTCCACGCTGAACGTATTTACCGCTTTGATGAGCCCGATGGTGCCGATGGAAATGAGGTCTTCCACGTTCACGGCAGGCGATTCAAATTTTTTCGCAATGT
>ERZ780178.1652-NODE-1652-length-13874-cov-2.623562_pt1 | contig 13874 bp, 10 predicted proteins | sample MGYA00511018_ERZ780178 | MGnify/ENA primary metagenome ERZ780178 (study PRJEB29588, sample SAMEA2151439) | human gut metagenome | biome: human gut; feature: human-associated habitat; material: faeces | place: Denmark | collected 2008/2010 ...
ATCCGAGTCCCTTGTCTGCATATCGCGGATTTTTCGGCTGCAGGCATTTCAGCCAGACCAATGAATTTTTAAAAGCACATGGAGTGGAACCGATCGACTGGCAGATTGAGAATCGATAAGAGAGGCAGATAAAGGAGCAACGATGAATAAAAAACCATTTGTAACCAAAGAACAGATTGAAGAAATCGCAAAGACGTATCCGACTCCGTTTCATCTCTACGATGAAAAAGGAATCCGCGAAAATGCGAAAAGAGTAAAAGAGGCATTTTCCTGGAACCCTGGATTTCGGGAATATTTTGCGATCAAAGCGACCCCGAATCCGTTTTTGGTTGACATTTTACGGGAATACGGCTGTGGCTGTGACTGTTCTTCCGAAACGGAACTGATGCTCTGTGATGCGATCGGCGCCAAGGGCGAGGAGATTATGTTTTCCTCCAACGATACGCCTGAAGAGGAATATGCCCTGGCAGCGAAGCTGGGCGCGATTATCAACCTGGATGACATCACGCATATCGATTTTGTAGAGCAGATTCTGGGCAAGCTTCCGGAGACGATGAGCTGCAGATATAATCCGGGCGGCGTGTTCACGTTGAGCAACGGCATCATGGACAATCCGGGGGATTCCAAATACGGTATGACGACGGAACAGATTTTTGAAGCGTATCGGATTTTAAAGAGCAAGGGAGTAAAACGCTTTGGTATTCACGCATTTCTGGCGAGCAACACGGTGACGAACGAATATTATCCACAGCTGGCAAAGCAGCTGTTTGAGCTTGCTGTGAAGCTGGAAAAAGAAACCGGAGCGGATATTGCGTTTATCAATCTGTCTGGCGGTGTCGGCATTCCGTATCGTCCCGATCAGGAGCCGAACGATATTCTGGCGATCGGCGAGGGCGTCAGGAAGGTTTACGAAGAGGTTCTGGTTCCGGCAGGCATGGGAGATATCGCAATTTATACCGAGATGGGACGTTTCATGATGGGACCTTACGGTGCGCTGGTAACGAAGGCGGTGCATGAGAAGCATATTTACAAAGAATATATCGGCGTGGATGCATGCGCGGCGAACCTGATGCGTCCCGCGATGTACGGTGCTTATCATCATATCACGGTGCTGGGCAAGGAAAATGCGCCCTGCGACCATATATACGATGTGGCCGGTTCCCTTTGCGAAAATAATGACAAATTTGCAATCGACAGAAACCTTCCCAAGATTGATATGGGAGATTATCTGTTCATTCATGATGCGGGCGCACACGGCTTTTCGATGGGCTATAACTACAACGGACGTCTGCGCAGCGCGGAGATTTTACTGCAGGAGGATGGCACTGCAAAGCTGATCCGCCGTGCAGAGACACCGGATGATTACTTCAGAACTTTTGACTGCTTTGATATTTTAAAGGATATGAAGCATCCGGAGAGAAAATAAGACTTCATTCTGCAAGAGGAGTGTGTCATGTGTATTGATGAATTGAGGTTTGAAGCTGCAAAAAACAGAGTGATCGGGATAAACAGGGAGCGTCAGGGAATCGGGACGCTCTCAGAGAAAACGGTACATGCCGTTTTGAAAAATTATTATGCGCCGGATACGGATATGCACGAAATCCCAATCGAAAATTTTGTGGCGGACATTTTTACGGGGACCGAGATCATTGAGATACAGACACGCTCCTTTCAGGTTATGCGGAGAAAACTGGATGCGTTCTTAAAAATCTATCCGGTCACGATCGTCTATCCGATCCCGCATGTCAAATGGCTTTTGTGGATCGATGAGGAGAGTGGCGAGATGTCACCGAAGCGCAAGTCCCCCAAAAAAGGAAATCCGTATGTGGCATTTAAAGAATTGTATAAAATACGTCCGTTTTTAAAAAATGAAAACTTAAGATTTCGGTTTGCACTGATCGATATGGAGGAGTACCGCCTGTTAAACGGCTGGAGCAAAGATAAAAAGAAAGGCAGTGAGCGCTACGACCGGATCCCGGTGCAGTTTGTGGAGGAAGTCTGTATTGAGAGACGGGAAGATTATATGCAGTTTATCCCATTTGACCTGCCGGAACCTTTTACTACGAAAGATTTTTCAAAATCTGCAAAAATTCCGTTGTCGCTTGCACAGACTGTGCTTCTGATTCTGACAGATTTAGAAATCGTGGACAGAGTGGGAAAACAGGGGAATAGTTACCTGTATAAAGTCTGTGAGATATAAGAAAAAGGGTATCTGGCTTTTAATAGTTACTCACGATCAGTCTGCGCCGGAACACGGAATCCATATGATCGAGTGTATGTCTTGCCTGGGAATAGCGGTTGCGGTTGGTATGGATGACATAAAACTGGTGTGCACCCCGGTATTTTTCGCGCAGAAAAAATGGTATCTTAATAAAACTCCGCGTAAATGGAATCTGATTTTCAATCAATAACTGTGCCGCCTGATCACTGATCCGCTCATTGGTTGTGCGGCATAACTCTATATCTTTGTCGAGATGTTTTGTATCTTTTCCTAATATAAGTGCTTTTCCCATAGTTTCTTCCCCTTTTTCAAAAAACTATCATATACGATAACTTTTGTCAAACATACTTTTATTTTTGCAGAAATTGTGGTATGTTATTAAAGTTAGACGGAAAAGCTTGTCTTAAAGGATTAGAAAGGTAATTATAATTATGAAGAAAAAAGTAGTAAGCCTTATGCTTGTACTTGCTATGACAGTCAGCATGACTGCATGTGGCAATAAGAACAATGCCGCAGATGATGCAAATGCTGTCGAAGACACAGAAGCCGGTACAGAATCAGGCAGCAGCGAAGAAGCAGTAGCTCCGGCTAATTATGAAGAAGTATCTGCAGAGCTGTATGACAAAGAACTCGGTGATTTTTGGGCAGCTTACCAGAAAGCTGATGAAGCTGAAACCGTTTCTGAGAAATTTGCACTTGAAGCAATCGCAGAAGCAAAGTTAATGGAATCAGGCGTTATGCTTCCATTACAGTCAAAGGGTGGTAACTATTCCATCTCACGTGTAGCTCCTTACACATTTGACTATACACTGTGGGGCAACGATATGGACAGATACCATAATGCAGTTGTCACAACAGAGCTGATCAAAGCTTCCGATGTCAGCACAATGAGAGCAAAATGGGCTGAGTTAAAAGGAACAGGTGAGTATGAAGCATGGGCAAAATCTTACTTAGAGGAGCAGGGTTACACGCTCAAAGATACTTATAATTATCAGTTATATACACAGGATCCTACCACATGGGATATTCTTGCAACTTCTCAGTCTGTAGATGCTGAAGCAATCGTGAACACATACGATGGATTAATGGAGTATGATGGAGAGGGAACTTTACAGCCTGCATTAGCAGAGAGCTATGAAGTATCTGATGACGGATTAACTTACACATTCCATCTTCGCAAAGGTGCTACATGGGTTGATTCCCAGGGCAGAAAAGTTGCTGATGTGACAGCAGATGACTTTGTTGCCGGAATGCAGCATATGATGGATGCCCAGGGTGGTCTTGAGTACCTGATCGAAGGTATCATCACAAATGCATCCCAGTACATCTCCGGTGAAGTAACAGACTTCTCACAGGTCGGTGTAAAAGCGGTTGATGATTACACATTAGAGTATGATCTGGAAGCTCCTTGCACATACTTCACAACAATGCTCGGTTACAACGTATTTGCTCCAATGAACAGATCCTTCTATGAATCCATGGGTGGTAAGTTTGGTGTTGAGTATGATCCGGATGCAGCAGATTACACATATGGTAAGGATTCTGATTCTATCGCATATTGCGGACCATATGTTGTTAAGAACTTTACATCCAAGAACACAATCGTATTCCAGGCTAACGAGTCCTACTGGAATGCAGATCACATCAATATCCATACACTGACATGGGTATACAATGATGGTTCTGATGCGACAAAAGCATATAACGATGCAATCGCAGGTGTTGTAGATGGAACAGGTCTTAACACAGCTTCTGTTGCAGCAGCAAAAGCGGATGGAAACTTTGATGATTATGCATATGTAGCACTTACAGATGCAACAACATACAGCGGATTCTTTAATATCAACCGTAATCAGTTTGCAAACGCAAACGATACAACAAAAGCAGTTTCCTCACAGACAGAGGAAGATGCTGCAAGAACAAAACAGGCTATGCAGAACGTCCACTTCCGTAGAGCACTTGCCATGGGCTTGGATCGTGGTGCTTATCTTGCACAGCAGGTTGGTGATGATCTGAAATATGCTTCTATGAGAAACTCTTACACACCGGGTAACTTTGTTACTTTGGAAGAAGAAGTAACAGTTGATATCAACGGAACAGAAAAAACATATCCGGCTGGAACATACTATGGACAGATCGTACAGGATCAGATCGATGCTGACGGCGTGAAGATCACAGTATGGGATCCAACAGCTAACGAGGGTGCCGGTTCTTCCGACGGATATGACGGATGGTACAATGCAGATAACTCCTGGGAAGAGATGACTCAGGCAGTAGAAGAGTTAGCAGCAGATGGTCTTACGATCGATGCTGACAACCCAATCCAGATGGATGTTGTATATGCTTCTTCCAGTGAAGTATTTACAAACAGAGCAAACTCTCTGAAACAGTCTATCGAAGCTTCTACACAGGGACTTGTCCAGGTAAACTTAATTGCAGCAGCAGATAACACAGACTGGTACTACAGCGGATATTACATGAACTATGGTTACGAAATGAACTATGACTTCTGTGACTTATCCGGATGGGGTCCTGACTATGGTGATCCTGCATCTTATCTGGATACATTCCAGCCAGAATATGCCGGATATATGATCAAATCTATCGGTATTTATTAATCGTATCTACGAAATAACAACACTGCATCGGAGCGGGGAATCCCCGCTCCCCTGCACTATTGATGAGTGAACAATTATGACAAAATATTTATTAAAACGTATATTACATGGACTGGTGTCTATCGTGATCGTCGTGGCGCTGGTCATGATCATGATCTACACAATGTTAGACCGAAACCTTGTTTTTGCAGGGGATACAAAATATTCACATACAAGTAATAATGCAAGAGTTGCCTATAAATACTCTAAATGGGAAGATTATGGCTATCTGGATTACGTCACCTACTCTGACTGGCTGAATGAACTTGTAAGCAGTGGAGAATTAACAGAGGAAGAACGATCTGCAGTGGTTGGTTTCGGAAGAACCAAGGCACAGGATTCTGAGCAGGTCAGTGAATATGTCAAAAAATTCACAAAGTATTATAAGTCTCAGGGATACACGGTAGTCCGCAAAGATGCCGTCATGATGAACAAGAAGAAGTATGCCGACGGTGGTCAGCAGCAGCTTTTTGCGTATAAAGATGTCCCATTGGCATCCCGTATGGGAAAATATTTTGCAAATTTAATAACAATTGATGATATTAATAATGTAGAAGACATCGTAGGCGAGAGAGGTCTCACCTTTACGTTACATGATCCTGTCTATGGTGGGGAAAAATTCTCACCGGCGATCATTGGCAATGGTACAACACACAAGTATTTACTGTATTTTGATTCCAAGTTTCCGTTTGTTCATCAGAATATTGTGACGATCAATCTTGGAACATCCTATACGGTAAATCAGGGAGTGGATGTATTCAGTACGATGACAAGCCATCAGGGATCTTATATAAAATCAACTGTCACCTATCCAACCGGTCTTGTGGAGGAGAGTGCGGACAATCTGCACACTGCAACCTATATGCAGGGTTCCAGAGAATCCAGCTTATTATATGCAGACCGTTATGAAGATGACTACACCAATGTTGCAACATACAAAACAGGAAAATCCAAAGTGGGTTATTCCTTTGTGATCGGACTGATCGCAGTTATCATGTCTTATCTGATCGGTGTGCCGCTGGGCATCCTTATGGCGAGAAAGAAAGACAGACTGGTCGATAAGATCGGTACGCTTTATATTGTATTTATTATCGCAGTACCATCACTTGCGTATATTTTCCTGTTCAAGGCGATCGGCGGAAGCTTTGGTCTGCCGACAACCTTTGATATGGAATCGCCGAGCAGACTGATGTATATATTGCCGATCGTATCGTTAGCACTTCCATCCATAGCAAATCTGATGAAGTGGATAAGACGTTATATGATCGACCAGATGAATTCGGACTATGTCAAATTCGCAAGATCCGGTGGTCTGACAGAGGGTGAGATTTTCACCAGACATATTTTGAAGAACGCAGCGATCCCGATCATTCAGGGAATCCCTGCGGCAGTGCTTGGAGCATTGACAGGAGCGATCATCACAGAGCGTGTGTATGTCGTTCCAGGTATTGGTAACTTATTAACAGAGGCTATCAACAAATATGATAATGGTGTTATTGTCGGTGGAACACTGTTCTATGCGATTTTAACAGTCACATCCCTTATTTTAGGTGATGTCCTAATGGCAATGGTTGATCCTAGAATTTCATTCTCAACAAAGGACAGGTAATTAGAAATGAGTCAGGATTTAGAAAAGTTCGGTATGCCGGAGGAAGAATTATTCGCTCCGGTAGACCACAGTGATCTGGAATCAGAAAAGATTACAGCGCCAAGATATTCTTACTGGCATTCTGTATTCCGTGTATTTTTTAAGAAAAAGATTAATATTATTATTTTGGCGATTCTGGGTGTGTTGATCGCATTCACTTACCTTTACCCATTATTTGTGGAATATGATAAGTTTGGTAACTTAATGGATGCGACAACTAAACACTTGTCACCATCTGCAGCGATCGAACGTCTGGGAATGAACATTCACTGGATCTTAGGTACCGGTGCAGCCGGACAGTCTACATTCGATGCCGTATGGTTTGGATCAAGGATTTCCATTTCCCTTGCATTTATCTGTGCAGCGATCAACCTTTCCGTTGGTGTTGTTGTCGGATCTATCTGGGGATTTTCAAAGAAAGTGGATGTTTTTATGCAGGAGGTATATAACATTCTTGCAAACATTCCATACATTTTATTGATCGCCGTTATGGTTATGTTGTTTAAAGCTGGTTTCTGGACCATGGTACTGGCGCTGACCATTACCGGATGGCTTGGAATCGCATACTTTATCCGTACACAGGTAGTGATCATCCGAGACAGAGAGTACAACCTTGCATCCAAATGTCTGGGAACGAGTACACTTAAGATCGCAATGAAGAATATTCTTCCATTTATGACATCTGTTATTGTAACACTGGCAGCAACAGAGATCCCTTCCTATATTTCTTATGAGGTGTTCTTAGCATATATCGGTATGGGTATGTCAGATATGTCACTTGGTAGATTGATTTACGAGTCAGAAAGTGCGATGCTTACCCCTGGCTGGCAGTTCGAGTTCTGGAGCCCGGTAGTCGTTGCTTCTATCATCACGATTGTTTTATATGTCGTTGGACAGAACCTTGGTGATGCATCTGATCCGAGAACACACATGTAGAGGTTAGGTAGATGGAAGATAGAAAAGTATTATTATCAGTAAAAGATTTGATCGTGAAATTCCATGTGAGGGGCAGGGTGCTTACTGCTATCCGTGGAGTGTCACTGGATATTTATGAGAATGAATCCATTGCGATCGTAGGAGAGTCCGGTTCCGGTAAATCTGTTTTTACAAAAACATTTGCAGGAATGTTAGACAGCAACGGATTCATTGATAACGGCAAGATTATTTTCAGTGATGAGGAGCTTTCCGACACTGTTGTAAAATTAAATGACAATGCAAAGAAAGTCATCGCAGAGAATAAGAAAAAATTAGACGAGTATTCCAGACTGGAGTTTGGTGCAGACACTTATAAAGCAATCCTTGAGTTAGAGTCTGAAAAGAGAAGAAGAGCCGATATAAGCCAGGAAGAAGCAGAAGCGTATGAAAAAGAACTCCTTGAGTTAAAACATGAGAGAACGAATACCTTCAACTTGAAACAGACTTACGATCCATCCAAAGAGAAGGATAAGATCAAAGAGGCTGGAAAGAAAATCTCCGAATTGGATACAAAAATCAAGGCATTCGAGAAAGAGCATGAGCAGAAGGTAAAAGAGCGTGCAAATAGTCTGGCACATGATACCGCATACAATCAGGAATTTGATAGGAAGATGGCAGAGCTTAAGGCAAAACATGCGAAGGAAGTCAGCGAAGCGATCTCAGCAGAGACAGAAGCGAGAAATGAGATCCTTGCAAAAGAGGTATATCTTTCTGTCGGACGTTTTGGTTTCCGCAAGCGTATGAAGCAGAACAATGCGCTGCTGGATGCATTAAAAGAGGCAATGCAGCTTGGCGTGGATCTGAATGATGAAGAGCAGAGAAATGCTGTTTTTGATAAAGTTACATTCCGCGTAAAATATCTGGATGAGAACAGTGAGAGATTACATGGAATCTGTATCTTAAACCTTGCAAATATCAAAGATGGAAGAGACTGGAGCCAGATCCGTGGTACGAAGATTGCTACAGTATTCCAGGATCCTATGACATCCTTAAACCCAATTATCACGATTGGAAAACAGATTACCTCTGTCATCATGAAACATCAGGATTGTACCGAGAACGAGGCAAGACTTCGTGCACTTGATCTGATGGACAAGGTTGGTATCCCGAACCCGGAAGCACGTTTTGATGATTATCCGTTCCAGTATTCCGGTGGTATGAGACAGCGTATCGTTATCGCGATCGCACTGTCCTGTCAGCCAAAAATCTTAATCTGTGATGAGCCTACCACAGCGCTTGATGTTACCATTCAGGCACAGATCTTAAAACTGTTAAAGGATTTACAGAAAGAATTCAATTATACAATCGTATTCATTACACATGATTTAGGTGTGGTTGCCAATATCGCAGACCGCGTTGCAGTTTTATATGCAGGACAGATTGTAGAGGTTGGTACGGTAGAAGAGGTATTCTATGATCCACGTCATCCATATACATGGGCATTACTTTCTTCCCTGCCACAGCTGGCTGAGAGAAATACAACTCTTTACTCGATCACAGGTACACCACCTTCGCTCTACAACAGTATCGTCGGCGATGCATTTGCACCGCGTAACCCATACTGTATGAAGATCGATACCTTAGAGGAACCACCAATGTTCAAAGTAACAGATACGCATTACGCCAAAACATGGCTGTTACACCCGGATGCTCCAAAGGTTGAAAAACCGGAAGGAATCCAGAACATTCATGAGAAACTTGTTAAAGCATTCAATATATAGGAGATTTAGATCGTGTCTAAACTAAATCGAAACACAGAAAACCAGGAGCATGCTTCTCATTTACCAGAGCATGGTCCGATTGATGAAAATGGTAAAGAAGTATTATTATCTTTAAAAAATGTAGATATTACTTTTGGTAAGGGCGATAACGCCGTTCGCGCTGTAAAAAATGCGACATTTGATATTCACAAGGGAGAGACTTTCTCCTTAGTAGGAGAGTCCGGTTCCGGTAAGACAACCATCGGCCGTGCAGTCATCCGTGTCAACCCATTGGCAAACGGAGAGATTTTGTACAAAGGTGTGCGTATTTCCGGGAAAATCCCAAAATCCCTGGATCGTGAAGTCATCCGTAACATCCAGATGGTATTCCAGGATCCGGCAGCTTCTCTGAATGAGCGTGCAACTGTCGACTACATCGTATCCGAAGGTCTGTATAACTTCCATTTATATGAGAATGAGGCAGACCGTGTGCGTAAAGTTGAGGAAATGATCAACGAAGTAGGTCTTCTGCCGGAACATCTGACAAGATACCCACATGAGTTCTCAGGTGGACAGCGTCAGCGTATCGGTTTAGCCCGTGCCATGGTAATGGAACCGGAACTTGTTGTTGCCGATGAGCCAATCTCTGCACTTGACGTATCCATTCGTGCACAGGTATTGAACTTACTGAAAAAGTTCCAGAGAGAAAAAGACTTAACGTATTTATTTATCGCACATGACCTTTCCATCGTGAGATTTATCTCTGACCGTATCGCCGTTATTTATAAGGGTGATATTGTGGAGATCGCAGATGCAGAAGAGTTGTTCAACTTCCCACTGCATCCGTATACACATTCTCTGATCTCTGCGATCCCGATCCCGGATCCACAGTTAGAGAAAAATAAAGTGCTGTTTACTTATGATCCATCCATTCATGATTACAGTACAGACAAACCGGAGTTAGTCTGTATCGGTCATGACCACTGGGTATTTGGTAATAAGAAAGAGATTGAAGAATACAAAGCTACGCGTGAGAAGAATGTGCCTTTAAAAACAATTACGATTTTAGACAAAGATGCACCGAGACCAGAGGAACATCATGACAATGTTGCACATGATGAGATCCAGCTTCCACCACTTCACGATACAGGAAGTGCGTGGTACGCACTGCTTTCGTTCTTGCTTCCGGTCATCGGTATTATTGCAGCGATGATCTTTAAGAAACACAGACATTATCGTAACTACAAGATGTGCAAAAAGGGTGCCATTGCAGGATTTATTGTACTTGCAGTCATTCTTGCATTGTTCCTGTTAGCACTTGCAGCAGTGTTTATTTAAGATATGGGAAGAACCGTCAGAGGTGGCAGCAGAAACCATACTCCGAATGTGAGACCGGTTCAGAAGGTGGAGCTTTCGGAAAAAAATACAAGACAGAGATTGATCGCAGTGATCGTATTACTGGTCATTGCTTCGGGGACATTTATGTATGCACTGAATGGATTGATGTCAAATGACAGCGGATGGACAAACATTGAAGTGGGTTCATCCGCTGAAATTCATTGTGGAGATGATTTTATCTTCCAGTATTATGTCGGGGCAGCGGGCGTAAATGCCACCGCAGAAAAAAAAGCGCTGACGCTGCTCTACACAGATTCCATTGTAAAAGCCTATAAAATGTTCAGTATGGATGAATCGTTTGAAGGAATCACAAACGTGTATGATCTCAACCGGCACCCGAATGAGACAATGGTTGTGGATGATGCATTATACCATGCTTTTGAGCTGATCGCAGAGACCGGAAACCGGGCAATTTATCTTGCGCCTGTGTATACAGAATATGACAATCTGTTTTTCTGTAATGATGACTCTGAGACAGTTAACTATGATGCTTACCAGAATGGGGAAGTGGCAGCTTATTTTTCAGAGGTGGCTGCTTACAGCAATGATCCGTCTGACGTGAACGTCGAACTGCTCGGCGGCAATCAGGTAAAATTGTCTGTATCCGACGATTACCTTGCTTTTGCAGAGAAGAATTTTATTTCGGATTTCATTGATTTTTCGTGGATGAAAAACGCTTTCATTACTGATTATGTGGCGGATGTCATGATAGAGAACGGTTATACACTTGGTTCGCTGACAAGCTATGATGGATTTACAAGAAATCTGGATCTGACTTCTGCTATTACGAAATTAAATGCCGGTCCGGATACTTCCGGGACAGCAGAGGAAAATGCGGATTATTCTTTCAATCTATATGACAGGCAGGGGAATATCATTTATCCTGCCGGTGTCATGCATTATAATGGGGCGGAAAGCATTGTCAGTCTGCACAATTATCCGATGTCGGACAAGGAAAAATATCATTATTATGAATTTAAGAGCGGTGATATCAGGACCCGTTATGCAGATACCGCAGACGGACTGTGTAAGTCCGCAGTCAATAATATGGCAGCTTATGCGGACGACATCAGCTGTGCAGAACTCATTTTGAAGGTAAGCCCGGTTTACATCGCTGATACGATGGATACAGAGGCGGTAAAAAATCTCGCAGAAAACGGTATCCAGACGATTTTTGGAGAGAACAGTGTGCTCTATTACACAGATCCGGGGTTAGAACTGACAGATTTATATGACAAAGACGGCGTGCATTATACATCAGAGTTATTAGAGTAAGCAGACAGGCAGTTGCGGAAAGCCGCAATTGCCTGTTTTGCTGTCTTGGATTATACTAAGCAAGAGAATATTAGTTGAATGTTCGCAGGTTGTGGAAGAGGAGAAGACAGACATGATTTTCGGAGAGAAGACAGAGGAACAGAAACGTGTGGCGGAACTGACGCGCGAGGTAAAAGAACTCCGCAAAGAACTGCTGGCGAGTAAACTGGACAAAAAACAGGTGGAAGTCCAGATGAAAGATTTAAAGGACGCATTAGAACTCGGTGGAAACCTGCGTCAGGGGTATGTCGATTCGCAGGAACATATGGCAGTTGCAAGGCGCGGACTGATCAATATGATGGAAGACATGAACGAGATTCCCATTGAGGATGTGAAGCGTGATCTCGACAGACTGAACGGACATTTGGATCAGATCTTCCATGAGTGCAGTATCCGGGAGGATGATCCGGATTTTAAGTCCACAGCCGACGGACTGAAAAATATGGCGGCAAATATGGACAAGATCAATCTGATCATGCTGCGGAGCGAGTTGGAAAATCTGCAGGCATTGCTGGAAGATACATCGGAATGGCGGTCGCCAAATTTTTTTGCACTTGCATATTATCTACAGCATGAGGAAGAGAGCAAAGTCGGAGAGATGGAAAATGAGTTCCGCAACAGCTTTTTAGAGCGATATCTGGAGGAACATCTGATGGAATCGCTGGCTATGGAAGCCAATTACGCGGGATGCGGAGAGAAGCTGGAACATATGATACAGCACTATATTTATGCGTAAAAATCGTATAGTATGACACATCTGCATAAAAGCTATAACCACAAGTTATCATAATGAGTAAATTGCATAATTTGACGTTAAAATACATCAATAATTTAGGTGATTCTGAATATTGTGCATAAAAAGAAAATTTGATAAGATTCTCTACAAGAAAAAGAAAGTTGAGAAGAAGAAATTAAATTATCTCAATAAAATTTAATTTTTGCTTCGCAAACAAGGAGGATTATTATGAAGAAAGCAGTGAGTATGTTTTTAGCAGCTGCATTGGCAGTTGGCACATTCGCAGGATGTGGATCATCCGCAGATACAGGAAGCACAGGAAGCGCAGCATCAACGGAGAGCGGTTCCACAGACAGCGCAGCAGCAGATGGAAGCGTATTTAAGATCGGTGGTATCGGACCTACAACAGGTGCAGCAGCAATTTATGGTTCTGCAGTTATGAATGCCGCACAGATCGCAGTAGATGAGATCAATGAAGCAGGTGGTATCAATGGATATCAGGTAGAATTCAAAGCAGAAGATGACCAGAGCGATGCAGAGAAATCTGTCAATGCTTATAACTCTTTAAAAGACTGGGGTATGCAGGTTCTGATGGGAACTGTTACAACAACTCCATGTATTGCAGTTGCAGATAAGACAGCAGAAGATGGTATGTTTGAGATCACACCATCCGCTTCTTCCACAGATGTCATTGAAAACGACAATGTATTCCAGGCATGCTTTACAGACCCGAATCTGGGAACAGCTTCCGCACAGTACATTGGTGAGAACAAACTTGCAACAAAAGTAGCAGTTATCTATGACAGCTCTGATGTATATTCATCCGGTATTGAAGCTACATTCGTAAAAGAAGCAGCAAATCAGGGATTTGAGGTTGTCGCAGAGGAAGCTTTCACAGCAGATTCCAAGACAGACTTCTCCACACAGCTTCAGAAAGCAAAGGATGCAGGCGCTGACCTTGTATTCCTTCCGATCTACTACACAGAGGCATCCATCATCTTGACACAGGCAGACAGCATGGGGTATGCTCCGACATTCTTTGGATGCGACGGTCTGGACGGACTGGATGGATGTGAATGCCAGTTACCAAGTGGTTTTAATCCATTCGCCCTCATATCTTTGATTGCTGACAGTTGTTCTTTCGGATCCAGTGTAAAATGATCCTCTGCATGATCAACATTTGTCAGGTAATAAACTTTTTCAATTAAACGACCATTTTCATCTT
>ERZ780178.1654-NODE-1654-length-13854-cov-2.431625_pt1 | contig 13854 bp, 10 predicted proteins | sample MGYA00511018_ERZ780178 | MGnify/ENA primary metagenome ERZ780178 (study PRJEB29588, sample SAMEA2151439) | human gut metagenome | biome: human gut; feature: human-associated habitat; material: faeces | place: Denmark | collected 2008/2010 ...
TTTCCCGTCCGTGCCGATGACATACGCGTTGACGGTAAGCCCGTAGCCGTACCGCACGGAGCTTACATATTCTCGAAGATCGGTCTTTGCGGTTGAAGCATCAAGCTCCGAATCAATATACTTTTTAAACGATGCAAGGTCATTTACTTCGTCTCCGTCCGAAACGGTTGCGTTCAGCATTTTGTAGAGCCGAGGATCGGAGTAAACTGAATCCGCATCACGGCTTTTCAGTGTTTCATCGTCCGTCTTTTCATTTGCTGCCGTCAGCATACTCATGAAATCGTTCGGTTCGCGTTCGACTGTGATAGGGTAGGAGGTCAAAGTATCTTTCTGGATTGCATTGACATAGTTCTGAATGCCGGTTGAAAGCGCAAGAATCAATGCAATGCCGATAATGCCTATCGAACCCGCAAAAGAGGTCAAAAAAGTCCTGCCCTTTTTCGTTGAAAGGTTGTTTAAACTCAGCGAGAGCGCGGTAAAAAAGGACATGGAAGTCCGTTTTTTATTTTGTTTTTTATCAAAAGTGCTGCCCGCCCCGCGTTCTTTTTCTTTCGTCAAAGTTCGTTCGTCATTGCTCACGGGGTTTGTATCGCTCGAAATCTGCCCGTCATGAAGCTTCACAATTCGCGTTGCATACTGCTCCGCAAGTTCGGCATTGTGTGTAACCATTATGACAAGGCGGTCTTTTGCGACTTTTTTCAGCAGCTCCATAACTTGGGTTCCGGTTTCGCTGTCAAGTGCACCGGTGGGCTCATCCGCAAGTAAAATATCGGGATTATTAACAAGCGCACGTGCAATGGCAACGCGCTGCATCTGTCCGCCGGACATTTGGTTCGGCCGCTTATGCTCCTGTCCTTTGAGCCCGACTTGTTCCAACGCTTCACATGCGCGTCTGCGCCGCTCCTGCTTTGATACGCCGGAAAGTGTCAGTGCAAGCTCAACGTTTGAAAGCACGGATTGGTGCGGAATCAAATTGTAACTCTGAAAAACGAACCCGACAGTATGGTTTCTGTAAGTATCCCAGTCGCGGCTTGTGTATTGTTTTGTGGAAACACCGTTGATAACAAGGTCGCCGCTGTCATAGCGGTCAAGCCCTCCGATGATGTTGAGCAAAGTTGTTTTGCCCGAACCGCTCGGGCCCAAAACCGCAACAAACTCATTGCTGCGGAATTCAAGGCTAACGCTGCTCAGTGCGTTCTGAACAAGATCGCCGGTTTTATATTGTTTGGAAACTTTTTTTATTTCAAGCACTTTTCGTTGCCTCCGGACAGAAATTTGCGGACCGGATCCTGTCGATCCGCCTGCATACAGTATAACGCAGAATCATTAAAAAAACATTAACTCAAGTTAAAACAATGGAGAATTTCTGTGGCAAAAAAAGGCAGAATTCAGTCATTGCTCATCATGTTCGCACACCGGAAATGCTTTCGGGGCCGCGCTGCCGTGCCGCAGTTTGTTCCGAATGTGCTGAACGACGGTGGCGATGAATTCGGCATTTGTCGGCTTACCCTTTGCGGAATCCGTTGTGTTGCCGAAAAGTTCATATTGCATGTAGAGATTCCCGCCCTCCCATGCACACTCGATGGAATAGCGAATTGCTCTTTCAACCGCAGCCGGAGTGGAATGATAATACATTGCAACGTATTCATACATGCGTTTGAGATCCGCATCGACTCCGAATATGCGCATACAGACAAGCAGCCGCAGAAATTCCGTGCCGCGATGCTCGTTTTGCAGCCCGAGCGGCAGCAATATGGAATCGGTCACCATTGCATATCGACGCTTCTGTTCGTCCAGCTCGCTGAAAAACGCAGGGTTATTTATTGCCTGTTCAAGTGCTTCAAGATCCGATTTGCCGCGCTTTTTCTCATAGTCAAGTCATTTTTCGATTATAGCTGCGGCCGTTTGTTCGACAGGGGCAGAAAACGAAAGCAGTCCGTCAATCTTTTCATTGCGGCTGATTCCGATAAGTGATTTCGTCATCTTAGGCGCACAAACAAAAAAACGTGCATTGCGGCACAGCTTGCTCTGCCGAAGGGTGTTTATCAGCGCGAACGCATCAATATCGGGAAGAGAAACGCTGACAACAAAAACCGAAGGAATCTCATCAAACAGCATTTTCCAAACATCATTGCCGCTGCGAACGGGCGGAAGCATATGCAGTGTGCCTCCCAAAAGCTCGGTAAGCCTGTTTGCGTATTCGCGCTTCTTATTTAAAGGACGTTCCTCGCAAACAACAATACCGCGAAGTCTGTCGATATCCGACAGGTTACCTGTCTCCATCAATTCCTCAACGGAACGCCTGCCGTTCAGGCAGACTGCCGAAAGCGGATCGTAAGGCGAGGCGTCTTCACTGTCCTCGGGTTCACGGAGACAATCCGTTTCATACAATTCGACAGGTTCCGGTATCTCAATAATTTCAGCGTCATCGGCCGTGATCGCGCTTTGCTCAGCCTGCTTTTTTATGTCTTTTGCAGTTTTGCCGCCGGTGTAAACACTGCCGCACACGGTTGCAATGTGTGCAATCGAAGTTTTTCTGCGTCTGCTGCGCGGTTTTTCGGCTGTCAATCCGCCCTCTGTATCCGCTGTTTCGGCAGGTTGTTCCGCATTATCGGTTTTATTCGGTTTGTCCATGTTTGGGATTCCTCCTCCGCAGATTACTGCTGTTAGTTTAGCACAGTCGGAATGCGGCGGCAAGTCCGTTTTGCCGCTTTTTTTGCCGCATCCTGTCGCGGAGGGCGAAACGATGTGTTCAAATCCGAATAAATCGGAGCCTTTGGAATATTATAAATATATTGAGTCGGCGGAGATATTGCATTTGTCCGAATGCCGAAAAAAATTACCGCATAAATACCGAAAAATTTTTTTAAAAAAATGCGCAAAGCCGTTGACAAATGAATATTGTGCGTTATAATGAAGTTGATGATAGCTCATATATCTCAAATTTGGATGTTGTAGGGAGGCAAATAAACATGAAACCGTTCAAAACGCTGTGTGTTGTGCTTCTGGCGGCAATGTTAGTTTTAACAACGGCTGCCTGCGGTTCAAAAGGGAAAACAAACGATAACCTGCAAACAGGCGGCAGTGCTTCACAGAAACAGGATAAAAAAACGATTGTATGTTCCGCAGATTATCCGGAATATACGTCAGTTGATGATCTTTCGGCTCACGCAGACTATGTCGTATACGGAACGGTGCTGTCCGAGCGATATGAATCGATGTCTCTTCGTATTCCGGAAAGCGGCGCAGAATCCGCAGAAGCAGGGCAGGACAACGAGCAGACTGTTGTGACAGTCTATGAGGTTCGCGTGAAGGAAAGCTACTCCGGAGCAGCAAGCAGCGGAGATGTGCTTAAAGTAATGCTTTTGGGAGGAGAAACTGAGGATACCGTTTGCCAATATGAAGACAGTCCCGAAATTGAAATCGGTTCGGAATATGTTTTCTTCCTCAGCGGAAGCCAAATTGTTGAAAACGGGGCTTGGCTTTTGAACAATACACAGGCATTGTATGCAGCCAACGGCGAAACTGTTTCGAAAACGGCAGAACAGGGATTTGCACTGTCTTTCGACTGGCTTGAAGCAATCAAAGCTCAGCGAACATAAAACCCGGCAGTGAGATTAGCTGTAAAGTTTTCCTACACTTGCAGAAAAGGGCAGGCGGCAGAGTGCCGCCCGCTCTTTATTTTCAGCTGCGGAACTTACAGTGCCGCTTATACGGAAAATTTAAAAATTTGCCGCGTTATGTCCAAAAAATAATTGCTATTGCCGCACTGCAGTGATATAATTTATGCGGCATGACTGCCTGCAAAGACAAACATGCACAAAACGAAACAGGAGCAAGTACCATGAAAAAGCTTTTCGCTGCACTGCTGGCGTTTCTGATGGTTTTCACCGTTATGCCCGCAGCATTTTCCGCCGCAGCGACGGAAACCCCCACAGAGAACGGACAGCAGCCGACGGACAACGCCGGCGTGACGCTGTTCGGTTTTGCCGATTGGAAACTTACAAACGGCGTGGCAGAACCTTCAAAGCCCTATAATTTTATCGGTTTCAATTCCGAAAATCCTTCTGCAGTTCAGTCAAAACTGAACCTTGGCAGCAAGCTTTCCTTTGCAGCCGAGATTATCGGAACAACGATTTATGCTTTTGCACACACCTACACCGATGATGCAGATGTTACCACTGCCGATGATCTTTACACCATCGACACCAATGCATCAACGTGGAGCGCGACAAAAGTCGGCGGCAACCACATGGATTACAGCGTTGTCGACCTGACTTACGCAGCCGATACCGACACCCTCTATGCAATGGTGCAGGAGGATGAAACGGCGGATCAGCTCATCATGACCGTAAATCGCAGCACCGGCGCACTGACCGAAGTTGCAAACCTTTCCGAACTTGAAGTTGCCTGCATCAACAAGTTTGCATATATCGGCGGCGGACAGTTCTACACCACTGCACATAACGGCGGACACGGCCTCATCATCAACACAAGCGGCAGCATCGTTCGCGAACTCGGACAGAGCGTTTTCCCCGGCGTCGAACAGCTCACCGCCGTGACGTATTATCCGCAGGGCAATTGCCTTTTCGGTGTTGCTTTCCGCAACATTCCCGCAGGCAATTTCGGCATCCTGCTCAGAATCGATCCCCAAACGGGTGAATCCGAAGAAATCGGCGCAATCGGCGGCGGGTTCGGATATTCGCTCACGAGCATTTTCCCGGTGCCCAATGTTCAGATAAGCCTTCCCGAAGTGCCGGATACGGAGGCAATGAATGCCGCACTGAATGCCCAGGGCAGCAATTTGACCTTCATGAACGACGGCAACGCTCCGTGGGTCGTTCGCAGCGACAACGGCAGAACTTATATGCAGTCCGCAACGCAGGATGCAAGTAACAGCTCCACAACGATAAAGGCTGTGTTTAACGGCCTTACCGCCGGGCAGGTGCTTTCCTTCGACTGGATGGTTTCAAGCGAAAACAATTACGATTGGCTCAGCTTCTATGCCAACGAGAATCGCGTTGACAGAATCAGCGGCACCGCAAATTGGACAACAAAGACCTACACCGTTCCCGCAAACGGAGATTATACCTTCCGCTGGGTTTATTCAAAGGACAGCAGTATGTCAAGCGGCAGCGACTGTGGTTCGATCGATAACATCTCCATCACGGGAACTCAGCCCGCACCCTATGATCCCGGCGCACAGGCCGACGAGTTGGATGCAGCTGTTAATGCAGTCGGCAGCACGCTGCATTTCATGAACGATCCCCTCAATCCGTGGGCGATTGACACAAGCGAAAACGGCAGGTTGAGCGTAAAATCAACAGTCGGAAGGACAGAGCGTCATCAGGTGCTCTATACCATCATTCGCAACGCAAAGGCGGGCGATGCAGTCTGCTTTGATTGGAAAGTTGTAACGCAGGGGCTTCCCGTCGGCGGCGAATACGGCTCGATCAGCATTGATAAGCTTGTTTTCCGCATCAATCAGGCGATTGTTGAACAGATCAGCGGAACAACCAATTGGGAGAACTGCGCGTATATAATCCCGCAAGACGGTGATTATTACTTCTCTTGGGATTTTATTGCCTATGATGAAAGCGAAGTTGTGAATGCTGTTACCTCATGGGTCGATAATGTTTCCTATGTTGAAGATTATGTTCCTCCCGTTGCTCCGGGCGACCCCGCTCAGTTCAATGCGGCAGTCAACGCACCCGGCGAAAACAGGAACTTTGTCAACGACTATGCCCATCCTTGGGTTGTTGTCACCGACAGCGGCCGCAGCTGCGTGCGCAGCGATATTGCAGGTATGCGCCTGACTGAAACCGAATTCACGATTGACATGGGATATCTTGAAGCAGGCTCGGTGATTTCATTTGATTGGAAAACAAGCAGCGAAATGTACGGAGACAGAGTTTGCCTCACACTCAATGGGCTTACGCAAAAAGTTGCTTCGGGTCAAACTCCTTGGAGCTCTGTACGATTCGAAGTTCCCGCTTCAGATTATTACACTGTTGGCTGGAAATATGAAAAAGACGATATGTGTGATGAATATGACGACTGCGTTTATGTTGACAACGTAAAGATTGAACCGGTATATAACGGAGAATATTACACGGTCACTTTCATTGACGGTGTTGACGGCAGCGTCATTTCCGAAGTTTCCGTTCCCGAAGGCGGCTCTGCGAATTTGCCCACTCCGCCCGTGCATGAGGGCTACACCTTCAGCCATTGGGAAGGAACCTATCAAAACGTATCCGCCGACAGCACCGTAACCGCTGTTTACACTGCAAACGGTATCATGGGCGATGTTGACGGTGACGGCAGAGTTACCATTGCGGACGCAGTCGCAATCATGCGCCACGCGCTTGATTTGACTCACATTCCCGAACAGTACCTGCCTTTTGCCGATGTCAACGGTGACGGCACCGTAAACCTTTCGGATGCCGTAACGGTAATGCGCATGGCAATCGGTGTTATGTAATCTGAATTCCGCAAGCATGAATTTAAACAGATTGATTTTAAACTGTTCAGCTGACGAAAAATCAATCAAATAACAAAAAGCACCCCACTTGTTAACATTATAATGTTTAACAAATGGGGTGCTTTTCAATTAGCAGAGCGGGTGATTCTTTTGCTTTTTAATAAGGCAATGCGTGAAGCGTTCAGCCCGTGAGCAATCCGTATTTTTTCTTGATTCTGCGCAGTTTATTGAGTATCGGGCGCGTCAGCACCAAAAGAAAAACCACCGTTGCACCGGCAAAAATAAGGTTGAACGGCAGCCCTGAAGCATATGCTGCAAGCAATGCCGCCAACGTCGGTTCCGAACCCGCCATAAGGACATATGCCGAATCCATGATGCCGCCGTAGATGAAAAAGGTTGATAATGCACCGTAAAGGCACAGTAGTGCACGCTGAGTTTTTGTTCTGATATCCTTGCGGAAGACCAGCCCGGAGATGAATCCCAGCAGCCCGAGTGCAAACATCTGCCACGGTGTCCACGGACCTTGCCCGAAAAACATGTTGGATACAAATGCGGTTAATGCACCCGTAATGAAACCGGCCTCGCACCCGAGTGAAACGCCTGTGATGATTACTGTTGCAGCAATGGGCTTGAATTGCGGAAGCATATAGAATGCGGCGCGTCCTGCAACACCGAGTGCGGTCATTACGGCAATCACAACAAGTTCACGCGCACGCGGGCGGCGCTTTTCAAATAACATAAGGAACGGAATAAATGAACATATGATTATGAGTGATGCAGTAATATAATAATACCGATCGTTAAATTCAAGCATTCCGACTGCAATAACGGCGGGAACGAACACAAGCAGCAGCACGATTGAAACAATACGACGGCGAAGCTCCGCCTTTTCAGTCTTATACCGCTTTGCAGTGTTCGGCTTTGATTCCGATTGTTCGTTTTTTGTTTCCAAGGCAGCAGGTTGCTTGTCAGGCATCGTTTTTCTTCCTTTCGCAGCGGTTTGCGTAATCAATGATTTGCTCCGAAGTCAACGCATCGGGGATTATTCCGCGGGAAATGCGGCAGGCAGATGTTGTGTAAAAACTGTTGCCGAGAAAAACATCCTGCGGCGTGCCTTCCGCAATAACGGTTCCGTTGAAAAACATTGCGCATCTGTCTGCAAATTCGGCACAGAATTCAATATCATGCGAAACAAGAACAATTGCCGTTCCGCGCGCCGCAAGCCGACGCAGCAAGGCTCCGAATTCGGCCTTAAAGAAAGCATCCATGCCTTTGGTCGCTTCGTCAAGAAAAATGACTTCGGGTTCGGGCAGGAGCAGCTTTGCAATTGCAGCACGCTGCAATTCACCCCCGCTTATGTCATACGGATTGCTGCCAAGGACGCTTTGAAGCTGCATAATGTCGATAACCTCTTCGATTCCGGAGCGCGGAAGCTTATATGCTTTGGCAGTCGCTTCTAACTCTTCGGCAACGGAATCCATAACAAAGCAGCAGAGCGGGTTTTGAACAAGAACTCCGATTTTTCCTGCTGAGCCTTTATCCTTCCGAAATGTTGAAATCGGCTTTCCGCGGTATTTGACTTTTCCGCGATACGGGGCAAAAACACCTGCCGCGGTCAAAAGGGCGGTGGTTTTGCCGGCGCCGTTTCCGCCGACGATGCAGGTAAGCTCGCCTGCATGAACATCGAAATTCATACCGCACAGTATGTCTTTGGAATCTTTTTCATATCGAAACCATGCTTCCCGAACAGATATAACTGTTTCGGTGTTTTTTCTGTTTTTGCTTGATTCAGCCTTTGCGGAAGCCCGGCTTTTGTTTTCCGAAGCTTTGTGTCGGCAGGAATCCAACGAAAAATTATTCAAAAGGTAATCACGGGCACTGCGAACTTCAAGCGGTGCGCCGCGAAGATTTTGCCCGTTTTGGCGTGTTTTTGCAAAAATGCGAACGGAGGAAGGCAGAACGCTGAAAAACTCATCATCACCCCGCAGTTTTTCGGCGGCATCGGCGGGAGAACAGTTCGAAACAATGCTCCCGCTCCGCATGAAGACAACGCGATCAACCATGGGAAAAAGGTTTTCAAGTCGGTGTTCGGTGATAATGACGGTTGTTCCGAGTTCGGAATTAATGCGCTTGAGCGTGTTGAAAAACTCGCCCGCCGCAATAGGGTCAAGCTGAGAAGTCGGTTCATCCAAAAGCAGAAGCTGCGGCTGCATAACCGTGACCGCAGCAAGACAGAGCAGCTGCTTCTGTCCGCCGGACAAAGCGGAAACAGGGCTGTCGAACCAATCTCTGATGCCGAAAAAACTTGCCATCTCCGCAATGCGCACACGCATTTTTCGGTTATCCGTGCCGAGACTTTCAAGTCCGAAAGCCAATTCGTGCCGAACTTTATCCGTCACGATCTGCATCTCCGGATCCTGCATAACAAATCCGATCTTTTCGGACTGTTCGCGAAACGACAATTCTTCAATGGCTTTTCCGTTAAAATAAATTGCACCGCTCTTTTCGCCGTGCTGACTCAATGCTGGTTTACACTGCCGCAAAAGCGTGCTCTTGCCGCAGCCGGATGCACCGCATATAAGAACAAACTCGCCGGGCTGTATTTCAAGATTAATGCCGCTGAGTGCGGGCTGCGCCGCTTCAGGGTATGTAAAATTCAGATTTTTGATTTCGAGTAATGCCATGCAACGGACTCCTTGATGTTCATAATTACGGGTATCAGCAGCGTGAGTGCATATGCAATACATGCGGCGATAAACAGCGGTGAGGCGGGGTTCATGCGAAATTTCGGAAAATATGTGACGGTGATTTTGCCGCAGCCCGCCGCTGTTCCGAAAATTGCAATGCCTGCCGCAAGAAAAAGCGAAACAACCGTGTCCCGCCCGTCAAAGCGAAAGTCGGTATAAAAACTGCGCGGATGAAGCCCGAATCCCCGCGCCCGCATTGAATCTGCGGTTGTCACTGCGCTTTCCAAAGCCCATGTGATAAGCGCGGAGAAGATAAAAAGGCCGCTTTTGGCGCGTTTAACAATGCTTTTTGATGCAGGATCCCCATCCGAACAACGCTGCGCAAGTGCGATTTTTTTCGCTTGTTTTGTAAACAGCGGAACAAAGCGCAGCGCCATGGAAAGCACAACAGCAAGCGACGGAATGATTCTGCCGAACAGATAAAGGATTTTATCATCGGTTATTATGCGATTGAAGCATGAAAAAATAAGCAGAACAGAACCAAGCATAACTCCGGATGCCGCGCCGTATGCAACGGATTCAAGCGTCACCGGATTGCGCTTAAGGTAAAAAAGCACCGTAAGCCCCTTGTGGTTGAAAATCGGGTTCAGAATTGCCGTCAGAAGCATCAGCGGCAGAATGAACCTGCAAAAAAACCGAAGTGCATCCCGCATGCCATTAAGCTGCACAGTCCATGCAAGGGCGGATAAAAACGAGATTCCGAGCAGCACGGGGTGCAGCAAAAGCATCGGCATTGCAAGAGCAAACCCGAAATAGATGATTGCCGCCGTCGGGTGTATTGTGTCAAAACAATCTCTTTTCATCTGCAAAAAAACGCGCTGCCGTGTCAGCCGGCAACTTCGGCGCCGACGTCTTTGCCGTAGTTGCAGGTGTAATGCCACTCAATGCTGTCTCCGGGCTGAACTTTATAATTGCTGCAGCCGTAATTCGGATAAACTCCGTTCACACTGTACACCCAGCCGCTGCCCTCACCGCAGTCAAATTCGTAAAGGTTGTTGATTCCTTCAATGTATGCGCTGTTGAAAACAGGGGTATAGCTGGATTCCATATGGATTTGCCTGTTTCGTGTTTCGCGGCAGAGAATATCGAAAACAGTCTCGCCGTCGTTAAAAGGCACGGATGTTTTTTTAAGTATTATTCCGTCGGACGGAAGCACGGAAAGTTTATCGGGGTCGAGCATCTCGATGTTTTGCAGTATCGTGCCGCACTCGATGAGCATTGTGCAGGTCTGCCCGTTTTCGGCGGAGGGAATATCCGAACACCCGGGGAATACGACTGTGCAGACAAACGCAAGCATCGCAAGCAGCAAAGCGGAAATACGCCGACTGCCGCACGAATTTTTCCGTTTAATAAAGGATAAAGATTTACTCATTGATATCACCGTTTTTGTTTCAAAATTGATTATTGCCGCCTGTTTCGCTTTTTGATAACGAAATATGCAGCGGTTCCGAGGAGGCAAACTGCTGCGGCAGCGATAACAACGGCAAAAACATGACTGCCTGATTTTGTTCGGTCGCTGCCCTGTGCGGAGGCCGATTCACGCGGTGAAACAGCGTCGGTTGTTTCGATTTCCGCAGTTGCATCAGGTTCAAAAGAGGGACGGTTCGGCGAGGTTGACGCGGTAGAGGTGTCTGTCGGCACTGCATCGGTTGCAGGCGCATCAGTGTATGCCGCATCGGTTGCTGCCGTGTCGGTTGCCGGTGCAGTTGAATATGCTGCATCCGAAGATGCTGCATCCGAAGGTGCTGCATCGGTCGGTGCCGCCGTTGGTTTGCCCGTCGGCTTCGGCGTGGGTTTATCGGTTGGCTCGGCAGGAGAGACGGGGGAGACATCGTTCATGTTGTAAAGCGAGTTTCGCCCGGAAAGAAATCTGTCGTACGCGCAAAGTGCATATGCAGCCTGTTCGGTTGCCATTGAATTTGCGCCGCCGTTTGCCATGTGTGCAAATCCGCCGCCGACATAAAAAGCACAGAGTGCGTCAAGCGCCGAGTTTCCGTTTTTGATAAAGCGCGAATCCTTATGTGCATTGATTCCGACCGTGCTGAGCGCAACGAGAACTTGGGAGCAGCTTTCGGAGGTTTCAACACCGCCGGAGGAAAAACTTCCGTTTGCATTTTGCAGTGCGGAAAGCTTTTCAACACCGCGTTCGATTGCGGCGGCCGCCTTTCTATACGGTGCAAGTGCGGTTATCGCCATTGCGGTAATATCCGCTTCCGCTGCCCCGAGTCCGAGTGCCCAACCTCCGCCGTCACATTCGCGTGAGAGCAAAAGGTCAACGCATTGGGATTTTATATCACTCATGCCGTAATCCTTATTGCAGTCCAATGCAATAAGTGCAAAAATGACGCCGTTCAGACCCTGTTTTTTTACATAGTTGAAATCGCCGAGAGGCGCGGTAAGATCAAACCCTGCGACAGAGCGTGCATCCCGCCCGATTGAAGAAAGAGCGATAATAAGGCGCGAGTTTTCGGTGGATTTTTGAGGGTGCAGTTTCGGCGAACCGTTTGCGGCGACAAGTTTTTCGATTTTGGCATAGTATTCGGAAAAATAGCCGCTCTGTGTCGGATAGAACCCGCTGCGTGCAAGTGCAAGCACCTTCCATTCGCCGCCGACCGAACCGAATTCGGGCTTTGCGCCGCCTGCAAGGGTTCTCAAAACGGCGGAGTACTGCGCCGCATATCCGCTCCTGTAATCCGCCGTGCGGGCGGAATAAAGGGGCTGCTCGCTTTGCATGAAAAAGCTCGTTTGAGCAGAAATACCCTGAACGGGAACGGCGCAAAGCACCATTCCCGCAATCAGGGTAAGGATTATGGAAAATGTAAGAGGATGTCTTTTCAAATTATTGGTACCGACCGAACGGTACATATCGATTCCTGTTCCGCGAAACAAATTCCGCGGAACTGATTCAATTCGGTTTTATTCCTTTACTTCAGCCGTTAATTGCAATGCGGAGTGCGAGAAGCGCATCGGTCAGCGCAACTGTTCCGTTGCCGTCAACATCCGCCGCTTCAAGCGCGCTGCCGGTAAGGATCTGAAGCTGCATTGCGTGGCGGGCAATGAGCAGTGCATCGGATGCTGTAACAACTCCGTCACCGTCCGCATCTCCGGGAATAACGGAAACGGGTACGAGTGCATCGGTCAGCGCCTCGGCCGCTGCGGTGAGAACAGCCTGAGAGGATGTAATATCGGTGAGCGCGGATTCAAACGCAGTGAATGCGGCATGTGCCGCACCGCCTTCGGAAATCTGTGCGGAAAGTGCGGGATCCGAAAGAACGCTTGCATAAAGCTCGGTTTCGCTGCTGCGGGTCACGCCGTACGCGGGGTTGTCGAACGCGGGGAACATGCCCCAACCATCGCCGATTCCGAGATCCATGCCGTATCCGTAAACCGTGTACATCCAACGGTAAACCTTGTTGTCCGTAACTGTTGCCGCACCTGCGCCGACAGGAAGTGAAACATCGTTTTCAACGTACATCCAGCCGCCGAGATCGCTGTATTCAAACTCGCTGAGGATACCGTCGCCGTTTTCGGTGCCGTTCCAGCCGCCGGGCTGATAACCGAGGTTCTCCTCCGCCCAATCGGGGTAAGCTTCAAGTTCGGTCATAAGATAAGCGGGAACGGAGGGGGATGCCCCTGCTGCAAGCTGCGGGCAGCCGATGCCCTGAATGTAGCTTGCGTCATCGTCAGCAGCGCCGTTCATGACGCAGGCAAGGGAGTTGGCTGCAAGCACCCTTGCTGTAAGCTGTGCAAGGGTTTCACCGGGATTATATGCAACCACGGTGGGTTCAAGCACGTAACCCCAGCCGAGCACGAATGCTTCAACGCAGATAACGGTTGTTCCGGGCGCAAGATTATACTCGTTAATGCCGGATTCGTTTGCATTCGGTGCGGCAAACGCCGAAACGGACGAAAGCATGATTGAAAGCACAAGAATAAAAGAAAAAAGTTTTTTGCAGAGTTTCATTGTTACATTACCTCCGTGTAATTATTTTGCTTCTGCAAGCCTGTTGCGGCGGAAGGGCTGACAACATAAAAGGGAACTGCATCCAAGATACAATTCCCGAAAGAGCTTCTGCTTTGCCTTTGCAAAATGGCTGCCTATCTCCCGAGAACCACCGTAAACCGAAAACACGGCAGGTCTCCTGGCTTCCGAGTCGTTCTAATGCCCTCGCCTTCCCATGCTGCACGGCAGAAAATCTGCGCCGCAAAGTGGCATATCGAGGGGGTCGTCATCGGTTACAGTAGCGGGGACTGCTGCGGAATTGAACCGCATTCCCTTTTAATGCAGCGTTGAAAAGCTGCAACCGCGTTTTCATATTAAATTAATAAGGGCGGCACGGATTGCCGAACATCGGGCGCATGGGAAAGTGTTTCCGCCCGCACGAATGCCCGCAAATCCTTTGAACCGTAAAAAGCATAGCACAAACGGCGGAATGTGTCAAATATATTTATTTGCATCTTTTTTAAATGCAAAAAAGAAAATATATATCGAATTTGTGCTTTACAAACGACTCAGAGTACTGTATAATAGCTTCCGTTGAGGGGCATTAGCTCAGCTGGGAGAGCGCCACACTGGCAGTGTGGATGTCAGCGGTTCGAGTCCGCTATGCTCCACCATTAAAAGCG
>ERZ780178.1665-NODE-1665-length-13790-cov-4.228103_pt1 | contig 13790 bp, 10 predicted proteins | sample MGYA00511018_ERZ780178 | MGnify/ENA primary metagenome ERZ780178 (study PRJEB29588, sample SAMEA2151439) | human gut metagenome | biome: human gut; feature: human-associated habitat; material: faeces | place: Denmark | collected 2008/2010 ...
TTCACCCAGTTTGTCTCCATGCTGACCCAGACGGCTTCCATCCTGCCGGTCCTGCCTTTCGATGCACCGCGCCCCAAGCCGGGGCAGGAGCGTGAAAGCCTGATGCTCTATGAGCCGGACAGCACTGCTGTGTTTGACGCCATCATCCCGGAATATCTGGCCGGTGTCGTCTACGGTGCCTTGTGCGAGAGTGTTGCCAGCGAGCAGGGTGCCCGCCGTAAGGCAATGAAGTCGGCCACGGATAACGCGACCGAGATCATCAATACCCTGCAGCGTCAGTACAACCGTGCTCGCCAGGGCGCCATTACTACTGAGATCACCGAGATCGTCGCTGGCGCCGCGGCTCAGAAGAAGGAAGAATAGACGATGAGCGATACCAAGAACATCGGGCGCATCGTCCGCATCATCGGCCCTGTCGTCGACGTCGAGTTCGACGAAGGCAGCATGCCGGCGATCTACAACGCCCTTACGGTTGACGCGGACACCCCCGTCGGCCACATCCACACTGTCCTCGAGGTCGAGACTCACCGCCCGGGCGGCATCGTCCGTACCGTTGCTATGTCGTCCACCGACGGCCTGATGCGCGGCATCGAAGCTGTCGATACCGGGTCGCCCATCATGATGCCCGTAGGTCCTCAGACCTTGGGTCGCGTCTGGAACGTCATGGGTGAGCCCGTCGACAACAAGCCGATGCCCGAGGTTGCGGATTACTATCCCATCCACCACCCGGCACCTGCTTTCGAGGAGCTCTCCACCTCCACGGAGATCTTCGAGACCGGCATCAAGGCCATCGACCTTCTCGAGCCCTACGTCCGCGGCGGCAAGACCGGCCTGTTCGGCGGCGCCGGTGTTGGCAAGACGGTCCTGATTCAGGAGCTCATCAACAACCTCGCCCAGGAGCACGGCGGCACTTCGGTGTTCACCGGCGTTGGCGAGCGCACTCGTGAGGGCACCGACCTGTTCCTCGAGATGAGCGAGTCTGGCGTCATTAACAAGACCTGCCTGGTCTACGGCCAGATGAACGAGCCGCCCGGAGCCCGTATGCGCGTGGCGCTCAGCGGACTGACCATGGCCGAGTACTTCCGCGACCAGAAGCACCAGGACGTGCTGCTGTTCATTGACAACATTTTCCGTTTCACGCAGGCCGGTTCCGAGGTATCCGCACTGCTCGGCCGTATGCCTTCCGCCGTCGGCTATCAGCCCACGCTGGCAACGGAAATGGGCGCCCTGCAGGAGCGTATCACCTCCACCAAAGAAGGTTCCATCACTTCCGTTCAGGCTGTCTACGTTCCCGCCGACGACCTGACCGACCCCGCCCCCGCTACCACCTTCGCCCATCTGGACGCCACAACGGTTCTTGACCGCGGCATTTCCTCTCTGGGCATTTACCCCGCCGTTGACCCGCTGGACTCCACCTCCCGTATCCTGACCCCCGAGATCGTCGGTCAGGAGCATTACGAGACCGCCCGTGCCGTGCAGAGCATCCTCCAGCGCTACAAAGAGCTGCAGGACATCATCGCCATCATGGGTATGGACGAGCTTTCCGAAGAGGACAAGCTGACGGTCAACCGCGCCCGTAAGGTGCAGCGTTTCCTCAGCCAGCCCTTCCATGTTGCCGAGCAGTTCACCGGCTATCAGGGCAAGTACGTCCCCCTGAAGGAAACCATCCGCTCCTTCCAGGAAATCATTGCGGGTAAATATGACGACATTCCCGAATCCTACTTCCTGTTCGCCGGCTCCATCGACGACGTGGTTGCCAAGTACCGGGGCGGTGAGAAGGCATGACACCCTTCCACTTGAAAATCGTCACCCCCGACGGCCTGATTTATGACGGTCAGGCAGAAGAACTGCTTGTTCGCACCACCAACGGCGACGTCGGCATTCTTGCCCGTCACATGAACTATGTTGCCCCCCTGGGTATGGGACAGGCCACCATCGTATCCGACGGCCAGCGCCGGACGGCGGCCTGCATCGGCGGCATGGTCAGCGTCTCAAAGGGCGAGGTGACGTTAGTCCCCACTACCTTTGAGTGGGCAGACAAGATCGATGTTGCCCGTGCGGAGGCTGCCCTGGAAAAGGCAGAGAAGGTTCTCCACGATCAAAACGCTTCCGACACCGACCTGCGTCTGGCCGAAGCCAAGCTTCACCGCGCACTGGTCAGAAAGAGCGTTGCCTCCAACTTATAAGGTATCACCCCGGTATCCGAATGGATACCGGGGTCGTTTCAGGATGCGGGCCGCAACGACCCAAACACACGCCGCCGCACCCGCTAAAGAATGGCTGCGGCGGAAGAAAGTGAGCAATCCCAATGGTAATACAGAAAATTGACAGCGATATCGAGAAAAAGGGCATCGCAAGGGCCATTCTGGAAGCGCTTCCGGATTGGTTCGGCATCCCGGAAGCTACGGAAGCGTACATCGCGGACAGCAAAGGCCGCCCATTCTTCTGCGCCTTTGCGGACGATGTTCCTGTCGGCTTTCTCTATCTGAAAGAAACCGGACGGCATACCGTGGAGCTGGCCGTCATGGGGGTGCGGCAGGAATATCACCGGCAAGGCATCGGCAGAGCGCTTTTTGAGCAGGCCAAAGCCGAAGCCAAACGGCTGGGATATTCCTTTATCCAAGTCAAAACCGTCCAGATGGGGAGATATGCTATTTACGACGACACCAACCGCTTCTATCTCTCTCTGGGATTCAAGGAACTGGAAGTGTTCCCAACGCTGTGGGACGAATGGAATCCCTGCCAGATTTATATAATGGCTATATAGGCTCAAAATCACCCTGGTATCAGTTGGATACCAGGGTGATTTGTTTTGTATAGCTCGCCGTGACCGTTATTCTTCGGTGGCCTTCGGGTCTTCCTTCCCGTCCTCGAAGCCGTCGAACATGGAGGTGGAAGAAGCGTCTCCCACTTCCCTGCCCTGCATGATCGCTTCAAACTGCTCGCCGGTCATAGTCTCCTTTTCCAGAAGGAAGTCCACGACCTTGTGAAGCTTGTCGCTGTTGTCCGTCAGAATCTGCTTGCAGTGGTCGTATGCCTTGTCGATCAGCGCCCTGACCTCGTCGTCGATGGTTCCGGCGACCTTCTCGGAATAGCTCTTGGTGGTCTGGTAGTCCCGACCAATGAACACCTCTCCGCCGTCAAGATAAGACACTGTACCCAGCTTCTCGCACATGCCGTAGCGAGCGACCATGTCCTTCGCCAGCTTCGTTGCCCGGTCGATGTCATTGGAAGCGCCCACGGAAATATCCCCGAGGAACAGAGCTTCCGCAACACGTCCGCCCAGCAGCGATACGATCTGCTCATACATTTCGTTGCGGGTCAGGTTAGAAGAATCATCCTTGGGCAGATACCATGTCGCGCCCAAAGACTGCCCCCGGGGAACAATGGTGATCTGACGCACCGGGTCATGAGTTGGCAGGTTGTACATGGCGACGGCATGGCCGGCTTCGTGGACAGCTGTCTCCTTCAAATCCTTCCGGGTCTGAACGCGGCTCTTTTTCGCGGGGCCTGCTGTAATCTTCATCAGTGCCTCGTTCATGTCCTCCATGGTCAGCACCGGGCGGTCCGCTCTGGCCGCCAGAATCGCCGCTTCATTGAGAAGATTGCTCAGGTCAGCACCGGTAAATCCGGCGGTGGAGCGGGCGACGGTTTTCAGATTCACCGAGGCGTCCAGCTTCTTGTCCTTGGCGTGGACTTTCAGAATTTCCTCGCGTCCCTTCACATCCGGCCGTCCCACGTGGATCTGCCGGTCGAAGCGGCCGGGGCGCAGCAGCGCCGGGTCCAGAATGTCCGGCCGGTTGGTTGCCGCCAGAACGATGACGCCCTCCGAACGGGTGAAGCCATCCATTTCCACCAGCAGCTGGTTCAGTGTCTGTTCCTTTTCGTCGTGACCGCCGCCCAGACCGGAGCCGCGCTTGCGGCCGACGGCGTCGATCTCGTCGATGAACACGATGGCAGGGGCGATTTTTCTGGCCTGTTCAAACAGGTCCCGGACACGTCCTGCGCCGACACCCACGTACATTTCCACGAAATCCGAGCCGGAAATGGACAAAAACTGCACGCCCGCCTCTCCCGCGACAGCCCGGGCAAGCAGGGTCTTGCCTGTGCCGGGAGGCCCCACCAACAGAAGGCCGTGGGGAATCCGTGCGCCGATCTCGGTAAATTTTTCGGGATTTTTCAGGAAATCCACGATTTCCTGAAGCTCTTCCTTTTCCTCATCCGCACCCGCAACGTCGTCAAAGGTCACTTTCTTGTCTCCGGGAACGCCCAGAACCGTCCGTGCTTTGCTGAAGGCGTTCATGGGATTCCCGGCGCTGCTCATACGTCCCATCAGCAGCGCCCAAATGAGCAGCAGCACCACCCCGACCACCAGCAGCGGAAGAATCAGGGTATAGGGCGAAAAGCCCTTGTCCGGAACAAAATTGTAGCTTTCCAGCACGCCGGAGGCCGTCTGCTCCGCGAAAGTCTCGTGCATCTCCTGCCGGAAACTCTCCGGGTCGGCCAACGGTGCAGTGATGGTGGTCTGGCCGTTGTAGGGTTTGTTCAGCTGCATCGTAATGGTCTGATCCTGCACCACGAACTGACGCACCTGTTCCTTATTGAACAGCTCAACGACCTTGGAATAGGGCAGGGTGTCCTGACTGGTGGTAAACAGGTTGCTGATCCAGCCTAAAAACGCCACCAGCAGCGCCGCATATACAATGAGTGGGATCCATCTCGTTCTTTTCAATTTGGGGTTACTCCTTATTTTTCATGAGAAAGCTCCGGAAAACCGGATTACTCAGAGATTCCGTAAGCCTCCGGCTTCAGAACGCCGACATAGGGCAGATTCCGGTAGTGTTCGTTGTAGTCAAGGCCATAGCCCACTACAAAGGCGTTGGGAATGGTAAAGCCGACGTAATCGGGCTTCAGGGTGATGCCGGGACGGCGGCGCTCGGGCTTATCCAGCAGGGTGCAGATCTTCAGAGACGCAGGCTCCCGCGCCAGCAGATGACGGTAGGTGAAGTCCAGCGAATTGCCGGTGTCGTAAATATCCTCCAGAATCAGCACATGGCGGCCCTTGATATCCGAGGCGATATCCCGCTTGACTTCCATCTTTCCGGTGGAATTGGTTCCGGCATAGGAGGAGATCCACATAAAATCCATCTCGCAGTGGGTTTTGATCTCCCGGATCATGTCCGCATAAAACACCACAACGCCCTTGAGGACGCCGACGATAATGGGGTCTTTCCCCGCGTAGTCCGCCGTCAGCTCTTTGCCCAGCTCCGCGATGCGGGTCTTGATCTGTTCCTCGGTCAGCAGAATCTCCTGAATGTCCTTTTCCATAGCTTTTTCTCCCTTATGCTGTGTTTTTCATTCTATTTGCACGCTTAATCGTCGCTGCTTTCCGGAATATCCACCTCAAAATGGACAGTCACGGCGGGTAGCTCCCCGGCGGCGCGATCGGCGTGAACGCCAATGGAATATACGCCCAAAACGCCCCGTTCATCACACAATACGGGAATCCGCTCCCGCATGGCTGCGGGGATTTTCCGGTCGATGAACAGCTTTTTCAGGCTTTTGGTTCCGCCGCTCAGGCGGATAGTGTCCCCGCTTTCCCGGGGGCGAAGGGTCAGCGTCCCAACAGGACGAACGGTAAAGGTGTCCGGTGCGTTGACGATTTTATCAGCGGGAACGCAGGTCACGCGGTAGTCTCCGTAAACCGTTTCTCCGGGGCAGGTCAGTGCCACCGGTTCCGGGCGGGGCCTGTGCGCTTGAGCTTCCAGACGGTCATACCGTCTGCTCACTGTCACGCCGCCGGGAAGGTTAACCCGTGCGGAGGGTTTGTCGGAAAACAGCAGCCCTTCCGCTGCGGAAATATGGGAATCCTCCGGCTCCCTCACGCCGCTGTCTTTCAAAAATCTCTCGATGCAGCGGCTGCGCTGGGCTTTCGGCATGGCTCTCAGCGTCTGCACACCGGGCAAAGCCGAAAAATCCGACTGTGCGGCGAGGAAATCCTCGTCCTCCCGCAGCCGCAGCGCCATCAGAGAAAGATTCTCCGCCAAGCGGGGATTCTCCGATTTCAGCAGAGGCATCACGGTATGGCGGATACGGTTTCGCAAAAAGGCGTCAGAAACGTTGGAGCTGTCCTCCCGGTGGGGAAGCCCCCAGGCGAGCAGGAATTTTTCCACCTCCTGCCGGTTTACCAGCAACATGGGGCGGATGACATTTCCGCTGACCGGAGCAATTGCACCCAGCCCTTTCAGGCCGGTGCCGCGGATCATGCGCATGATGACCGTCTCGGCGTTGTCGTCAGCGGTGTGGGCAGTGGCAATTTTCCCGTCCAGGCTCCGAAGAAAGGCATACCGGGCATCCCGGGCGGCGGCTTCCAGCCCCTTTTTTCCGGGGCGAACCTCCGCTGAACCGACGTGTAAGGGGATATCATAGCGTCCGCAGAATTCCCGGACAAAGGCTTCATCCCCGTCGGATTCTTCCCCACGGAGATGGTGGTTAAAATGCGCGGCTTCCAGACGGATGTCCAGCCTGTCCCTCAGCAGATACATGGCGAACAGGAGCGCCACGGAATCCGCCCCGCCGGAGACGGCGCAGACGACCGTATCCCCCGGCATGATCATATCATACTGCCGAATCATCCGCAAGAGCTTATTCCGCATGTTTCCACTCCCGGTCGGCAAAGGTCTGGTACTGGCCGATCCACTGCATCTTCACCGCGCCGGTTTCGCCGTGACGGTTCTTGGCGACGATGCACTCCGCCACACCCTTGTCCTCGGTATTTTCGTGATAATATTCGTCCCGGTACAGGAACATCACCGAGTCGGCGTCCTGCTCGATGGCGCCGGATTCCCGGAGGTCGGACAGAATCGGCCGCTTGTCGGTGCGGCTTTCCACCGCACGGGACAGCTGGCTCAGGCAAATCACCGGCACGTCCAGCTCCTTCGCCATGATTTTCAGGGAGCGGGAAATTTCGCCCACCACGGTAACACGGTTGTCGCTGTTCTTTCCGTACCCGGAACCCTGCATCAGCTGTAAGTAGTCGATGATGACCAGCCCCAGATTGTCTAAGCGGCGGCACTTGGCGTTGATGTCTGCCACGGTGACGGAGGGGTTATCGTCAATACGGATGTCCGTCTGGCTCAGGGCGGCGGAGGCCATGCACAGCTTGCTCCACTCGTCCTCGCTGAGCTTGCCCGTGGCCAGCTTTTGCAGCTCCACGAAGCCCTCGCTGGCAAGCAGACGCATGGCCAGCTGCTCCCGGGACATTTCCAGATTGAAAATGGCAACGGTTTTCTTGTACTTTTTCGCCACGTTAACGCCGATATTCAGCGCAAAGGCGGACTTACCCATGGCAGGCCGGGCGGCGATAAGCAGAAGGTCAGACTTGTTCAGTCCGTTGATCCGGGTGTCTAAGTCCCGCAGGCCGGTGGACAGGCCGGGAATCAGGGAATCCGACTGGCTCAGCTCTGTCAGGCGGTCGAACACCTTGTGCAGCGTCGTGCCGATGTGCTCCAGAGAGTCGCCCCGCTCGCCCTTGCGCAGGGCGTAAATTTTCTTTTCCGCAGATTCCAGCATCTCGGCGGGCGTACCCACCTCTTCCGACACCATCTGCTGAATGTCCGTCGCGGCCTGATTCAGTCCACGAAGCATGGACTTTTCCTGCACAATGGCCGCATAGCGCGCCACATTGGCGGCAGTGGGGGTGATCTCCATCAACTGGAGGATGTAATCCCGGGAATTGTCGTGGTAGTAGCCCAGCTCCTTCAGCTTGTCCAGCACCGTGACCGGGTCAATGGTCTGGGAGAAGTTGAACATGGTATAGATGGCTTCATAAATTTCCCGGTTCTGCTGCAGGTAAAAATCCTCCGGCTTCACAATGCCCACCACATCCGTAATGCACCGGCTGTCGATGAGAATGGAACCCAGAACCGCCTGCTCCGCCTCCAGCGACTGGGGCTGCTGCCGGGACAGAAGTTCTTCATCCATGGCAAGTTCTCCTTTCTCTATAGAATATGGTGTTGTGGAATCTTATGCTTCGACGATCTTCACCGTCAGCGGCGCGGAAATCTCATAGCCCAGCTTGCAGGTGACGGTGTACGTACCCACGTTCTTGATGGGTTCCGCAATGGTGATTTTCCGCTTGTCCAGCTTGATGCCGGTCTTCGCCAGTGCGTCGGCGATTTCCTGATTGGTCACGGAGCCGAACAGACGTCCCGCGCCGCCGCCCTTGGCGGCAACGGTGACGGTCATCTCCCGCAGTTTTCCGGCGGTCTCCATGGCCTCGGCCTTTTCCCGGGCAATACGCTCCTGATTGGCCTTGTCGTTCATGCGCATGGTGTTCACGGCGTCAGGGGTCGCCTCGGTCGCCAGCTTCCGGGGCAGCATATAGTTCCGGGCGTAGCCGTCGGAAACCTCGATCATCTGTCCCTTTTTGCCCTTTCCTTTTACATCTTGCAGCAGAATTACTTTCATTGTAACAGTCTCCTTAATCGGTATGATATGTACGCCAAACAGCCGTTAAAACGGCGTTTGGCCTGGTTTATTCTTCGTAGAACTTATCAATGGACGCCACCAGCTCGTCCAGCGCTTCCTTGACGGTGGTGTCCTTCATCTGCGCCCCGGCTGTAGCGGTGTTGCCGCCGCCGCCCAGCGGCTCCAGAATCATCTGGACGTTGGCGCTGCCAATGCTTCGGGCGGAAATGATGACCTGCTCCCCGTCCGGATAGAGGACGAAGGACGCGGTAATGCCGGAAATATTTAATAGCTCGTCCGCCGCCTGCGCCGCCAGCACCCGGGTCGTGGGGGTGTTCAGCGCCGCAATGGCGATCTCCTGCCGGTACAGGCGGGAGGATTTGATGATCTGATACTTCGCCATGGTGTCCTGGAAGTCGTTCTGCATCAGCTTCTTGACCTCCGTTGTGTCCGCGCCCAGACGGCGCAGGACGGCTGCGGCCTCAAAGGTACGCTCGCCGGTACGGACGTTGAAGAACTTGGTGTCCAGACAGATGCCCGCCATCAGGCTCTCCGCTTCGATGGGCAGCACGTCCTTCTTCTCCACGGCGTACATGAGCACCTCCGTCACCAGCTCCGCCGCCGAGGAGGCGTAAGGCTCGTGAAGGTTGACCACCACGGGGTTGATATAATCCGCCGCCCGGCGGTGATGGTCTACCACACAGACCTTGGAGATGGCTTCAAGCAGCGGTCTGCACTCCACCTGATCCGGCCGGTTGGTGTCCACCACCACAAGAATGCTCCGGTTGTCCGCCATCAGCAGGGCATCCTGCCCGGACACGAACACGTCCCGGTATTCGGGAACCGCCTGAATTTCCTCGATCAGCTTTCCGGCGGCATTGTTTTCCAAGTCAATGACAATATTGGCCTTCTTCCCCCGCTTACGGCACAGGCAGCTGATGCCCATGGCCGCGCCCACGGCGTCCAAGTCGGCGTTCTTGTGTCCCATGATGAACACCCGTCCGCTCTGGCCGATCAGCTCCATCAGGGAATTGGCCGTCACACGGGAACGTACCTTGCTGCGGTAATCCGCTTCCCGGTTCCGCCCGCCGTAGAAATTGAAGTTGACCCGATCCTTGATGACCGCCTGATCGCCGCCGCGGCTCAGTGCCATCTCGATGCCCAGCGCGGCAAAATCGTAGCTTTCCTCGAAGCTCTCGCCGTCCACGCCCAGACCGATGGAAATGGAGGCGGGCAGGCCGGAGGAATTGACAATCTCGTGAATGTCTTCCAGCAGGGAGAACTTATTTTCCTTCGCCCGTTCTAAGTCCCGCTTCTCGAAAATGAACAGGAAGCGGTTGCGCTCCAACCGTCGAAGCAATCCGCTGTAGCCCTCCGTCCACCGGGTGATGGTCTCGTTGAGCTTGGCGTTCAGGGTGGAAATGGCGCTTTCCGTCAGGTTTTTGGTCAATTCTTCATAGTTGTCGATGAGAATGATGGCCACCACAGGCCGGGAGCGGATATACTCGTCCCGCACCTGATACAGCTCTGTCAGGTCGGAAAAATACAGCACGCCCAGCATGGTGCCCCGGTTGTCCTCCGCCCGGATGGTGGTGCCGTATACCCGGTAGCGGCGGTTGCCCAGAACCGCGTCATGGGGGCTTTCCGTTTTTCCGGCGGTGAGCCAGTCCAGCGTGAAGTCCGGCAGCACCTCTTCCAGCCGCAGCTGGGTCATGGTGTCGGCGTACCCCGTCAGCTCGCTGAAACGATGGTTGCCCCAGACGATGTCCCCGTCCCCCAGACGAACCATCACCGCAGGCAGGGGCGCTTCCCCGCCGCTGGAAGCTTCCAGCGTATTGGAGGCCGACTGGATATACTGCTGAATTTTACGCTCCCGGCGTGTCCTGTCCAGAACGTACAATAGGAACGTGACCACCGTCACCGTCATTTCTCCGGCAGCCAGCCAGTAATGCCCCACCAGCAGCGCCGCGGCGCAGAAAGCAGCCATCACGAAAAAGTATGCACCCATCCCGGGTCTGAGCAGTCTTCCCAGCTTTCGATTCACTGCCAAACGTCCTCCTTCCGGCTGCGACCAGCCACAGATATCCATACTATACCCGATATTATAGCAAATCCAGCCAAAAGGTGCAACTCTTTTTCCGTCAAATCCGTAAAAAAGACCGCAAAAAAATTGTATACTTTTTCCCGGAATTGTGTTATACTATATGTGCCAGCGCCGGGGACGGGCTTTACCCGGGCATTTGGGAGACGCGGACGCGTATCCCACAAAGACAAGAGGAAAAACATTGCAGGCGTTTTCTTGGGAGAAGGCGATTCGGGGCCGGATTCTGAGGGAAGCGGCTGCCTGTTTGTTGTGCCTTAAAGGCATTTTCATGTACATTTTGAAAGGAGTTATTGATTCATTTGGCAGAAAAACTGAAAATTATCCCTCTGGGCGGCCTTGACGAGATCGGCAAGAACTGTACCGTCCTGGAGTACGGAAAGGATATGATCGTGATTGACTGCGGCGTGGGCTTCCCGGAGGAAGACATGTACGGCGTCGATCTGGTCATCCCCGATTTTACCTATCTTGTGGCCAACCAGAAAAAGCTGCGGGGCATGTTCATCACCCACGGCCACGAAGACCACATTGGTTCCATCCCCTACGCCATGCGGGACGTAAGCTGCCCCATCCACGGCACCTCCATGACCTGCGGTCTTATTAAGCTGAAGCTGGAAGAGCACCGGCTGGCAGACAAGGTCAAGCTCGTCACCCACAAGCCCGGTGACGTAGTAAAGGCCGGATGCTTCACCGTGGAGTTCATCCACGTGAACCACTCCATCCCCGACGCGGTAGCCTTCGCCATCCGCACCCCCGTGGGTACAGTGGTATTCACCGGCGACTTCAAGATCGACCCCACTTCCCACGACGGCATGATGGACTTGGCGCGGCTGGGCGAGCTGGGAAATCAGGGCGTGCTGGCGATGCTGGCGGACTCCACCAACGTGGAGCGGCAGGGCTACACCCCCAGCGAAAATGTGGTTGCCGACAGCCTTGACCGGCAGTTCCGCAACTGCGACCAGCGGATCATCGTCACCACCTTCGCCTCCAACATGCACCGCATCCAGTCCATTCTCTCCACCGCCCAGCGCTACGGCCGCAAGGTGGCCGTCTCCGGCCGGAGCATGGAGAACATGCTGAAGGTTGCGCAGGAGCTGGGCTATCTGAAAGTGAAGCCGGGAACTATCGTGGACTTAGCTTCCATCAAGAGCCTGCCCAAGAATAAGATCGTCATTGTCTCCACCGGCTCTCAGGGTGAGAATATGTCCGCCCTGTACCGGATGGCGTTCAGCACCCACAAGCAGGTGGACATCACCGCCGGCGACCGGATCATCATTTCCGCCTCCGCCATTCCCGGCAACGAAAAGTCCATCAGCAACATCATCAACGAGCTGTACCGCAAGGGTGCGGACGTGGTGTATGAAAAGAGCGAGGGACTTCACGTCTCCGGCCACGCCTGCCAGGAGGAGCTGAAAATCGTCCACGGACTGGTAAAGCCCAAGTTCTTCATCCCCGTCCACGGCGAGCAGCGGCATTTGCAGCTCCACGCCAAGCTGGCGCAGTCCATGGGCATGAACCCCCGGAACATTCACATCGGCGAGATCGGCACCGTCTTCGAGTTCACCGGCAAGACCTGCAAGGTCAACGGCACCGTCCCCGCCGGGCGTGTGTTCGTGGACGGCAGCGGCGTGGGCGACGTGGGCAGCGTGGTGCTGCGGGACCGCAAGCATCTTGCGGAGGACGGCATGATCGTGGTGTGCGTGAACCTGAGCAGCGAGGACGGCAGCATCATCACCGGCCCGGACATCATCACCCGGGGCTTCATCTACGTCAAGGAGTCCGAAGAACTGATGGACGAATTGAAGGAGGTCGCCATGGAGGCCATCGACCGCTGCCAGCGCAAGCGGGTGCGGGACTGGTCGGCCATCAAGTCCGCCATCAAGAACGACCTGAGCGGCTATCTCTATAAGACCACCAAGCGCAATCCCATGATCCTGCCCGTGATCATGGAAATCTGATAAAATCATAAATGCAGAATGAATGCACCTTCAGGGCGATTTCTCGCCCCGGAGTGCTTCATTCTGCATTTGCGTAGGGTGTATCTGAAAACTGGCGAAATGACCAGCAGCGAGGGATTTTTGTCCTGGGCAAGCCATTTTTCCGCAGGAATACTTGCTGTATTTCAAGGGAAAATGGCGCAGCACTGGGCAAAAAGACCCGCTGATTGGGCGTTTTGACAGTTTTCAGATACACCCTATATTCAGGAGAACGCCTATGCGCTATTATTTTGCCCCCATGGAGGGGCTGACGGACAGCGTTTACCGCCGTCTTCACAACAAGTATTTCCCCGGGGTTGACCGGTATTACATGCCCTTCTTCTCCCCCACCGTCCACCGCCAGCTTACCCAGCGGGAAAGCCGGGAATTGCCGGAGGCGGACAGTGTGAGCTTTGCCGCCGTCCCTCAGGTGCTGACCAAAGTGCCGGAGGATTTTCTCTGGGCGGCGGAGGTCATCCGCAACCGGGGCTATGACGAGGTCAACCTCAATCTGGGCTGCCCCTCCGGGACGGTCACCGCCAAGGGCAAGGGCGCGGGGATGCTGGCTGACCCGGAAGCCCTCGATCGGTTTCTGGACGACGTGTTTTCCAAGTGTCCCATTGCCATCTCCGTAAAGACCCGGCTTGGAATGCACACGCCGGAGGAATTCCCGGCGCTGCTGGACATCTTCAACCGCTACCCCATCCGGGAGCTGACCGTCCATCCAAGGGTGCGGCAGGAATTCTACAGAAGCCCCATTCATTTCGACTGGTTCGACTACGCCGTGGAAAACAGCCGAAACCGGCTCTGCTACAACGGGAATCTGTGCACCCCGACCCAAATCCGGGAATTTGAGGAAAAATACCCTCAGATCAATTCCGTGATGATCGACCGGGGTCTGATCGGCGACCCCGGAATGCTCACCCCCGGCGGCACCACCGCGGCGGCGCTGGAAGCCTTTTTTGACGAGCTGCTGGAAGCCTACACCCGGGATTTCGGCGGCGCCCGAAACGCCATGTTCCGTCTGAAAGAGAACTGGTTTTACCTCCTGCGCCGTTTTGAGGGCAGTGAAAAGCTGGGAAAGCAGCTGCGGAAAACCACGGATGTGAATGTATACAAATCCATCACATCGGAAATATTCCACACGCTCCCTCTGGCAAAAGACCTTCGGGCGGATTGGTGATTTTCCTAGGGTCTATCTGAAATCCGGAAATATGACCAACAGCGAGGGATTTTTCGCCTGA